>Ga0302279_10003181_pt1 | contig 20820 bp, 23 predicted proteins | sample III_Bog_N3_3_FD_194541 | JGI IMG/M metagenome (GOLD analysis project Ga0302279, IMG submission 194541) | Peat permafrost microbial communities from Stordalen Mire near Abisko, Sweden - III_Bog_N3_3 | ecosystem: Environmental > Terrestrial > Soil > Wetlands > Peat | place: Sweden: Abisko...
GCCCGGTGCGTTCGACCATCCGGCTTCGCTTTTGCGGTTTTGTCAGATTCGCAACCGTGGAATCCATGTGGTCGTTGAACGCCAGCAGATCGATGCGGCCATCGGCCAGCCACCCGACGATCTCGGCTTCGGCATCGAGATTGTAGGTTTCCTGGCGCAGGTGGAAGCGGGTGTCCGCGGCCAGTCGCGGCCGCAGGCCCTCGATCGCCGCGAGCAGCTTCCTGGCATTGTCGGCGCTGCGAAGGCCCGGCTCCCACGACCAGGTCGTGGCGTGAAATACGGTCGTGATGCCGTTGCCGACCGCCTGCCGGTCGCTGTCGACCAGCGCCACGTCGATAGGAAAATCCACCCCCGGACGCGGCATGATCTGCCGCTCGAAGGCATCGCCATGCAGGTCGATGATGCCCGGCATCACCTTCAGGCCGCGTGCATCGAGCGCGAGCGAGCCGCGTGCGTGACCGGTGCCGACCGCGCCGATGTCGCCATCGGCGATTCCCAGAGTGGTTTCAAGAAATTCGTCGCCGAGCAGTGCCCGGCCGCCTTCGATCGCTATGTCGATCACGATACCGCTATCCGCTGTCGCTGATTGGAATGGCTGGAAGAACTCGCGCCCTCGTATCTTGCGAGGAAATCCTCGATCGCCAGTTTTCGGAAATCGGGCAGCGCCCGGCGCAGGGCTTCATGGTCCCAGTCCCACCAGGCAAGTGCTGCCAGCCGGCTGGTCACGGCTTCGGGAAAGCGCTGCCGGATGATCCGCGCCGGATTGCCCGCGACGATGGCGTAGGCCGGGACGTCCTTGGTCACGATGGCGCCGGCGGCGATCACGGCGCCGGTGCCGATGTTGCGGCCCGGCAGCACGATGGCGCCGTGCCCGATCCAGACGTCATGGCCGATATGGACGTGGTGGCTGCGCCGCCATTCGAAGAACTCGGCGTCGTCGCTCTCTTCCGGAAAATAGGCGCTGGCGCGGTAGGTGAAGTGCGCCTGGGTGGCGCGGTGCATCGGGTGGTTGCCCGGATTGATCCGCGTCATCGCCGCGATCGAACAGAATTTCCCGATCGTCGCATAGGTGATCTGCGCGTCGTTCACGACATAGGAATAGTCGTCCATCGTGACTTCGTGCAGCATCGTGCGCGCGCCGACCTCGCAATAGGCGCCGAGCCTGGTTTCGTGCAGCTTCGCCGAGGGATCGACCGTCGGCTCTACCGCGAGCATTTTAGCGGCCATTCAGGCATTCTCCAGACATCGAAGCAAAGCTTAAGGCTGCACCTCTTCGGCGGCCTTGATGACAGTATCACGACATATGAGTGACGGCGAACGCGGCGGTGGAGGGTAGCCGCACCGCAGCACGAACGTCACACAACTGTTAAATTCGGGCGTTAGCGATGATGCCAGCTACGGTCCTGGAGCATTGCATGTTGGTGGTGGAAGGTTTGACGTGCCGTTTCGGCACAAAAACCGCAGTCGACAATGCGTCGTTCTCCATTGCACCCGGGAGTTTTGTCGGGGTGATCGGACGCTCCGGCGCCGGCAAGTCGACTTTGCTGCGCATGATCAACCGCCTCGCCGAGCCCTCCGAGGGCCGCATTCTCTATAAAGGCGTCGATGTCACGGCCCTGCGCGGCCGCGAGTTGCGCCACTGGCGCGCGCGTTCGGCGATGATCTTCCAGCAGTTCAACCTGGTCGGCCGCCTCGACGTGCTGACCAACGTGCTGATGGGGCGCGTCTCGGAAGTGCCGTTGTGGCGCTCGCTGGCGCAGCTCTGGCCCGAAGAGGACGTCGCGGTGGCGATGTCGGCGCTGGAGCAGTTCGACATGGGGCTGACGGCAGCGCAGCGCGCCGACCAGCTTTCGGGCGGCCAGCAGCAGCGCGTCGCCATCGCCCGCGCGCTGGTTCAGGAGCCCGACATCATCCTGGCGGACGAGCCGATCGCCTCGCTCGATCCCCGCAACACCAGGATCGTGATGGATGCGCTGCTGCGCATCAACAAGCATTTCGGCATCACCGTGATCTGCAACCTGCACTCGCTCGATCTGGCGCGCGGCTATTGCGATCGCCTGATCGGGATGGCGTCGGGGCGGATCGTGTTCGACGGTGCTCCGGCCACCCTGACCGAACACATCGCGCGCGAGCTTTACGATCTCGAAGCCAATGAAGTGATGGGTGCAGCGCCGGCCGCTCTGCCCGAGGCTGTCTCCGTTCCCGCTCTCGGCACGGCCGCCGCGGCCTGAAGTAGCGCGTTGCCACCGCAAAAAAATGCGTTCTGCGAACACCGCAGGCGATCGACTTCAACACCGAAGGAAGAGGGCGTCATGATCAATCGTCGTATTTTTATCGCCAGTGCAGCCGCGCTGGCGTTCACGGCCTCGGCCGCGTCCGCGCAGGAGTGGAAGGCAAAATACCCGGAGATCACCTTCGCGGTCATCCCCGCCGAGAACGGATCCGGCGTCACCGAGCGCTACACCCCGTTCGTGAACTATTTGTCGAAGGAGCTCGGCATCAAGGTCACGCTTCGCGTCGCCAACGACTATGCGGCGGTCATCGAGGGCCAGCGCGCCGGCAACATCCAGATCGGCTACTACGGTCCCGCTTCCTTCGCGCGCGCCCGTCTCACCGGCGTCAAGACCGACGCCTTCGTGATCGACGTCAACGCCGACGGATCCAAGGGCTACTATTCGGTGTTCTACGTGCTGGCCAAGAGCCCGTACCAGAAGCTCGAGGACTTGAAGGGCAAGAACCTCGGACTGGTCGATCCCAACTCGACTTCCGGCAACAACATGCCGCGCTTCAAGATGAACCAGATGGGCGTCGATCCCGACACGTACTTCTCGCAGGTGCTGTTCACCGGGAGCCATGAGAACGCGGTGCTGGCGCTGGCGCAGGGTACGGTCGACGTCGCCGCCAACTGGTGGAACGCCGAAGACGATTCCAACCTGACGCGAATGCTCGCCAAGAACATGGTGAAGACGAGCGAAGGCACCCCGCTGAAGAAGGAGGACTTCCGCATCATCGTGAAGTCCGACCTGATCATCAACTCGCCCTACGCCTATCTCAGCGACCTGCCCGAGGACATGAAGGCCGCGATCAAGCAGGCTTTCCTCGACGCGCCGCAAAAGGACAGCGAGGCGTTCAAGAAGCTGTCCGACGGCAAGAACCTGCCCTGGCAGACGATCACCAACGACGACTACAACAAGACCATCGAGCTGATCAAATTCGTCGACAATCTTCGCAAGAAGGCGTCCTGATCGCGAGGTCTGGAAACAACGAGCCGGGTCCCCGTGACCCGGCTCTTTTGTTTGCACTGAAAACACGGATCGCATGACCTTCGCCATAAGCCTTCTTCCCGGTCAGCAGCTCGCCGCGCTGAACCAGGCCTATCGCAGGGCAGTGGCGCGCAAGCGCCTGCGCGTGACGCTCGGCGCGGCGGTGTTTTTCGCGGCCCTCGTCGTCGCCTCGGTCGGGGCGGAAGTGAATTTGCGCACGCTGTTCACCTATTTCGGCCACTTCGTCAGCTATTTCGACCGCATTCTCACGCTGGAAAACGGCGGTCGGGTCTGGACCGACATCGGCGAATGGTTCTGGGGCTGGCGGAAATGGTCGTTCTATCTCGGCGAGACCATCCTGATCAGCTATGTCGGCACGCTGTCGGGCGCGGTGCTCGGCTTTGCGCTGAATTTCCTGGCGGCGGAAAACACCTCGCCTGCGCCGTGGCTGCGCTTCGTCGTCAAGCGCTTCATGGAATTCTGCCGCACGGTCCCGGACATCGTGTTCGCGCTGATCTTCGTCATCGCCTTCGGGCTTGGTCCGATGGCGGGCGTGCTCGCCATCACCATCCATTCCGTCGGCGCGCTCGGCAAGCAATATATGGAGATGGTCGAGAACATCGACATGAAGCCGGTCGAAGGAGTGCGCTCCACCGGCGCGGGCTGGATTTCATGCATGCGGTTTGCGGTGCTGCCGCAGGTGACCGCGGGCTTCGCCAGTTACACGCTGCTGCGCTTCGAGATCAATGTGCGCGGCGCCTCGGTGATGGGGTTTGTCGGCGCCGGCGGCATCGGCCAGGAGCTCGTGGTCGCGATCCGCAAATTCTATTACTCGGACGTCAGCGCGATCCTGTTGATGATCATCGTCTCGGTGTTCGTCATCGATATCGGCACCGGCTGGATCCGCGGGCGCTTGTTCGGCAGGGATCGTCGCGCATGAGCAAATTGCCGCCACCGGATTCCGACGGTCTGCGCGCGCGGTATCCGACCCTGTTCGACCGGCCCGCGTCGGCGCGGCTCGCGACGCCGTTGATGCTGCTCGGCGCTTTCGGAATCTTCGCTTTCGGCCTGGTCCATCTCGGATTTTCCCCGGCGCGGATGCTGTCGGGCCTGCACCAGCTCGGCTGGATCACCATGATGATGATTCCGCCGGATCCGGGCTCGTCGCTGCCGCTCTATCTGAGGGCGCTCGGCGAAACCCTGTCGATCGCGCTGCTCGGCACCACGCTCGCAGCGGTGTTCGCGTTACCGGTCAGCCTGCTGGCGGCAAAAAACATCGTGCCCACCAATTTCATCCGTTTTCCGGTGCGTCGCTTCCTCGATTCGATCCGCGGCGTCGATACGTTGATTTGGGCGCTGGTCTGGATCAACGTCGTCGGGCTCGGCCCGTTTGCCGGCGTGCTGGCGATCACGGTGTCGGATTTCGGCGCGTTCGGCAAGTTGTTCTCCGAGGCGATCGAGGGCGCGGACCAGAAGCAGGTCGAGGGCATCCGCGCCTCCGGCGGCGGCCCGCTGCACGAAATCCGCTTCGGACTGTTGCCGCAGGTGCTGCCTGTGATCGCGGGGCAGGTGCTGTATTTCATAGAGTCGAACACCCGCTCCGCCACCATCATCGGCATCGTCGGCGCCGGCGGCATCGGCCTGCAGCTGGCCGAGCAGATCCGGGTGCTGGAGTGGCAGAAGGTGTCGTTCCTGATCCTGATGATCCTGGTGGCGGTCGCCGCCATCGACTGGATCTCCGGCAAGCTCCGTTTCGCCATCATCGGCAAGCGCGCGGTCGTGTAGGCCCGCTCAGCTATTCTCCACCACGAACTCGATCCGCTCGGCGGCGAAGCGCGAGCGCTTGGTCACCAGCGGCTTGCCGTCGGGGTCGACGTCGGTGCTGTCGACCACCAGCACCGGGCGTCCCAGCGCGAGGTCGAGCCGCGCGGCGTCGGCAGCATCGGCAATCGCCGCGGTGATTCGGGTCGAGGAACGGCGATAGTCACGAACCCCGTAATGCGCCAGCAGCTTGGTCATCGAGCGGGTGGTGGCGAAGACGCGCCCGGCGTCCGGGAAGCGCTCGGCCGAAAGCCAGGTGGTGCTGACGCAGATCGGGGTGCGGTCGGCCAGCCGCAGCGACTCGATCCGGATCAGCGGCGCGCCGGTCTTCAACGCCAGCTCCCGCGCCAGCTCGCGCGTCGCGAGGTCGTCCGAAGCATCGATCAACTGGCCCCGCGGCTCGTGGCCGCCGGCGCCGACGATTTCGGAAAACCGCGTGCGGGAGCGCAGGGGATAAGCAAGCTTCGGCGCCTCGACATAGGTGCCGCTGCCGCGCTCGGCGCGCACCAGCCCGCGTTCGGCCAGGGCCGCCAGCGCCCGGCGCACGGTATGGCGATTGACCCGATAGGTCTCGGCGATCTCCATTTCGCCCGGCAGCTTTTCGCCGGCGGCAAAGCGGCCGTCGGCGATGCCGCGCTCGATGCCGTCGGCGACCTGCCGCCACAGCGCGACGCCGGAAGCTGCGTCCTGCAGGCTCATGGTGCTGAAAAGCCTCGAAAGCGCATCGGAAAAATCACCTTGTTGTCACGAAACATTCATGGCATACCGCTACGAAGTTGTCTAGTACCTTAGACAACTTGATTCCGGCAAGAAACCGAGTTCGGGAAGGCTGACATGACCGCAAGCGGCGAGAACGGCAGGCAGGCGCAGCGTCAGGCGGCGATGGCGGTGCTGGCGCATTCCGATGCCGCCGATATCGCCGACCGGCTCGGCGCCATCGCGGTTCCCGCGCATGAGGACCTGCGCGAGGCGGAAAACGGCCTGGTCATGCTGCGCGGCCGCATCGGCGGCGACGGCGCGCCGTTCAATCTCGGCGAAGCCACGGTTTCGCGCGCGGCGGTGCGGCTGGCGAGCGGCGAGGTCGGTTTCGGCTACACGCTCGGCCGCGACCGGGACAAGGCGCGAATGATCGCGCTGTGCGATGCGCTGGTGCAGTCGGATCAATTTTCGGACGCGGTGGAAGTCAACGTGCTGGCGCCGCTGCGGGCGGCGATGATCGCCGAACGGCGCCGCAAGGCGCGGGAGACCGCGGCGACGCGGGTCGATTTCTACACGCTGGTGCGCGGGGAAGGTTGAACGATGACGACCGTTGCCGAACTGCCTGCTGGTTTTGTCGACAAGGTGCGGTCGGCGCAATCGACCTTCCGGTCCGTGATGGATGCGATGGCGCGCCCCGGCAGCGTTCAGCGCATCGCGGCCGTCAGCGGTGCGCCGCCGTCCGTCATGCGTGGCACGGCGGCGATCGCCTTGACGCTGTTCGATCACGATACGCCGGTCTGGCTCGATCCGGCGATGTCGGAGACCTCGGATTTGGCAAAATGGCTCAAATTCCACACCGGCGCGCCTGTCATCGCGGATTCCTCGGTCTGCCATTTTGCGCTGATCGGTGACGCGCCGGCGCTGCCGCCGCTCGATCGCTTCGCCTTCGGCAGCAATGAATACCCGGACCGTTCGACCACGCTGATCCTGCAGGTGGCAAGCCTGACGCAGGGATCGCGTTTCGAATTGCGCGGCCCGGGCATCGACGGCACGGCCGTGCTGCAGGCGACCCTTCAGCCGATCGACCTGTTCGAGCGGCTTGCGGTCAATGCCGAACTGTTTCCGCGCGGCGTCGATGTCGTGCTGGTGGACGACGAAGCCGTTGTCGCGATACCGCGCACCACGCGGCTTGTCGCTAAAGGAGACTAATGCATGTATGTCGCCGTCAAGGGAGGCGAGCGCGCCATCGAGAACGCGCACCGGCTGCTGGCGCACGAGCGCCGGGGCGATCGCGACGTTCCCGAAGTGACGCTGGAGCAGATTTCCGGACAGCTCGGGCTGGCCGTCGATCGCGTGATGTCCGAAGGCTCGCTGTATGACCGCGAGCTGGCGGCGCTCGCCATCAAGCAGGCGCGCGGCGACATGATCGAGGCGATCTTCCTGGTGCGCGCCTTTCGCGCCACTTTGCCGCGCTTCGGCGCCACCGAGCCGGTCGATACCGGCGACATGCAGGTGCGGCGGCGGATTTCCTCGACCTTCAAGGACATTCCCGGCGGGCAGATTCTCGGGCCCACCTTTGACTACACCCACCGTTTGCTCGACCCGCAGCTGGCCGAGGGCCATGTTCCAGAATGGCCCGCGACGTCGGATGCGCTGGCGGCTTCGATGCCGCGCGTCACCGACATCCTCGGCCGTGACGGCCTGATCGAGGCGTCGCCGCGGGCTGACGGCGATGTGCCCGTCGGCGACCTCACCCGCGAGCCGCTGAGCTTTCCCGCCGACCGCGATCTGCGGCTGCAGAACCTGGCGCGCGCCGACGAGGGGTTTCTGCTGGCGCTCGGCTATTCGTCGCAGCGCGGCTACGGCCGCAACCATCCCTTCGCCGGCGAAATCCGCTTCGGCGAGGTCGAGGTGGAATTCATGGCCGAGGAGGTCGGTTTCGCCGTGCCGCTCGGGCCCGTCGCGCTGACCGAGTGCCAGATGGTCAACCAGTTCAAGGGCTCGGCCACCGAAGCGCCGTGTTTTACCCGCGGCTACGGGCTTGCGTTCGGGCAGAGCGAACGCAAGGCGATGTCGATGGCGCTGGTGGATCGCGCATTGCGCGCTCGCGAACTCGGCGAGGAAGTGCTTGCACCGTCGCAGGACGAGGAATTCGTGATGTCGCATTCGGACAATGTGCAGGCGACCGGCTTCGTCGAGCACCTCAAGCTGCCGCATTATGTCGACTTCCAGTCGGAGCTCGGTCTGCTGCGCAAACTGCGCAAGGAGTTCGAGCATGCCGATGGACTGCCCGACCTGCAGGAGGCCGCGGAATGAACGCGCCAGCCTATAACTTCGCCTATCTCGACGAGCAGACCAAGCGGATGATCCGCCGCGCCATTCTGAAGGCGATCGCGATTCCCGGCTACCAGGTGCCGTTCGCCAGCCGAGAAATGCCGATGCCCTATGGCTGGGGCACCGGCGGCGTGCAGGTGACGGCGGCGATCCTCGGGCCGTCCGATGTGCTCAAGGTGATCGATCAGGGTTCCGACGACACCACCAACGCGATCTCGATCCGAAAATTCTTCGCCAAGACCGCCGGCGTCGCAACCACGACCGCAACGGCCGAGGCCACCGTGATCCAGACCCGGCACCGGATTCCGGAAGCGCCGTTGCACGCCGGCCAGGTGCTGGTCTATCAGGTGCCCATTCCCGAGCCGCTGCGCTTCCTGGAGCCGCGCGAGACCGAGACGCGGCGGATGCACGCGCTCGGCGAATACGGGCTGATGCACGTCAAGCTCTACGAGGACATCGCCCGCTTCGGCCATATCGCCACCTCCTACGCCTATCCGGTGAAGGTCAACGCCCGCTACGTCATGGACCCTTCGCCGACGCCGAAATTCGACAATCCCAAGATGGACAATTGTCCGGCGTTGCAGTTGTTCGGCGCCGGGCGCGAGAAGCGGATCTATGCGATCCCGCCGCATACCTCGGTCGTGTCGCTGGATTTCGAGGATCATCCGTTCACGCGCTACCGCTTCGACGCGCCCTGCGCGCTGTGCGGGGCCGGCGATTCCTATCTCGACGAAATCGTCACCGACGACCAGGGCGGCCGGATGTTCGTCTGCTCCGACACCGATTATTGCGAGACCCGCCAAAGCCAGGGTCACCGCGGCACCGAGAGCGCGGCTCCGCACAAGGAGAACGCGCATGGTTGAGAGCAACGACGCCATCCAAGGCGACCAGCAGCCGCTGCTGATCGCGGAGCGGCTGGGCAAGAGCTACGGCCGCCAGGTTGCCTGCCGCGACGTGTCGTTCGCGCTCTATCCCGGCGAAGTGCTGGCGATCGTCGGCGAATCCGGCTCCGGCAAGACCACGCTGTTGCAATTGTTGTCGGCGCAGCTCGCGCCAAGCGCGGGCAAGGTGTCGTACCGGATGCGCGACGGGGTATTGCGCGATCTCGCGGCGCTGGGCGAGGCGGAGCGGCGGTTTTTGTTTCGCACCGACTGGGGCTATGTGCACCAGGACCCCGCGCAGGGCCTGCGGATGGCGGTGTCGGCCGGCGCCAATGTCGGCGAGCGGCTGATGGCGGTGGGCTGGAACCATTACGGCCGTATCCGCGACACCGCGTCATCCTGGCTGGAGCGGGTCGAGATCGATATCGGCCGCATCGACGATGCGCCGCGGACCTATTCCGGCGGCATGCGGCAGCGTTTGCAGATCGCGCGCAATCTGGTCACTGAGCCGCGGCTGGTGTTCATGGACGAGCCGACCGGCGGGCTCGACGTCTCGGTGCAGGCGCGGCTGCTCGATCTGATGCGCAACCTGGTCAGCGAACTGAACCTCGCCGCGATCGTCGTCACCCATGATCTTGCCGTGGCGCGGCTGTTGTCGCACCGGGTGATGGTGATGAAGGGCGGCCGCGTCATCGAGACCGGGCTGACCGATCAGGTGCTGGACGACCCGCGCGAGCCCTATACCCAGCTGCTCGTCTCCTCGATTTTGCCGGCATGAGTGATTGAGCCAATGACTGCGATGATCGATATCCGAAACGCCGAAAAGACCTTCACCATGCATCTGCAGGGCGGGGTGGAATTGCCGGTCGTGCGCGGCGTCTCCTTCCGGGTCGAGGCCGGCGAATGCGTGGTGCTGTCCGGCCCGTCGGGCGCCGGCAAATCCTCGATCCTGAAGATGATCTTCGGCAACTACCGCTGCGACGGGGGCAGGATCGGCATCCGGCACGAGGGCGCCGAGATCGATCTGGCCCGGGCCGAGCCGCGGCAGATCCTCAGCGTCCGCCGACACACCATCGGCTATGTCAGCCAGTTTCTGCGCGCGGTGCCGAGGGTCGCGACCTCGGACGTGGTCGCCGAGCCCCTGATCGCAGCCGGCATGGCGCGGGAGGACGCGCGCAAGCAGGCGGAGAGCCTGCTGCGGGTGCTGAACATTCCGGAGCGGCTGTGGGGATTGCCGCCTTCGACCTTCTCGGGCGGCGAACAGCAGCGCGTCAACATCGCGCGCGGCTTCATTTCCGGTTTGCCGATCCTGCTGCTGGACGAGCCGACGGCGTCGCTGGACGCCGTCAACCGCGCCGTGGTGGTGGACCTGATCGATGAAAAGAAGCGCGCGGGCGTTGCCATGGTGGCGATCGTCCATGACGTCGAGATTCGCAATCTGATCGCCGACCGCACCGTCGACGTGACATCGTTTGCCGCAGCGGCATGAGGGAACATATTTGAGATGACTTCGACCGGATCCGAAACCGTCATTGCCAATGCGAGGGTCGTGCTGGCGGACCGCGTGATCGAGCGCGGCTGGGTTGCCGTCGCCGACGGCCGTATCGCCGAATTCGGCGAGGGCCACGCGCCCGCGGGAGCCGAGGATGCCGGCGGCGACCTGATCATGCCCGGCCTGATCGAGCTGCACACCGACCATCTCGAAGCGCATTACGTGCCGCGCCCAAAAGTGTTCTGGGATCCGATCGCCGCCGTCGTCTCCTATGACGGGCAGTTGGCGACAAGCGGCATCACCACGGTGCTGGATTCCTTGCGGGTCTGGCGCGAGGACGGCGCCGAGGAAGTCGACGGCCGGGCCGGCGTGCTGGCGCAAGCCATCGCCGCCGCGCGCGAGGCCGACCTGCTGCGCGCCGATCACTTCCTGCATCTGCGCTGCGAAATCCCGATGCCGAGCGTGGTCGAGGAAGCCAAGGAATTGATCGGGCGGCCGGACGTGCGGCTGATGTCGCTGATGGACCACACCCCGGGGCAACGGCAGTTTCGCGACGAGGGAAAGCTGCGCGACTATTATCGCGGCAAGGGCGCCGGCATGACCGACGCCGAGCTCGACGTGTTGTTCGAGCGGCGCTTTGCCTATCAGAAGACCTATGCCGCGACCAATATGCGCGAGATCGTGGCGCTGGCGCAGGCATACCGGATCCCGCTCGCCAGCCATGACGACACCACCGACGAGAACGTCACCGACGCGATCCGGGACCGGGTTTCGGTGGCGGAATTCCCGACCACGATCGAGGCAGCGCGCGGCCTGCACCAGGCCGGCATCGGCATCCTGATGGGCGCGCCGAACGTGGTGCGCGGCGGCTCGCATTCCGGCAACATCGCCGCGGTCGATCTCGCCCGCGAGGGACTGCTGGACATCCTGTCGTCCGACTACATTCCCTCCAGCCTGTTGATGGCGGCGCTGCAATTGCCGCAGCGCGTGCCCGACATCGACCTGGCGTCGGCGGTGCGCACCGTCACGCGGACGCCGGCCGAAGCGGTCGGGCTCGCCGACCGCGGCGAGATCGCCGCCGGCAAGCGCGCCGATCTGATCCGCGTCCACGTCGCGCGCGACATTCCGGTGGTGCGCAGCGTCTGGCGCGAAGGACATCGCGTGGCATGAGCGAAGCACCTCACATCATCGCCGACCAGACCGCCGCGATCGGGCCTGGTCGCCTGGTTCTTGTCGTGGGCCCGAGCGGCGCCGGCAAGGATACCTTGCTTCGTTTCGCGAAGGCGGCCTGTGTCGATAACGGGAATATCGTGTTCCCGCGCCGCATCATCACGCGTGAGGCGTCGGCGTCGGAGGACAATGAAGAGGTCAGCGACGGCACGTTTCAGGAGGCGCTGGCGCGCAACGAATTCGCCATGCATTGGCAGGCGCACGGCCATTGCTACGCATTGCCGCGCGCCATCGACGACAATATCCGCGCCGGGCGCACCGTGGTCGCCAACGTGTCGCGCACCGTGATCCCTGCGATGCGGCGCGGCTACGCCGAAACCGTGGTGGTGGCCGTTACGGCGCCGCCGAACGTTCTGGCCGAACGGCTGGCGATGCGGGGCCGCAGCAGCGACGGCAGGATCGAGCAACGGCTGCTTCGCACCGTCGAGGATGCGGCGGTGGCGCCAGATGTCACCATCGTCAACACCGGCAACGCCGAATATCATGGCCGCCAGTTGGTTCGGATCATCAAGGGCGAGAAGTGGGACGATTAGGCGGGGGAGGGAGCCATGACCGTGATTGCAACGATCGAACAGCTCGAGGCGATCTATGGCGAGCCGGGCGAAGCCTCTACCGTCAAGGTCGCCGACCGCGTCACGCCGTCCTATCGCGTCCTGATCGACAAATCGCCCTTTGCGGCGCTGGCGACCTGCGGGCCGGAGGGGCTGGACTGCTCGCCACGCGGCGATCTGTCGGGTTTCGTCCGGGTCCACGATGAGAAAACCTTGATGATGCCCGATCGCCGCGGCAACAACCGCGTCGACTCCTTGCGCAACATCGTGCGCGATCCCCGGGTCGCGCTGTTGTTCCTGATCCCCGGCGCCGGCTCGACGCTGCGCGTCAACGGGCGCGCGCAGGTGTCTGACGATGCCGAACTGCTGGCCTCGTTCAGGATGGACGGCAAATTGCCGCGCACGGTAATCGTGATGACCGTGGATGAAATCTATTTCCAGTGCGCCCGCGCCATCGTGCGCTCCGACCTCTGGAATCCGGACAAGCGGGTCGACCCCAAAACGCTCCCGACGCCGGGCCAGATCCTCGCCGAGATGAGCGAGAACCGCGTCGGCGGCGAGAGCTATGATCGCGAATGGCCGGAGCGGGCGCGACAGACGCTGTGGTGACGTCCACCGGATGCGCCTGCCTTGCTTCCGAACCGGCATGGCTAATGGGCCGTTAAATATAGCGAAAGTTTTATCGATTTCGCTTTACCGGACATCCAGCCGCTCGCCGTATGGTTCGCCATGAACAGCGGATCGGCCGCTGCCTGGATACCACGACATGAGAGCGTTCGCGCGCCAAACCGATTGTTCGAAGGGCCGGTTGCTGGTCGTCGATGACGATCTGGTGCAGCGGACCATCATCGGACGGATCGGCGCCAGACTGGGATATGACGCCGTCATCGCATCGACCTTCGATATCGCTTCCGGGCTGTTGCGAACGGAAGCCTTCGATATCATGACGCTGGACCTGTCGCTCGGCGAGCGGGACGGCGTCGAACTGCTGCGGTTGGTTGCCGATCTGAAATTGAACGCGATGCCCATCGTCGTCATCAGCGGCTGCGAAGAACGCATCCTGAATACGACGCGAAGGGTCGGCCAGGCGCTTTCGCTGTCCTTGACCTGCTGCCTCGCCAAACCGCTCAACCTGGACAATCTGCGCGAGGCGCTTCAATCGCCCGTGCTGGATCGGGCGGCTGCAGCCAGCGAAGCGCCAGCCCTCGCGATCGATCGCGAACGAATTCTGGCAGCGCTTTCGGGCAACGAGTTCTATGCGGAATTCCAGCCGAAAGTCGATCTGCGCACCGGCCGTGCAATCGGAGCCGAGGCATTGGCGCGCTGGCGCATGCCCGAATTCGGCGTCGTGTCACCCGTGGTCTTCATTCCGCTGGTCGAGAAATTCGGCCTGATGCCCGAACTGACGAACCGCATCCTCCGCTCGGCGATCGCCGATGCCCGGAAACTGGCGCAGCAACACCCGGGCTTTGCCGTCGCGGTAAACCTGTCCAGCTCGCTGCTGACGGATTTGACGCTGCCGGAGCGGATCGAGAGCATCTTGCGGCAGGAAGGCCTGGCGCCGGAATCCCTGATCGTCGAGGTGACCGAGAGCGTCGCCATGTCCGACGTCGACGCTGCGATGGACATCCTCGTGCGGCTCAGGATCAAGGGGATCGGCACCGCGATCGACGATTTCGGCACCGGCTTCTCGTCGCTGTCGGCGCTCGCGAAGCTTCCCTTCAGCGAGTTGAAGATCGATCAATCCTTCGTCAAGGGCTGCGATACCGACGAGGACATGATGAAAGTCGTGGAAGCCTCGATCGGGCTCACCAGGGCCTTCAGGATGAAGGTGGTCGCGGAAGGGATCGATAGCCCCCATACGCTCGCCAGGATCAGGCATGCCGGCTGCGACGTCGGGCAGGGCTATCTGTTTGCGCCGTCGCTGAGATTCGAACGCGCCGAACGCTGGTTCGCGGATCGCAACGCGCGCGGCGCCGACGGCCTCGAAGAAATCCGGACCCGGTGAGCAGATGATCGGTGATATCATCGAAATCGAACGTGCAAGGCACGCCTTGGGTGACGTCGCGGATATCCCGGTACGGGGCGATGCGGCGAGTCTGATTTCGTACCGGTCAATCGCGGGTCATGCGTTCAGGCGGTTCGTCTTCAGACTGCGGCGTCCGAGCAGCAGCAGCGCCACGGTCACGGCCTCGACCAGCATTGGCGGCCCCATCGTAGCGTCGAATCCGCTTGCAACGACGGTGATCAGGCGACCCGCCAGCGTCATGCCAACCAGCATCAGCGGCGCGGTGAAGTAACGGGCGTCGCTGCGGACCGCGCCGAGCAACGCCAGGATGCCCGTGGTGCCGAAGAAGCCGATGAAATCGCCGCGCAGGGTCGCCAGCCCCAGCGGAGCGATCGCGCCGATGCCGAGCCTGGCGGCGGCCTGCGCCGGATCGAGCAGGAAACCCAGCGAGAGAGTGATGTACAGCAGGCCGCAGAGGCCGGTCAGCACACGCAATACTTTTTGCAAGATCATTCCCCTTGAAAGCGGGCCATCCGGCCCGTCGTTAATCCAGCATGGACGCTGTCATTTGTTTCCGATCGGCCCCGGTCGCGCAACGTCAATCCGCCTCACGCGCGCAGCGAAATCCGATATGGCCGGTTGAGGTGCCGGCTTCGACGCCGATCCGCGCCGAGGGGCGATAGCGCTGGCAGTATTCCGCGGCGCAGAGATAGGAGCCGCCGCGCAGGGCCGTCAGCTCGCGCGACGGGGATGCGGCGGGGCCGCAGCAGCTTTCGCCGGCGTAAAGCGAGGAGGTCCATTCCCAGACATTGCCGATCATGCCGAGCAGGCCATAGCCGTTCGGTGGGTAGGCATCGACCGCGCAGCTTCCCGGTTTGCCGTCGCGCGCGAAATACCAGGGGAATGCCCCGGTCCAGATATTCGCCGACAATTCTCCGTTCGGGCTGAACTCGTCGCCCCAGGCGTAAGCGGCGCCGCGCAGGCCGCCGCGGCACGCCGCTTCCCACTCCCATTCGCTGGGCAGCCGTGCGCCGCGCCACGCGGCAAAGGCCTCGGCGTCGCGTCGCGAGACATGCACGACGGGATGGCTCTCGCGTCCGGCAAGATCGCTGCCCGGGCCGTCAGGACAGCGCCAGCTCGCGCCCGGTACGAACGCCCACCATTGCGCCGGATCGTGCAGGTCGACCGGTCCGCTCGTCATCCGGAACAGCAGCGAGCCCGGTGTCTCGATCGTTTCGGCTGAGGTGACCCAGCCGGTCTGCGCGACGAATTCCGAAAACGCCCGGTTTGTCACCGCCGTCTGGTCGATCCGGAACGGCGCCAGATCGATTTCGCGGGCCGGCCGCTCTTCGCGGTAATGCGCGTCGGATCCGACCATGATGCGGCCGCCGGGAATGCGCGCCATCGACGTTTCGCCGATCGCCTCGCTGTCCGCAATTGTGGCTGCCTGAGCGCTCATTGCCTGAACATCGTCTCGCGCAGGAAATTCATGGTTTCGAGCGCGGTGAAAGCACGGCTCTCGATCGAGATCCGGATGCGCTCGATATCGCCCTGAAAAGGATGGGGGCCCTGATAGGCGACCGACACCTGGCCGCCGAGGTCGGCGCCGACCGACAGCCCGTCATAGGACGGCGCCAGCAGGCAGCGGTCGAATTTCCGTTCCGCGACCTTGGCGCCGTTGACGAAGATCGCGCCGCCCCCTTCGAACGGCCGCGCGGTCATCTGCTGAACATAGCGCAGCTGCAGCCTGCCTTCCGGCAGGGGGTCGGCGCTGACCATGCGCTCGACCCACGGCACCATGCTGGTCTCGTACACCAGCCGGCCTTGCGCGATATAGATCACCCATCCCGAATAGCGCGAGCCCTGCGCCAGCAGCACGCCGTCGCCGCGGCCCGGCGGCCGTGTCAGGTCGATGTCGATGGTATGGTCGAAGCCGCACACGGATGGCCCGACATCGTGGGCGATGCGCTCGATCGGTGATCGCAGATCCCAGCTGGTCCTGACGCCCTTGCGCTGGCGCTCCTGCACCAGCTTGATCAGCAGCGCCCGGTCGTCGAGCGGCAGCACGCCGTAACGCAGCGCCGCCTCGTTCCACCGCGCCAGCATTTGCTTGACGACATCCGGGTGCTCGGCCGAGACGTCGGTGAGCTCGTTGGGCTCCCGCGACATGTCGTAGAGCCCCCATTTGTCGTTCTCGAACGGCTCGCCGCGCTCGTGCTCGGCGGTGAGCCGCCAGTTGCCCGACTGGATCGCGCGCATGCCGCCGAGTTCGTAATATTGCTCGGTGCGGGTCGCGGCCTCGGCGGCGGCGAAGGTAGCAAAAGCGCTGGCGCCCTCCAGCGGCTTCTGCGGCCGGCCCTGATAGGTCGGGGCACGCTCGATCCCGGCGGCGTCGAGCAGTGTCGGGAACAGATCGACCACATGCACGAACTGGCGGCGAATGGCGCCCTTGTCCTCGACATGCCTGGGCCAGCTCACGATCAGGGGATCGGCGACACCGCCGAGGTGCACATACTGTTTGTATTTGCGATAGGGGGTGTTCGAGGCGCAGGCCCAGCCGATCGGGTAATGCGGAAAGGTCTGCTGCTCGCCCATGACGTCGTACAGTTCGGCGGTTTGTTCGAGCGGCACCGGACGGCCGAAAATCGAGGCGAACAGGTTGGGCGTTCCGGTCTCGGTGCCCTCGGGCGAAGCGCCGTTGTCGGAGAACACCAGGATCAGGGTATTGTCCAGCACGCCCAGCGAATACAGCGCCTTCATCAGCCGGCCGACATTGTCGTCGAGACTGGAGATGATTCCGGCATAGACCTCCATGTAGCGCGCATAGACCTTCTGCTGCGGCGGCGTCAGCGTCGACCATTCATGCGCCCCTGCCGAAAGCGGCGGCAATTGCGTGGTCTCGGGCAGCAGCCCCATGCCCTTTTGCCGCTTCAGCCGGCTGTCGCGGATCTCGTCCCAGCCGCTGTCGTATTTTCCCTTGTGGCGATCACGGTCGCGGCCGCGGACCTGCAGCGGCGAATGCGCGCCGGGAAAGGCGAGGTTGAGGAAGAACGGCTTTTCCGGCGCCATCGCGTGCTGGGTGTTGATGTAGGAAATTGCGCGATCGGTGAAGTCGTCGAGCACGTAATAGTCTGACACGTCGGGCGGCTCGACCGGGGTGACGCCGTCGAACAGCTCGCCGGGCTTGAAATAGTCGGTCGAATGTCCCTGATACCAGTAGGCGCGCTCATAGCCGCGGCTGGTCGGCCAGTTGTGGTAGGGACCGGTCGCGCCGGTCGATTCGACATTGTTGATGTGCCACTTGCCGAGCACGAACGTCGACCAGCCGGCGTCGCGCAGGGTCTCGGCGATGGTCGCGGCCTCATGGGTCAGGTCGCCGCGATAGCCGGGATAGCCGCTGTCGATGTCGGCGAGCCATCCCATGCCGGCCGAATGATGATTGAGGCCGGTGTGGAACACCGCGCGGGTCGGCGAGCACATCGCCGTGGTCCGGAAGTTGGTGTAGCGCAGGCCGCTCGCGGCCAGCGCGTCGAAATTCGGCGTCGGAATTTCGCTGCCGTAGCAGCCGAGATCGGAAAAGCCGACATCGTCCAAGATGATGCTGATGATGTTGGGCGCGCCGCGCGGCGCTTTCGTCTCCTTGTCGAAGGCCGGACGGGAATCGGCGAACGACAGCTCGATCTGCGGCGCGGCGCCGTTCGGCAGCGCCTTCGGGGTCGCCACCGAGCGCTGGAATTTCTTTAATTCGTCCACGCCGACGGCCACCGCCGCGGTTCCGGCCACCCCGGCCGCGGCGCCGATCAGCAGCGAGCGGCGATCGAGCTTGCGATCCTTTTTCTCGTCATCCGACATCTGCGGGTTTCTCTGCGGGTTTTTTGGCTGTGGTGCTGCCGGCGGTCATCACGAAGGCCGATGTGCTGGCCGACATCATGCGATCGGAGCCTGCCGGCGGCGGCGAAGTTGGCATCGCGGAAAGCTCCTCCCCGGCGGTTGCAGCGCCGGCCACGCTTCTTATTGACATTAATAGTGCCATATTATTAGATTCCAGACAAGACGACAGTCTTTGCCTATCCTGCGCCCGGCGTGCGGCATTCGCCCGGCCGGACGAGGACTGTACGAAGGGGCGGCATGAACGATCTCGGCAAATCACTTCAATACCGGCTGACCGCGGCCAAGGCCGCGCAGGAAGCGGACGGCCGCAAGCACCGCTCGCAGAAGAGCCAGGTGCTGATCGTCAACGCCATGCTCGAACTGGTGGCCCAGGGCAACCTCGAGCCGAGCGCCGATCAGATCGCGGAAATCGCCAAGGTCGGCCGGCGGTCGGTGTTCCGTCATTTCAGCGACATGGACACGCTCTATCGCGAGATGACCCACAGCATCGCCGCGACGATGCAAGCGATCGTGCAGCAGCCGTTCCAGGCGGCCGACTGGCGCGGGCAGATTCTCGAACTGGTCGATCGCCGCGCGGCGGGTTTCGAAAAGATGAAGCCCTTCCTGCTCGCCGGCCTCGTTCACCGCCATCGCTCCGCATTCCTGAAAGCGGCGCATGCGCGGTTCGTGGGGATGTTGAGAGAGATCCTGACGGGAATTCTCCCCAGGGACATTGCCCGCGATGCCATTCTGGTCGAGGCGCTCGACATGCTGCTCGGCTTCGAGAGCTGGAACCGGCTGCGCGAAGACCAGGGTCTCGGCATCGCAAAATCCAAGCGTGTCCTGAAACAGGCGATCGAAGCGTTGCTGGATAGTCAGGCCGGGCAGGATCCGCGACGGGCGGAAGTTCCCTGAGCCATGGTCCTGTTGCACTGCGGTGCAAGCCTATCAGACAAGCATGCTGCCGCATTTTTGACCCGGCAAATTGACACACGGGGCTTCCGACTCTGCTAGACTAGTTCACAAGGGCGTTGGAAAATTGGCTTCACACCGCAGGAGTGGAGTTCATGAAGAGGCTCGTCGAAATTCGCAGCCAGGAATATATCTGCCGCGAGCGGGCGATGCTGGATTGCGAGCGCAAGAGTTTCTGGCTGGCCCAGGCCGAAGAGTGGGAGCAGCGCGCACTCGACGAAATTGCGTTCCACTTCAGGGAATGCAACCTCGGTCACGCGGATTCGCAAGTCACTGCGCACTAGGTCACGGCGCACCAAATCAACACGCACCAAGTCACTTCTCACCAAGTCACTGCCCACTAAAAAGGCCCCGAATCCGCGGAGTGCTAGTGCCGCAGCTCCGGCCGCGTGATGGTCCGCCTGACCTCGGCGCCGCAGTCCGCACACTCATAGACGCAGTCGATCCTGGCCATGCTCCAATGCGGCTCGACCTCCCTGACAAACATCGGAAGCAATCCTACGCAGCCGGGGCAGACGATCGGGGCGGTCTCGATCGCGTGATGCTGGCGGTGCTGAGTGTAGGCTGGCATGTCGGGTCTCCTTCACGGTGGAAGACTCATGAACCTCAACCCCGGCGCGAACCTAACCCCCATGCTGCAATGCCGTTCATCAATTTTTTCGAACGGAGGAAGAACGAACCGATAATGTTAGTGCCTGTGGCAATCCCGTAACATTTCGGTCCGTAACGCTGTCCTAGCCACTTGCGTCCGCGGGTCTCGGCCGCTCAACTGCGGCTGGAACCGCCAAACAAGCAAGAAAACAAGGGAGGTATCGCGATGATTGGATTTTCCGTGCAACCAATCGGGCGCCGGGTCAGTCCGGAGTTTGTACAAAAATACCGCTCGCTGCCGGTCGCCAATGTCAGCGATTGCATGTCGCGGCTGACCGGCGGTGGGCCTCGGCTGCGGCCGTATCATGGCGAGGGCGTGATGTCCGGGCCGGCATTCACCGTGAAGACGCGTCCCGGCGACAATCTGATGGTGCACAAGGCGCTGGACATCGCTTCCCCCGGGGACGTGGTGGTGGTCGACGCCGGCGGCGACCTCACCAATTCGATCATCGGCGAGATCATGGTCAGCTACGCCATCAACCGCGGACTGGCGGGGATGGTGATCAACGGCTCGATCCGGGATTCCGATGCGCTGCGCCGGCTGAGCTTTCCGGTTTACGCGGCCGGCGTCACCCATCGCGGCCCGCTGAAGTCGGGTCCGGGCGAAATCGGCCGGGCCATCGCCTTCGACGGCATGGTGATCGAGCCCGGCGACCTCATCATCGGCGATGGCGACGGCGTGCTCTGCATTCCCTTCGGCGAAGTCGAGGAAGTCTATCAGGCCGCCGCGGCCAAGAAGAAGGCGGAGGACAGGATCCTGGCCGATCTGAAAGCGGGAGGCTCGATGGACCGTGCCTGGGTCGACGACACGCTGCGGCAGTTGGGTTGCCGATTGCCGGGGTAGCGCATCATCGGTTGACGCGGGTCAATTGCACTATTGCAATTTGCTTCACTATCTAGGATAGTCGATATATAAATTACTTCCCTAAATTGATTTGTGTTTTTGATCGATTTTTGCAGGACGACGCCAATTTGTGGAGGCTGTCATGGCGATCTCTCGGCGAAGCGTGTTGTTGCAGGGCGCCGTCATCGGCGCCGGTGTCGTCGC
>Ga0302279_10003182_pt1 | contig 20818 bp, 19 predicted proteins | sample III_Bog_N3_3_FD_194541 | JGI IMG/M metagenome (GOLD analysis project Ga0302279, IMG submission 194541) | Peat permafrost microbial communities from Stordalen Mire near Abisko, Sweden - III_Bog_N3_3 | ecosystem: Environmental > Terrestrial > Soil > Wetlands > Peat | place: Sweden: Abisko...
CCTCAAGCTGCCCAGCACCATGACGCTCGCCGACGTCACCAAGGTCAAGGCGGACTCCGACATCTACGACGGCGGCGCCGAGAAGAACACGCCCGCCGCGAAGACCTGGCAGGACACCTACGTCCACGACTCCACTCAGGGCTGGTACAAGGGCAACTGGGCGCGATCGATGACCTACCTCGACGCCTCCACCGGCAAGGACGTCACGGTCAAGGAGCGCGAGCGGCTCCGGGTGCCCAAGTACAACCTCGAAGGGATGCCGCCGAACTTCTCCTGGTCGATCCCCCCGCGCCCGCCCCAGCCGCACAACCGGTGATGCTCGATCCGCGCCTCATCCTCGAGATCCGGCTCGGCCCGCGCCGCGGCAAGAAGGCCTCGCTGCGCGCGGGTGAGACGCTTTCGGTCGGCCGAGCCGAGCCCGCGGATCTCCTCGTACCGGAGGACACCAAGCTGTCGCCGCGACACTTCGAGCTCCGCTGGGATGGCGCGACGGCTCGCTTGCGCGACCTCGGTGGCACCGGCGGCACCCTCCTCGACGGCGTGGCGTGCACTGAAGGCGCGGTGGGTCACGGCGGCTGGATCCGCGCCGGAGGAACCGACTTCACGGTTCACGTCGAGGCTCACACGCCACCGCGAGACGACCCCGAAGAGGACGACGAGGACCCGGACGAAGACGAGGACGACCGCGAAGAGCAAGCGGCCCCGGCCTTCCCGACCGAACCGCTGGAGCTCTCCCCGCAGGAGGAGGAGGACGAGATCGTCCGCGCCGCCCACCGCGCCGAGGAGAGCCGGTTCCGGATGGCCCGGGTGGTCGAGCAGCGCATGGCGCGCCGCGAGCGGGTGCTACGCGAGCAGGCGGCCGAGCGGGCGCTGCCGATCCTCCAGGCCGCCGCGGAGGCCAGCGCGCTCCACGTCATCCTCGACGCCGCGCGCACGCCGCGCATCCTGGAGGCCCTCCGGGAGGCGGTGGAGGAGCACCGCTCGCTCTACGAGGGCACCCAGGGCATCGCGCTCGAGGACGTCGCCCCCTACCTGGTGCGCCTCCACGGCGACTCGCGGCTCCTCGCCCAGCTCGTGCGCGAGGGGTGGGCGCGGCGCTGGGGCATCTTCCTCGAAGGGTCCGTGCCGCAGCGGGAGCTGCGCCGGCACCTCCGCCGCTTCCTCATGGTCGAGGACGAGACCGGCGAGCCCCTCTACTTCCGCTACTACGACCCCGGCGCCCTCCGCGACTTCTGGCCCTCGTGCGCGCGCCGGCAGCTCGTCGATCTGATCGGCCCGCTCCAGGCCTTCCTCGTCGAGGGCGAGCGCGGCGAGGTGCTGCGCCTGACCGCCTCCGGCAAGATCGAGACGTCCGGCGACGGCGCGCCTCCCGGGCGTCCCGCGCCCAAGCCTCCTCCATGAGAATGCCGCTCACTCCGGGCGCGTGACGAAGTGTTCGACGATGGCCGCCGGCCGCAAGGCGGTCGGGGAAGGTCTCCTGCCATGTCCCTCCAGCTGCTCTTCTCCTCCGGCGAGGCCTCCCTCGACGTGCGGCGCTTCGTGGTCCACGAGGCCGTCTCGTCCCTCTTCCACGTCTCGGTGTGGGCTCACTCGCCCGATCCCAGCCTCGACCTCGCGGGGCTGGTGGGCAAGGCGACGGGCCTGCGCATCGAGAGCCCCGTCAAGTTCGCGCTCTCGCCCGTGCGCCTCTGGTCCGGCATCTGCGCGTCCGCCGCGCAGACCCAGGCCGAGACCGCGCCCAAGCTCTCCACCTACGTCTTCGAGATCGCGCCCGTCCTCTGGCTGCTCACCAAGCGCAGCGGCCACCGCGTCTTCCAGCACCTCTCCATCCCCGACATCGTCGACCGGCTCCTCGGCGAGTGGCAGATCGTGCCCACCTGGGAGGTCGACCGGGGCAGCTACCCCAAGCTCGAGTTCAAGGTGCAGTACGGCGAGAGCGACCTCACCTTCTTCTCCCGCCTCCTGGAGGAGGCCGGCATCACCTTCCTCTTCGAGGACGACGACCAGCAGACCCGCCTGATCCTCTGCGACGAGCCCCAGACCCGCGCCCGCCGGAGCAAGGCGATCCCCTATTTCCAGCACGCCAACAGCGCCGAGGAGAAGGAGTACGTCAACAAGGCCCTCATCGGCCACGAGGTCCGCCCCGGCGCCTTCGTCCTCCAGGACTACGACTTCCGCCGCCCCGCCCTGCCCCTCCGCGAGGCCGCGCCCAAGTCGCCGGGCCCCGAGGATCGCAACGAGCAGTTCCGCTACGAGCCCGGCTCGTACCTGGCGGAGCTGGGCGCCGGCGGAGGCACGCCGGTGGCCGACGACAAGGGCGTCGCCCGCTACGACCTCGGCTACGGCAAGGACAAGGCGGCGCGCCTGCTCGCCGGCGCCCGCGCTGGCAAGGCCGGGGTCACGCTGGAGACCAACGCCATCGACCTCCGCCCCGGCGCCATCCTCGAGGTCTCGAACCACGTGCACCCCGATCTCGCCGGGCGCCCGCAGCTGGTCACCCACACCGCGCTCGAGGGCTCGCTCGGCGCGCCCTGGCAGCTCACCGTCCGCGCCATCCCGGCGGAGCTACCGTACCTGCCCCCGGCGGTCACGCCCAAGCCGAGCGTCCGCGGGGTCCAGTCGGCCACCGTGGTCGGCGTCGCGAGCGACGCGGAGCTGCAGGAGATCCACGTCGACGAGCTCGGCCGCATCCGCGTGCTCTTCCCCTGGGACCGCGAGGGCCGCGCCGACGACTACGCCTCGTGCTGGATGCGCGTGAGCCAGGGCTGGGCCGGCAAGGCCTACGGCATGATGCACATCCCCCGCGTCGGACAGGAGGTGCTGGTCACCTTCCTCGACGGCGATCCGGACCAGCCCGTCATCACCGGTCGCCTCCACAACGCCCGCCAGCCGCTCTTCTACCCGCTGCCGGACAACAAGACGATCAGCACGGTCAAGAGCGACTCGTCGCCGGGCGACGCCGGCTACAACGAGATCAAGTTCGAGGACAAGAAGGGCGAGGAGCTCTTCTACCAGCAGGCCGAGAAGGACCAGCGCGTCCTCATCAAGCACGACGAGACCATCACCGTGCTCAACAACCGGCGCAAGTCGGTCGCCGTCAACGAGACGGACACCACCGGGGTGAACCGCACCGAGGTGACGGGGCTCAACCGCTCCGAGGCGGTCGGCGTCGACAAGACGACGCTGATCGGCGGCAACCGGTCCAAGTGGATCATGCGCGACAAGGGCGTCCGCAACGAGGGCCACCGCCAGACCCTGCTCAACCAGACCCAGGACTTCGTCGTCAAGGGCAACAAGCGCGAGTGGGTCCAGCGCGACGCCCACCTCTACATCAAGGGCGATCGCCGCGAAGCCGTGGACGACACCCGCTCCTTCATCGTCGTCGAGGATCACCACGAGAAGATCGGCGGCAGCTACGCCCTCGCCTCCGGCCAGACCGGCAGCTACCACGCCGACAAGGCCCTGGTGGGCGAGGGCGGCGTCGGCGTGACCGCCAAGGGCCCGGGCGGCTTCCTCGCCATCGACGCCACGGGGGTGACCATCTCGGGCACCCTGGTGCGCATCAACGCGGGCGGCTCGGCGGGTAACGGGCGCCAGGCCAAGCCCACCGAGGCCCTCAAGGCGCGCGAGCTCAAGCAGCCCGACATCAAGGACGGGGCCCTCGACGGGGGGGCCAACCAGGACGTCAGCGGCCTCAACATGGCCCTCGCCGCAGTGGGCCAGGTGGCCTCGACCAAGCCCACCGCGGGCGGCAAGAAGTGGCAGAAGTCGGTGCAGTTCCAGGGCACCACCGTGTTCCAGCGGGACGATCTGTTCGACCCCGCCGCCCGCGACAAGGCCGGCCGCACCAACCTCCAGCGCATGTCGAGCGGCCTGGCGCCGATCGGCGACGACGGGAACTCGGTGAACCTGCACCACCTCATCCAGAGCGACAAGGGATCCATCGCCGAGGTCCGGGACACCTTCCACAAGAAGTACGACCGGATCCTCCACATCAACCCCAAGACCACGCCCTCCGGCATCGACCGCAAGGCGTTCAACACCTGGAAGCGCGGCTACTGGAAGCAACGCGCCGCCGCTCTGTCGCCGAAGGGAGGCGCCGCGTGAGCACCAGGGATCTGGAGCGCGCCCTCGCCCTGGTGGCCGAGCACCCGGACCTCGCCTCGTTCGTGGGCAAGCGCAGCGAGATCGTGGTGCGCACCGCCGAGAAGACGCTCGGCTTGAAGCTGCCCCCCACCTACCGCGGCTTCCTCCTGGCGCTGGGCGCGGGCAGCTTCGGGGCCGCCGAGGTCTACGGGGTCATCGATATCGACTTCGAGAAGTCCGCGGTCCCCGACGCGGTGTGGTGCACCCTCCGGGCGCGCGAGAAGCACGATCTGCCCGCCGACCTGGTCATCCTCGGCCAGGACGACGACGAGATCACCTGCCTCCAGGTCCGCCCCGGCGCCGCGGAGGGCCCGGTCCTGGTGATCAACGCCGGCGAGGACCCCGCCCGCACCGGCACCCGCACCGCCGCCGAGGACTTCGGCGCCTACCTCCTGTCCCGAGTCGAAGAAGAGCTGGAGGCCACCCGATGAACCTCGACCCGCGCATCCTCCACAGGGGCTCCGACCGCTACCGGCTGCTCTCCCGCGGGTCCGACCTGCCCGGCGAGCGCATCCCCTTCCCGGATCGACCCTCCGCCCGCGCCCTCCTCGCGGCCCTCGCCGCGGAGCCCGGCAACCGCGAGGTGCTCCGCGCCGCCGCCGCCCACGCCGGCGTCCCGGCCGGCTTCGGCGGCCGCCCCGACGAGGACGCCTGGGCGCCTCTCACCGAGGGGCTCGCCCTCGGCTCGCTCGAGCTGGTGCGGCTCATCGACCATCCCATCTCGCCGACCCCGATCACCACCACCGGCAAGCTCACCCTCAGCGAGGTCTCCTGGGGCGAGACCTCCGGCATCTACCCCTCAAGCGCCAACCTCTACCGGCCCGACCGCTGGGATCCGAGCAAGCTCGGCGATCTCCTGCGCGCCCGCGCCGCGGTGACCAACGTGGCCACCCGCAACCCCGACGTCCGCAGGGCCAAGCCCGGCCCGGGCCACATCGACCAGCTCATGCGGCCCTACCACTGCACCGAGAACTTCCCCGCGCGGGACCACGCCATCGACGACGAGGTCCGCTGGTTCTACCTCTCGTCCAATCCCCGCACGCCGAGCTCGCACCCGGGCACCTCGCAGACCGTCATCGCCATCAGCTACGGCCCCTTCTTCAACATCGGGGGCGGCGACGTGGAGCACGGGGACTGCTACCTCCACTTCTACCGTCTCGCCGCGGGCGCCGCGCGGTAGTCATCCTGCGGAACGTTGGTCACCCTGCGGAACGCCCGACAGCGTTCCGCGACGGGTCATCGTGCGGAATGCCCGAGAGCCGCGACGGGTCAGCTCCCGCGCGGCCAGCCGAGCAGCGCTCGCACGCTCATCACCAGGGCCTCGAGGACGCCGGTGGCGCGGAGGGCCGGCGCGGCGGCCTGGGTGGGCGCGTCGGCCCATCCCTCGGTGGTGCGCTGGTGCGCGACGCGCGCTTCCTGCGCGTAATGGCAGCGGCTGCAGGCGGCGCCCCGCTCGCGCACGTAGGCCTTCTTGGGGTCGACGGAGTCGCCGCAGTAGGCGCACTTCACGTCGCCGGCGAGGGCGCTCGCCGAGCGCCGGTAGGGCCCGCCGCGGGTCGCGATCGGCACGGGCTCGGTGCCGGTCGCCTCCTCGTACTCGTCGCCGTCCAGCCACACGCCGTGGCAGCGCAGGCAGAAGTCGATCGCCACGCCGATCACCCGGTACTCGAAGGGGGCGACGCCGCAACGCAGGCAGGTCTCGATGCCGGCTCCCTCGCTTCCGACGAGGGCAATCTCGTCGCGGTGCTGCGGCAGGTGAGCCAGCGTCGGGCAGATCGCGGCGAGCGTCGGGCCGTCGAGCCACACCCCCTGGCAGGTGTCGCAGAGGTACACGTCGGCGGGCGCGCCGCCCCCCGTCGGGGAGACGTGCCGCTCGGCGAGCGGAGAGGACACGCAGCGAGGGCAGTCGAGGGACATGCGCCGCCAGCTTCGCACAGGGAGGCGCCCCCGGGCGCGCGATGTGATGGGCTACACGTTCGTGGTCTTCCTCGTCCTGCTGCCCCTGGTGTTGATCCTGGTGACGGTGCTGGGGGCGACCTTGCCCTATCCGCTCTGAAGGAACAGAGTCGCCGTCATGCGCCTGCACGCCGCCACCCTCACCCTCGCGCTCGCCGCCACCGGGTGCAGCGTCCACACCGTCGAGAACGTGGCGATGGCGAGCGCCTACCGGCCGCCGAGCCCGCCGCAGAGCGCGAGCCCGCTGCCGGCGCCGAGCTCGCCCCAGCCCCAGCCCCAGAGGCCCGCGAGCGGCCCCGCGGTGAGCTCGCCCCCGATCTCGCTCCCCGCCGCGGCCTACCAGATCCTCGCCGGGGACATGCACTGCCACATCAGCCCCCCGGACTCCCCGCGCGACGTCACCCGGGGCGTCGCCGAGACCCTCGCCCTCGCCCGCGAGGAGAAGCTCGACTTCGTCATCCTCACCCCCCACCTCCAGGCGCGGTTCTTCGCCGATCCCGCGGCCCGCGCCCAGGCCCTCGCCGGCCAGGCCGAGCTGCGCCGCGCCTTCGCCGCGAGCGCCGGGGGCAGCACCGTCTTCATCCCCGGCTTCGAGTACACCGACCACGAGTTCGGTCACGTGGGCGCCTCCTTCGCCGACCTCGCGCGCGTCCTCGCCGAGGTGCCGGTCGACGTGGCCGTCGCGGATCCGGCGCGCTTCTTCGAGCGGTGGGTGGCGGACGGCGGCGTGCTCGTCGTCAACCACCCCGTCGTCACGCCCCTTCACTCCATCTTCTCCCGCGCCCGCGCCGACATGTCCTGGCGACCGTGGACCTCGCACCCGCCCTTCCCCGCGGAGATCCTGGCGGTGAACCGCCTCGCCATCGGCTTCGAGGCCTACAACGTGGCCATCACCCACCTCCGCGACGGCCTGCTCCTCGGCGATCTCGACTCCAGCCTGCGCGAGGTCACCGGGCTCATCGACCGCGACATCCTCGGCACGCGCCGGCGCATCGCCCCGGTGGGCGGCAGCGACAGCCACGCCGTGTGGATCCGCGCGGCCACCTTCGTGCTCGCCCAGAGCCGCACCGAAGCCGGCATCCGCGACGCCCTCCTCGGCGGCCGCACCTGCGTTCGCAGCCCGGCAGCGTGCTCCCTGGAGGTGCGCTCGCCCGGGGGGTCCTGGGTCAGCGTCGGCGGCGCCGTGCGCAGCGGGGCCACGGTCGAGGTGCGGGCGCGCGGCGAGGCGATCGTCGTGATGCGCGACGGCGCTCCGGTCGCGCAGCCCGCCTCCGGCGCCGTCGCCGGCGTCGAGGTGCCCGCCGGGCGCTGCTCGCTGATCCGCGCCCACGTCGACGACAGCTACTCGGCCCCGGTCTACGTCAACTGCGACTTCGCCGAGGCCCCGCGCTGAGGGTGCCTCTAGCGTCGCCCTCGAGCCCGACGAGGTCATCGTCCTCGAGCTCCCCGTCGAGCGCTCGCTCCAGCGCCACGCGCAGCCGCGGGTTGGCGGAGGCGCCCGCCGCGACGCGGAGGCGCTCGCGCAGGGCGGCGTCGAGGGGGCGCCCCGCGAGCGACAGCACCGCGCCGACCCTCCGCTCGGCCGGCGTCGCCGGATCCTCGGCGAGGCGGGCGATCTCTTCGCTCTCCAGCACCACGCTGCGGTAGTCGGCGCCGCCCTGGGACACCCGGCGCACCTCCTCCCTCCAGGCCGCGACAGGGAGCCCCTTGCGGGCGAAGAGGTCGAGGCTCACCGCGGCCAGCCGCTCGCCGCGGAAGATCTCGATGGCCTCCTTGAGCCGCGCCGCGAGCGCCTCCCGGCTCCCCGGCGCGTCGCTGACGAAGCTCCGGGTGTCGAGCGAGACGTCCCCGTCGTCGGTCTCCAGACGGACGGCGTCGCGCCACATGCTCAGAGCGCGCAGCCGCTCGTAGGGCACGAACCTGCGGCTGAAGAGCCGGGCCACCCGGACGCCATCGGTACCGACGATGGCCCGTCCAGGGGCGATGTAGTGGGCGAACGCCGCGACCGCCGCCGCGCAGAAGCCCACAATGGCGGCGACCACCGCCACGCGGCCGAGCGTGCTCACGCTCGGCGCGAGCTCCCCTGCGGAGACGGTGAGCACGACGATGCCGAGCAGGACCGGGCCGAGCAGGTGCATGATCGGCCCGTGACCGCTGGCGGAGGCGAGGCTGCCGAGCGGGACCTCGAGCACCCGCTGGTCGACGCTGACCCCGGCGGCGCGCAGCAGGGCCCGCGCCCCGTCGAGGTCGGTGCAGCGCGCCACCAGGCGGCGACCGCCGCGCAGGCGGAGGACGATCAGCGTCTCGTCCGCCGACGGCTGCGGTGAAAGCCAGCCCTCGATCACCTCCGCGCAGGGGACGCGCAGGGTGCGCCTGTAACACTCGGCGACGAGCGTGTCGCCCTCGACGCCGAGCGAGCCGGGGAACGCGCGGCCGGCAGCCCGCGCGGGGTCACCCAGCCAGGCGAAGAGGCGCAGGACGAGCCACACCAGCAACGCCCAGCCGAAGGGGAAAACGACGGTCGGCGACAGCGCCAGGCACACCGGCCAGCGCATCCAGAGGACCCGCGGGACGACGGTCTGCAGGGCGACCGCATCGACGGGCAGGCTGGGTTGGTCGGACATTGCAGGAGCCCCCACGAGGATACTCTCCCTGCCGTGTCACGCGAGCACGACCTCGCCGGATCAGGCGCCCTCGGACCTTGCTCCGGCGGCCTCCGGGGTAGTACGACAGGGGGTTCGAGGGAGCCCCCCATGCCCGAGTTTTCGAGGTCCGAAGCGAGAGCGATGGCCCAGTGCGTGACCGGCTTCATCGCCGCGTTCCGGCGCGAGGTGGCCGCCGTGCTCGCCGCGGAGCTCCGGGGCGTGCAGCCCGTCGAGGTGAACGATCTCATCGCCGAGGCCGCGCTGGTGGAGCGGCAGCTCGAGGCCAAGACCAAGCCGGTGCGGGTCCACGACGGGCACGCGCCGCTGCTCAAGCGCGCGCTCATCGAGGCCCGGCGCGAGCAGGCGCGCGCCATCGACGGCCCGCTCCAGAAGACCACCGACGGGCAGGTGATCCGGATGCTGCGCCGCGAGCTCCAGCTCGTCGAGCACCTGATGAGCGCGAGCTGGTTCGCGGACGTCGTCCCCCTCCGCATCCCCTCGCTCACCGACTACCTCTCGATCCGCCACGCCGAGGCCGCCTCGCCCGAGCCGCTGCACCTCCTGCCGCGCGAGTACGACGAGAAGTTCCACATCCTGGAGGCGCCGGCGCTGTTCCTGCCCGACCTCGCCCACTACCGACGCCGCTGCCGCTTCCGCGGGGCGCCCGTCGCCGTCGTGTACGCCGACATCGACGACTTCAAGGCCTTCAACACGCGCCACGGCGAGACGACGGTGGATCGCGACCTGCTCGCGCCCTTCATGGAGGCGATGGAGGCGCACGTCTTCGGGCACGGACACGCCTACCGCTTCGGCGGCGACGAGTACGTCATCCTCCTGCCCAACATGGGGCGCGCCTGGGCGGTGGATTTCCTGCGCGGGCTCCAGGCGCGCATCGCCGGGTCTTCGTACCGGCGCATCCCCAAGGGGCCGACGATCTCGCTGGGGCTGGCGGTCGCCCTCGTCGACACGGCGCTCATCGACCGGGAGCTCCTCGAGCGCGCCAACGCCGCCAAGGGGCACGCCAAGGCGACCCGCAAGGGCAGCATCGCGACGTTCGAGGGAGAGCTGTTCCGGGACGCGGACCTGGTCATCGCCTGAGGGACGCGTCAGCTGCCCGACAGCGCGCGATCGGTGCGTCGGATCCGATCCCCCAGCGCCTCCTCGCCCAGGCCGAGCGCCTCGGCGAGGCGGGTGAGCGCGCAGTGCTCCTCGACGCCGATCCCGTGGCTCACCTGGGCCACGAGCGCCGCGACGCCGAGGCCGACCTCCGCGAGCCCCAGGGCACGGAGCCGGTGGGCGACCTTGTCGCACCGGGAGGTGAGCCCCTCGGTCGCGACGGCGGCGGTGATGTTGCGCACCATGCGATCGACGGTCCCCGCGTCGAGGTCGAGGGAGCAGAGCGTCCGGGCGACCTCCTGGATCACCTCGCGCTCGGCGTCGTCGGCGAGCCCGTCCGCCACGGCGACGACGCATGCCGCCTCGAGCAGGTTGGTCATCACCGCGCGCGCCTCCCCCTCGGCGTGGGCCCTGGCGGCGACGACGGCCTCGCGCATCGGCAGGAGCACGGCCTGGACCGCCCCGGCGGCGCGCGAAGGCGCCTGGCCTCCGAGCGCGCGCCGGTGCTCTCCGAGCGTCTTCTGCAGCAGCTTCTCGAGCCCGAGCGGCGACAACCTGCCGAGCCCGGTGCGGTACCCGCCCTCCCCGACGAACGCGACGAGCGTCACCGCCGTGTGCGACGGCGTCGCGGCCGGCGCGAACGACGCGACGAGGGACGTGCCCGCGTTGGGCCCGGCGACGTAGCGCTTGACGAAGGCGCCACCCTCGCCGCTCTCGATCACGAAGATGCCGACCTGGGGGCGCGCCAGCACCTTGGTCTCCTCCTCGACGCGGAGCTCCCCCGGCGCCTCGGGGGGCAGCCGCCGCAGCGTGACCCCGTGGTGGAGGTTGTCGCGGATCGCGTGGTCGACGTCGAAGAAATGCGCGCGCACGACGTCCGTGGGCCGGTCGATGTCGATGGCGGCGCTGGCCGCCGCGGAGGGCTTCGTCATGCGGTCCACCGAGTCTACGCGCCCGAGGCTCGGCGAGGCGAGCCTTGCTCGGGGTCCATGCCCGGAGAAACCGCGCCGGTGCGCGGTGGGGCTCGCCGCCCGGCGCCGCGTCGGCTAGCCATGACCCCGATGCGCTTTCTCCACCCCGAGCACGACGAGCAGCTCGAGCTCTCGCTCGACGACGTCTTCCTGACCCCCAGCCTGTTCACCGGCACCTCGCGCCTCGAGGTCGACCTGCGCGCGTCCGATTTCCCCTGCGGCTCGCACCCGATCGTCTCGGCCAACATGAACGCCGTCACCGGCAAGCGGATGGCGGAGACCATGGCCCGGTTCGGGGGCCTCGGGGTGCTCCCCCAGGACATGGACTTCGAGACCGTCGAGCGCATCGTCCACCACATCCGGCAGGCCGATCCCCGCTACGACACCCCGCTCGCCGTGGGCCCGCGGGCCACGCTCCGCGACATGCTCGGGATCATCCGCAAGCGCTCGCACGACATGGTCGTGGTGATCGACGACGAGCGCCGGCCGCTCGGGATCGTCACCCACTCCGATCTGCGCGACCGCGATCAGTACACGCCCGCCGCCCTGCTGATGTCACCGCGCCTGGTGACCCTGACGGCGGGCATGCCCAACCGCGACGCGTTCCTCCAGATGGAACAGGCGCGCGTCAAGGCGGCCCCCGTGCTGGACACCGACGGGCGCCTGGTCGGCGTGCTCACCCGCGACGACGCCGTCCGCCTCGAGCTGCTCACGCCGGCGCTCGACGCCCAGGGTCACCTGATGGTCGCGGCCGCGCTGGGCATCTCCAGCGACGTGGCGGCGGCGGCGGCGCGGCTCGTCGAGATCGGCGTCACGGCCGTGGTGCTCGACACGGCGCACGGCCACCAGCGCCGCATGCTCGAGGCGGTCCGCAAGGTGCGCGCCGCGCTCGGCCCGGAGTACCCGATCGTCGCAGGCAACGTCTGCACCGCCGAGGGCACGCGGGCGCTGATCGAGGCGGGCGCCGACATCGTCAAGGTCAACATCGGGCCGGGGGCCATGTGCACGACGCGCATGCAGACCGGCGCCGGGCGGCCCAGCTTCTCCGCCGTCCAGGCCTGCGCCCGCGAGGCGCGGCGGCTCGGCAAGCACGTCTGGGCCGACGGCGGCGTGAAGGAGCCGCGCGACGTGGCGCTCTACCTCGCCGCGGGCGCCTCCCGCGTGATGATCGGCACGGCCCTCGCGGGCACCTACGAGAGCCCCGGCGACGTGAAGGAGGACAAGGAGGGCCTGCTCTACAAGGAGAACTACGGCATGGCGAGCGCGCGGGCGGTGATCGACCGCACCGCCGACCTCGACCCCTTCGAGCGCGCCAAGAAGGCGTTCTTCCGCGAAGGGATCTCCTCGTCGCGCGTGTACATCCGCGAGGGGAGGGAGAGCGTGGGCGCGTTCCTGATCGAGATCATCACCGGCGTGCAGTCGTCGTTCACCTACGCGGGCGCGACGGGCTGCGACGACTTCCACGACAAGGCCGTGATCGGCGTGCAGACGCTGGCCGGCTTCGGCGAGGGCAAGTCGCACGCGGTCGTCCGGCGCTGAGGCTCGCACCCGATGTCGCCCCCGCTCGAACGACGCCCCTCCGCGCTCCGGGCGCCCCACGCCCCGCTCGTCCTGGCGCTGCTGGGGGCGAGCGCCTGCCAGCCGCCTCCCGCCCAGGGGCCGGAGGCGCTCCGCGCCGACGCCACGGCGCAGCACGCCGCTTCGGCCCTCGACGGGTGGCTCGCCCAGCACCCGGCGGTGGCGAGCGCCATCGTCTGGGAGACGGAGCGGGGCGCCGTCCCGTGGACACGCTGGGACGGGGCCCTGCGACGCGACCTCGAGGAGGCCTTCGTCGCCGCGACGGCTTCCCTCCAGGGTCGCGGCGATTCCCTCGGCTTTCCCCTCCACGACCCACCCCCCAACCTCGCCGCCGAGCGGTCCCACACCCAGACCGTGCTCTCGCCCGGCGACGCCTGGCGCCTCTACGTGGCGCACGTCGGCCACAGCCTCGCCCTGGAGGTCGCCCGGATCGTCCCCTGGTCGCTCGCCGGCGACCCCCCCGAGGCGCTCCAGGCGCTCCTCGACGGGCGCAGCATGTTCGCGTGGAAGCGTGAGCTCGGCGGGTACCTGCTGGACGCGGGGCGCGCCGGCTGGGTCGTCCCCGCGCCGCCCGCCGTGGAGCTCGGCTTCCTCACCCGCGAGCACCTCCTCGGCCCGACGAGGCTGGCCACCATCGAGGCGATGGTCGGGTGGGCGCGGCAGCTGCACCACGTGAACGGGAAGCTCGACCTCGAGAACGGCGAGCGGGTCTGGCAGTACCGCGGGATGGCCCCGGTCTCGCGCGTCCTCGCGGGCACCGGCCCGGGAAGCAAGCACGTCACCGCCGGGTGCTGGGGGACGACGGGGCTCTTCATCGCGGTGCTCCGCGCGGCCAACATCCCGGTGCGGCTCGTCAACGTGCGGGGGCCCGGCGGCGGGTGCAGCCACGCGCAGCCCTACTTCGTCAGCGAGGGGCGGTACCTCAGCCACGGCGACGACCCGTACAACCGGATCATCCTCTCGCTCGCCGACACGATCCCGGCGTCGCGGCTCTTCGTCGACCAGGCGACCTGGACCGGGTGGTACGGCGAGGCCATCGACCTCCCGGCCCGCTGCAGCAACGTCGGGCGCCAGGTGCGCGAGATCGCGTTGGAGACGGCGCCGGCCTACCTCGTCGACCTCTACTGCGACGACGAGCGGAGGGGGCTCGATCACGGATCGGGGCGGGTGGCGCGCGCCTTCCTCAGCGGCGCGCCGGGGACCGCGTTCCCGATGTCGCGGCTCACCCAGGCGCGCCTGTGGGAGCGCCTCGCGGACAGGGCACGCAGCACCGGAGCCTGCTCCCGGAGCCCGGTCGGGCCCCAGCCTGCCGAGCGTGATCCCGCCGAGCCCACCGGTGAGCCATGAGCCCCCTGACCACCGAGCGCCTGCTCCTCCGCGAGCTGACCTGCGCCGATGCGTCGGACTGCAACGCCTACGAGCGCGACCCCGAGGTCGTCCGCTACACCTCCCACGGCGTCCGCACCCTCGACGAGAGCCTCGCCTATCTGCGCCGGAACCTGGCCTCCCTCCACGAGTCCCCGCGCCGCACCTTCGACTTCGCGGTGGTGCTCACGGGCGAGGGGCGCCTCGTCGGCCGCGCCGGGATCCACGTCACCCAGCCCGACCTCCGCGAGGCGACGATCTGGTACATCCTCGACCGCTCCCGCTGGGGGAAGGGCATCGTCCCCGAGGCCGCGCGGGCGCTGCTCGCCTTCGGCTTCGGCGAGCTGGGGCTGCACCGGATCTACGCCGACCTCGATCCGCGGAACCACGCCTCCGCGCGCGTCGCCGAGAAGATCGGGATGCGGCGCGAGGCGCACTTCGTCGCCAACGCGTGGATCAAGGGGGAGTGGATGGACACGCTCATCTACGCGATCCTCGATCACGAGTGGCCCCCGCGGCCGAGCGGGGTGGCCCCGTGAAGCTCGACGCCCCCGCGACCCGCCGCAACTGCGGCCCCATCCTCGACGTGCTCCGCCCCCTGCTCCCGCCGGGCGCCGTCGTCCTCGAGGTCGCCAGCGGCACCGGCCAGCACGCGGCCTTCTTCGCGCGCGCTCTCCCCGAGGTGACCTGGCACCCGAGCGCCCTCGAGCCCGAGCACCTCGCCAGCATCGAGGCCTGGCGCGCCGAGTCCGAGGCCCCCAACCTGCGCCCCGCCGTCGCCCTCGACGCCGAGGCCGACGCCTGGCCCCTGCCGCGCGCCGACGCGGTCGTCTGCATCAACATGGTCCACATCGCGCCCTGGTCCGCCACCGAGGGCCTGGTGCGCGGGGCGGCGCGGGTGCTCGGCGCCGGTGGCCTCCTCTATCTCTACGGCCCGTACCGCCTCCAGGGCGAGCCGACCGCGCCGAGCAACGTCGACTTCGACGCCTCGCTGCGCGCGCGCGACCCGCGCTGGGGCGTGCGCGAGCTCACCGACGTGACCGCCCTCGCGGCCTCCGCCGGCTTCACCGTCGAGGCCGTCGTCGCCATGCCGGCGAACAACCACTCGGTGGTGCTGCGGCTCAGAGCATCCCGCGCTGCTTGAACGCCGCGCGCTGCGCGGGCGTGATCTGCCGCGAGAGCTGAGCGGCCGCCGACGCGCGCGCGTCGACCTGCACCGCATACGTGACGACATCGGCGGTGGTGGCGACCGGGAGCCCGACGCGGCGCAGCTCGGCGGCGACGGTCGCGACGACCACGTCGGCCTCGGCGTGCAGGCCGTTCTGCCAGATGTCCTCGCTGGCCGTCGCGCACAGCCGGGCGAGGTCCGCATCGAGCGCCAGCGGTAGCGCGTTGCCCCACTCGGCGGGGTTCCAGAGGAAGACCTTCGCCCGCGTGGGGTGCTTGGCGAGGAACCGATCCCGCTCGACCACGGTGCCCACGGCGACGTTCGGCGGGAGGCGATGCTGGTACTCCGCCTCGCACCACCACAGCGCGAGCGCGTAGACCTCGGCGGTGGGGGGGCGCGCCGCCAGCGCCTCGCGGATGGCGCGGGTCAGCCCTGCGGTGATGCGCGCGCGCCCGGACGCGAGCGTCTCGTCCGCGGCGGGTCGCTCGTAGTGAAGGACGCGGCGGCCGTCGAGGTGGCGCCAGTACACCCGCACGATGCCGTGGTCGTCATGCTCCACGTCACGAAAATCGTGGATGTCCCCGGGGCCGGTCCGCTCGACCTCCACCAGTCGCCCACCGGCGTCGTGGTGGAAGACCTCCGCCAGGTGCCTCCCGCCCGCATAGACGGTGTCGATGCGGGTCACCCGGGAGCCCTCCACCTCCAGGAAGGCGGAGTTGATCGGCCGCTTGGCAGGGGAGTAATCGAAGTGGCGACGCGCGAGCCCGCCGGGCCGCGCCGCGTAGAACGTCTCGTAGCGGGCTCCGGGGAGCTCCGTCTGCTGCCGCTCCACGGCGAGCACGCCGGCGACGTCGAAGCCGTGGCCGTGCGCGCCGCTGAAGGGCGGATCCGGCTCGACGTCGAGGAGGGCCCCGCGTCGGTACTTGTGGACCTCGAAGTACCCCGGCTCGAGCGACCACCGGGTGGAGTCGGCCCACTCCCAGCGAACGACGCGCGCCTCGGCCTCGGCCTTCGCCAGGGGGTAGGTCCACTTCGCCAGGGCGCGCGCGTCTTCCAGGCTCACGCGTCACCCCCGGCCCATCAGCGGACCCAGAGGCTCCACGGGGTGTCGACCTGCTGGTTGCCGGCGTAGCCGAAGGTCGGCGCGTTGCTGGATCCCACGTGGTACCGCGAGTGCGTGCCGTCGTCGGCGTCGGCGGCGTTGGTCGCGGTCCCGAGGAAGAACACGCCCTGCGACCAGTTGCCGTTGGACTTGGCGGGCAGAGGGGAGCTCAGGTCCGCCTTCGTCGACACGAGGACGCTGGGGATGTTGAAGGGCCCGACGACGTTGATGCTGCCGCTGGTCCACCCGCCGTTCCAGAGGTCCCAGTCGGCCGGCCCGAACCCGAAGTGGTAGCGCCGCACCGGGTTCATGGGGTTCGTCGCCCGCAGGATGGTCGCGGTCGTGATGAGTGGCCGGAAGCGGCTCGCGTCCTGGTTCACCCACGAGGCCTTGGGGTCGGTCGGGTCGCCGTGGACCACGTGGAACCAGGCGTCGCTCCATGCGCCGGCCCAGTCGGCGCTGACCCCCGCGGTGATCAAGACGTTCGTGGTGCGCAGCGTGGCCAGGAGGATCCAGCCGCCGCCGTCCGTGGTCATGTCGCAGTAGGCCGCGAACGGCCCCCCCGCGTCGCCGGTCCCGCCGCCGGGATCCAGCATGTAGACGCCGTCCGGGAGACCGGGGTTGGTCTCGAGCAGCTCCGCGCAGCTTCCGCCGATGCCGACCACGCAGACGCCGGACACGCACGATCCGCTCTGGCAGTCGCCGGCGACGGCGCAGGTCTTCCCGAGGCTGCAGGGCTTGCACGCCGGGCCCCCGCAGTCGACGTCGGTCTCGGTGCCGTCCTTGTGCCCATCGGTGCACGTCGGCGCCGCGCCCCCGGCGCCGCAGTCGGGGCTCGCGTCGCAGGCGTGCGGCGACGACCCGCCGGCTCCGGCTCCGCTGGTCGAGGTCACGCTGCCGGTGGAGCTCCCGATGCTGCCGGAGGTGGCCGTGCCCGGTGCGCCGCCGGTGCCGTGCGGGGGACTCTCCCCGAGCCCCCCGGTGGCCAGCGCGCACGCCCCCGCGAGGAGCGGCAGCGTCGCGAGGAGAGGAGCGCGTGAGAGCATCGCGGGACCCACGCTAGCAGACCCCGCTTCGAAACCCCTGCCTGAAGGCGCCTTCAGGCGGGGTTCCGAGAGGCCGTGGTGTCGCCGCGAAGGCGGCGGCCTCAGCGCAAGACGATCAAGAACGGCTCGCTCCAGACCGACGGTCCCCGGCCGATGCAGCAGATCCGGAACCACACCCTCTGCGCCGGCGCCCCCGTGTACACGAAGAACGGGCTGCTCCCGGTGTAGCAGTTGCCCCAGCTCGTCGCCGTCGGCGGATCGACGGTGCTCGCCTCCGCCTGGTAGGAGGCGGCCCCCGTCACGCTCAACCAGCGGATCCTGTTGGTGCCGCGCACTCCGGTGTCGATCTGCCGGAAGGTGGCAGGGGGAACCGGCTCGACGTGGACGCCGGGCACGACGGCCGCCCCGCCGAAGGACTTGGCGTCCGCTTCGGTCGTGCAGACGCTCTCCACCGAGGTGATGAACGCGGCCCGGTCCAGCCCCACCTGGGTGAGCAGGGTGCCGAGCGTGCCGTACTCCTGCTCGAGCTGCGACTCGAGGTTGATGATGGTGTCGTAGTGCGTGACCGCCTTGTCGGTGTCCCCGCTCCACGCATCGAGGTTGGCCTTGATGGTGGTGTTGAACTTGGCGGCCTGCGGGGCCGTGGCGCGGATGCTCTTCTGGATGTTGACCTTCCCCTGGAAGGTGGCGCGCGAGTCGCCCGGGTTGAAGTGGATGCGCTTGGCGGCCTTCGGCTCCTTGGGTACTCCCTGGATTTTCTTGGGCATGAGTCCCTCCTGCAACGACCGACAGCGGCGTTGCAGAGGAGTTCCCGGAATTTTTGGGAGGCGAACGATTTCTTTCTTGGGGCGGGGTTCAACGGAGGAGGAGCACAGACTCCGGAGTGGAACCGTCTCCAGCGGAATGCGGACCGGCGCAACGGAAGGTGGCGGTGCTTGTCCGAGCGTGGCGGTGCTCATCCGAGCCCGGCCAGGTTGAACCGAGCGCGGGGGGAAGCATCCGGGCGCGCCCCCGGTTTCCAGGGTGGCGCCCGGCTCAATCGGACGCGGAGGTGCTCAACCGAACGCGGCCCCGGTTTCCCGGGCGGCGCCCGGTTCAACCGAACACGCCCCCGCTCGACGGAACGCGCCCGCGCTCAACCGAGCACGCCCGCGCTCAACCGAACGCGGCGCCGGCTTCCCGGACAGCTCCCGGTCCAACCGAACGCGCCCGTGCTCAACCGAACGCGGCGCCGGCTTCCCGGACAGCTCCCGGTCCAACCGAACGCGCCCGTGCTCAACCGGACGCGGCCCCGGTTTCCCGGGTGGCGCCCCGTTCAGCCGAACGCGCCCCTGCCCAACCGAACGCGGCCCCGTTTTCCTGGGCGACCCCCGATTCAACGGAGCGGCGGCCGCTCTCGTCGCGGATCGCGCCTCCCGATTGGCTGCACCGAGACTTCGCCCGGCCGGTCCGAGACTTCCCGCGAGCGCGCCAAGACTTCCCGCGCTCGCGTCGATGCCGGCCGCCTCTGCATCGGGGCGTCATCGCCGCAGGCCCCGGCGTTCACCAGCCGCCGCCGAACCTCTTGCGCGCCCACAGCCGCAGCACGCAGCAGTGCTCGCGCAGCTTGCCTGCGGTCGGGGTCTCCAGGTCCGTGACCAGCCGCCGCAAGGCCGGCTCCGGGATCGTCCCCGTCCGGTGCTGGCGCACGAGCGGCGCGAGGTCCCGGCTGAGCATCGCCTTGCGGTCCTCGACGAGGATGCGGTGGTTCAGGTTCAGCCTGTCGTCGATGTCCTTCTGGAACTGGGCGTTCGTGGACTCGAGGCGCCCCGCGCTCGTGCAGCGGAGGGTCTCGACGTGGGTGGCGTCCAGCGGCGACAGCACGATGGCGTCCTCGCCCTTGCGGGTGTCGCAGGTCTGGTCCCCCCGCGAGCTGCCCTCGCCGCCGAGGCAGGCCCCGAGCATGTTCGTCCACGCCAGCTGCAGCGTGGAGAAGCCCACCTGCGAGCGCCAGTGCTCGACCTTCATCTGGACGACCGCCGGCGCCGCGGGCCTCGTCGGGTGGGGTCGCGCCTCGGTGGAGATCGAGCGCATGCAGTAGCAGCACAGCGCGCGCTGATCGCGCAGCAATGCCTCCCGGATCTCGTCCTTGACCGGCGTGAAGTCCTTGCCGTCGTACGTCGCGCCGGGCACCGCGCGGTACGCCGCGAGCTGGGCAGGCTCAGGCCCCTTCGTGATCGCTCGCATCGAGCCGCTCCACCACGTCGAGCAGGCCCCGCAGGCGAGCCACCTCCGGGTCTCGTTCGGTCAGGGCCTGTGCGAGGCGGTCGAGCTCGTGGCGGGCCTCTTCGGGCTTGCCGTCGTCGAGCAGGCCGGCGATCGCGTCGAGCCGCTCGACGATCGGCTTGGGGCGCGCCGGCACTCCCAGCACCTCCCAGAGGATCGCGTTGGTGTCCCGCCCTTCGGTCGGCGCAGGGGGACGGAAGAACTGGAAGTCTTTTACCAGGATCACGGCGGCGTTCGGCACTTCGCTGAGAACCTGCGGCGAGTGCGTCGTGACGATGAACTGGCAGTTGGGGAACGTGCGGCGGAGATCCGTCAGCACGCGGCGCTGCCAATCCGGGTGGAGGTGGAGCTCGATCTCGTCGATGAGAACGACAGCCTCGCCCTGGAGGGGGTCGGCGAGGTCCGTGTAGGTAATAGCAAGGCGGCGCGCGAGGTCGGCGGTGAGCGCGAGAAGGAGCTTCTCGCCGTCGGAGAGCTGGTCGAGCACCAGCGTCTCGTCGCCCTTGTGGATCAGCATGTTCGTCGGGATGCGCTGGATGCGGAGGCGCGAGAAGCCCGGGAGCATGGCAGCGACGGCGCGGCGGACGGCGGCGAGCTGGGGATCTTCGACCGAGAGATCGTGGCGGGAGACCTTCAGCTCGTTTTCGAGGTCTTCGAGTGCCTTGAACCACTGGAAGAGCGAGCGGAATTTGAGTTGGCCTGCGACGAGGGAGTCGTAGATGTCAGGGCGTGGGTGCGACATGGCGCCGTTCTCCGGGAGAGAAAACGCGTCCCCTGCTCCCGCCACATCACGTGGTGCCTGGTAATAGACAAAAAGCGAAGATGCGGCGTCAAACAGCTTGGAAATGGATAGATTCATCACGGGCGCAGCGCCCGGACGATGGTGCACGGTGACGTTTGCGCCTGCGTCGCCGTTTGTCAAATTGGCAGTTAGACGCAGCTCTTTTGCACCGGATCGAATATCTGTGTTCTGCGCATCGAGACCCATCGTTTTCCAGCGGAGCCCCCGCAAAACCTCGGAAAGGACCAGCGCACACGCCATCAGCACGCTGCTCTTCCCCGACCCGTTCACCCCGCACAGCACCGTGAGGGGCCGGTCGAGATCCACCGTGGCGTCCGCGAAGCCGCGGAAGTCCTTCATCGTCAGGCTGCGGATCCTCATCGCTCGAGCCGACTATAGTCGCATCCGCCCCACGATCCCAACCCCCCGCGGCGCGGTGCAAGCCCCCCGCCTGCGACACCCCGTCGCACCGCCCTCCGCGGTTGGGCTCGCGACAGTGACGTTCCGTCGGAGGGGAGCTCGATCGACTGGCACCACGAGGCCAGCCTCGATCGCCTACCAGCGCCCGACGGCCCCCCTCACGGCTTCTTGTACGGATTATCCATGTCGTCCGGCGTCTTCGGCTCCGGCGGCGGCTTCACCGGATCCGGCAGCGGCCGCAGCAGCTCGGTCGGCGGCG
>Ga0302279_10003183_pt1 | contig 20810 bp, 23 predicted proteins | sample III_Bog_N3_3_FD_194541 | JGI IMG/M metagenome (GOLD analysis project Ga0302279, IMG submission 194541) | Peat permafrost microbial communities from Stordalen Mire near Abisko, Sweden - III_Bog_N3_3 | ecosystem: Environmental > Terrestrial > Soil > Wetlands > Peat | place: Sweden: Abisko...
TGCATGCTCTTGTAGGACAGGGGTCCCAAGAGTCATGCGCCTCCGCCCGCTCGAAAAAGCAGCGGAGGTTTAATGCAGTGAGATTGACTCAACCAAACTTCATGTCATCTCACGACTGGCACGTTCAACTATGTTGTCAAAGATCCTGACTGCACACGCCTAGGCGGGCAGTTTTGGATCAAGGACCAACACTCAGGCGATGCCTAAGCTTGTGTCCTCGAACTTGATGGCGCTGTTGGTACTGTTTGGGAGTGTCCGGGGTGGTCCTCTTTCGAGGAGCTTGGTTCACCGGCCTCGCAGCAGTGTTTTGCGCGAACTTTCTGAGACTACAGAAGTCCTGACCGCAAGTCAACCAAAACAGCGCAAAATGTCAAAAAACAACGGGACGACCCAGAAATCGAGTCGCGGGGTACTAAACCCCTGATTCGCGCAAGGAGCCATAGGCCCAGGGCGCTTTTGTTGCAGTGGCTTGGGTTTGGGGCGGTTGGCTCCGATTCGTACGGGAGACCCTGAAACCGCGGTCAAACACTTGGACTGCGCTCCGGCTTGCCATCAGCACCCACTCGAATCTTCCCGAAGGGCTCCGGCGCGAAGCTTGTACAACTTCAACTCTCTTAGAGTACCGCAAAGCGGGCTGCGATGCAAATTCTTGCCGTCATGTCCTCGCCGCGGTCCCCTGCAACCCTCTGACCCTAACAAAGCCCCGTTCCAGCCGCAACCGGCGGAGCCTGTGGAGACGCGTGGAGAAGTGGAAAACGACACTCCGAGCCCCGCATTTGCCACATCTTACCTGGGATTCTCTGGAAGCCTCCGTCACGGATGTGTCCGGATCAGATACCAGCCGTCTCCAGCAAGATAATGCCTCTCGTCGACTACCTGCCACTTCCCCGAAGCGATCTTCTGCAGAATCATCTCGTCGAGATGCCGCTGTGGCATGGGGTGTCCTCCGCCAAACACAACCTCGTGGATGCGGATGACCTCCATCTGTCGCTGGTAGAGAATCCACTGCGGCGGGTCGGTGTCTAGCTGCCCCATCAAGCGTCTGATCGTTTCGGGCTGAGTTGTATCGAACCACGTCTGCACGTATCCCTTCCATGGAGGCACCGCGCAGAAGTAGTTCGGATAGGAATACGGCAGCGTCAGCAACTCCGGCCGATCGTTGCCCTGCCGGATCTCTGCGCAGATGGGCTCCACGAAGTTCAGCAGATCCCGGTCCATATACATGGGGCCGTAAACCTGATGGTGATACCACTGGCGGCTTTGGAACATCGGCGGCATATTCCCGCCCCATGTGTATGGAGTTCGGATCTTGTGTGCCAGGCCAGTCACTCCCAGCAGCAACGCAAGCGCGACGCAGGTGGGATTCGCCCACCTTGCCTGAGCGCCGAAGGGCTGCCACACGGGCACAAGTAAAAGCAAAAGGGCAAGCGTCTGGTAGCTATTGGAACTGCCGTTGACCTGCGAAGTCGCAAAGGACATCAACTGTCCGACCAGCACAAGGATCAGGACAGTCCGCGCATCCCACGGGGGCTCTCCATGGCCCAACCTGGATCGGATGTACCGGAAAGCCACCACAACGCTCAATACATAGACCAGCAACTGGACGATGGTGGACAAGAGATCGATCAGCTCGCCGTTCAGGAAGGCTCCTCGCGATGCTCGCGAAAGCAATCCCAAACTGACGCCGGCAAATAGAAGCTCAACCGCCACTACATATCTGTCGCCCTTGTTCCCATACCTCTGTGCGGCAAAGCCCACAGCGGCCAGGACTGCCATCCAGAGGACCACCGTCCTCCGGCCCTGCAGCAGCCTCGACAGGTTGTCCTTCACCGCCGCAATGGGGCCATGCAGAACGGTGGACGTTCCACCCTTGGCGCTGGCTGCATGCAGAATTGCATTCAAAAGGTAGTCGCGAAAGGAATCGCCGGTGAGTCTCACGATAAGCAGCGCGGCCAGCGCGGCCGCCACAACGAAGAGGCCGGCCATCATCGCCTTTCGCCGTCGTGCGACGAACGGCGCGCAGACGAAGACCATAGCCAGCAAGGCTCCGCCATCGTTCAGGCGGTTGGTGAAGGCCAGGCCGCTCAACACTCCCAGCGCCGCGACCAGACCCATCTGTCTCTGATCTTGGTCCTCTCTGGCCAGCAGCAGAAGCAGCCACAGGGAGTAGACCACCAGGATGTCGTTGACGACGTGGAAATCATCGAAACGATAAAGGAAGGAGTAGCTGGTGAGGACGAACGACGCGAAGAGGATGATCGCCTTCTGCCAGTCGGGCCACCGCGACTCGCGCAGCACCAGCCGCAGCCCCCCGCACAACGTCAGCACATGAAGCACCGCCAGCATCTCGTACGGAATGCACCTCTGTCCCACCAGCTGCATCCACGCGCTGGTCTCCAGCACGAAGAGCGGCTGCTGCGGGAAGTTCAGGTCCGCATACAGTCGCACTCCCTGGTGAATGAGCTTCGCGTACCAGAACCATGACCCATCGCCTTCCAACTCCACATTCATGATGAGAGCTATGCCATAGCAGACGCAGAGCAACGCGGCGACGGTTTGACAAGGCGCGCCTCTGAGGGTGGAGACCACTCGCTGGATAGGTTTGCTGTGCAGCATCAGTCTGCGGTCTCCTTGGCGATCATGGATGGCTGAATCAGCAAGCGCGCTCTCTGTTGCCTGTATGTCGCGAACGGATCGTCCATCGCTCTTTAAGGTTCAGGAAAGGAGTCTCATAGAAACGGAAGCTAAGCCATGCCAGTAGCACCGTGACGAGCAGAGCGAATGTCACTACCTGCAATTCAAGATTTGCGTAGATCGCGCGGACAATCACTCCGTCTCGCGGGAGAACTCGAATAGCGATGTGATACAAAACGTGACCATACGTCACGTGCAGGATGTCATGGAAGACATATGCGCCATAGCTAATGCGCCCCATCCAGCGCAACGGGTAAAGGCCCAACGTGCGAAACAGAACTGTGCCGGGCTGGATAGCGACCAACATGACAAGACCCGTCAGGGCCGAAATGGCTGTAAAGCCCCAGGTGGGCATCGTTTGGGGATATGGATAAGGGACGGCGGCGAAATGACGCACCGGTGTCACGCAGAACCAAATCGTCACGATGGCGAAGGCGATGGGTGCAGCGACACGCGACCAGCGAAGCATCCCCCTGGCCATCGGACCGCGCAATAACAGCGCGATCAGGCCGCCCATCAGCAAATCATCCACCCGGAACAGGGTGAGGTGAGACAGGACACCCTGTTCGAGCATCCACCTGGGCAATAAATTCGAGCCAAGGATGCGCGCAAACAGGCACAGTGGAACTGATGCGGCGCATATCCAGACCAGCATGCGCCGGTCGCGCACCCAGAAGACCACCCACGGCCAAAATAGATAAAACTGCTCCTCCACACAGAGCGACCAGAAGTGTCCCAGGTTCAGCGGAGAATAGAAGGCCACGTGATTCGCTGTGAGTTTGAAGTCGGCCAGATGTTGGGATGCGCTGCCCTCAACATACGGGTGAAGATACGCGGGAAAGTTGCCCACGAACCCAGGCCAGACCAGCCATTGCCAAGACAATTGCCAGTGCGCCAACGGGTAGAGCAGCAGCAGGGCTACGAGCACACCGTAGTACAGCGGAAATATCCTCAGTGCTCGACGAAGATAGAAATTGCGTACGCGATGCCGATCGTGGCGCGTGTCAAAGAGGATGCCGGTGATGAGGAATCCGGAGATGACGAAGAAGATGTTGACACCTGCCCAGCCCCAGGGCATCGCCACATAGTGCCAGAAGAAGACCATCAGGAACGCCACCGCGCGCAGTCCGTCCAGCGCCGGGTAGAAGGCCCGGTTCTCCGGCTCCGTGATCTCGGTGTTGCCGGTGACGGGCAGGCTGTTCGGCAAACGAGGAACCCCCGATGGACGAAATCAGTCTACGTCAGGAGCGTCGGACATGAACTACGGCTTGCTAATCACGCCCAGATCGACCATGCCATTCACAAAGTACTGCACAGCCAGCGCGACCAGCAGCAGGCCCATGATGCGGACCAGGATGCGGATGCCGGTTTCGCCCAGCACGGCGGCCACGCGGCTGGCGCTGCCCAGCACCAGGAAACAGATGAGCGCCGTCACGGCGATGGCGCCGAAGATAGCCGCCATCTGCCAGTAGCCCTCCGACTGGTGCGCCTGGCCTACCAGCACCATCACCGAGGTAATCGCGCCGGGGCCGGCGAGCATCGGAATGCCCATGGGGACGATGCCGGCATCGTCCTTGGTGGAGGCCGCTTCGGTCTCGGGGTGGGTCTCCTGCGTGGCCGAGCGCTTGGCCTGCAGCATCTCCAGGCCGATCAGCAGCAGGATGATGCCTCCGGCGATCTCAAAGGCCGGCAGCGTGATGCCGAAGAGCCGGAAGATGTACGTCCCGGCGATGGCGAACAACGAGAGGATGACGAACGCCGTGAGCGAGGCTTTGCGGGCGGTGCGGACACGCTTGGCGTCGTCCTGGCCCTGGGTGACGGCGAGGAAGGTGGGCAGAGCGGCGAAGGGGTCGACGAGAAAGAAGATGGAGCTGAGTGCTAACAGCGAAAATCTGACGTAGGCCGAGCCCCCGAGATGGGTAATCGAGGCTGGGAGTGGAGCAAACATATACCTGTTGGATTCCTCTACTGACTGCTTCGATTCTTTCACGCCCCGCGCAGGTTGCACTTACAATGAAGTTGCAGCTCGAAACGGCACAAGCCCCCTTTTCCCCTGGAATCATGGGGAGCGCCGTCCCAAGGAGTTTCCCCATGCCGATTGAAACCACCCAAAACATCTGGCACAACGGCGACCTGATCCCGTGGGAGAAGGCCAATATCCATGTGATGAGCCACGTGATCCACTACGGCTCGTCTGTCTTTGAGGGCATCCGCTGTTACAAGCAGCCGGAGGGAGCAGGCGTCTTCCGCCTGACCGAGCACATGCAGCGCCTGCTGGACTCCGCCAAGATCTACCGCATGGACCTGGGCTTCTCGCTGGAGCAGTTGAAGGCCGGAGTGGTGGACTTAATCGAGGCCAACGGTGTGACGCCCTGCTACATACGGCCCATCGCCTTTCGGGGCTACGGCGAGATCGGAGTGAACCCGGCCGGCTGCCCGATGGAGGTCTACATCGCCAACTTCCCGTGGGGCAAGTACGTGCCCGGCAACGACGGCGCCGACGTCTGCGTGTCGAGCTGGAACCGGCTCGCACCCAACACCATGCCTTCGCTCGCCAAAGCGGGCGCGAACTACATGAACTCACAGCTCATCCGCATGGAGGCCGGCATCAACGGCTACCAGGAGGGCATAGCGCTGGACACGAACGGCTACCTCTCTGAGGGTTCCGGCGAGAACCTCTTCCTGGTCCGCGGCGGCACCATCTACACCACACCGCTGGCGAACTCCGTGCTGAACGGCATCACGCGCGACTCAGTCCTCACGCTCGCCCGGCAAATGGGCATTCCGATTGTGGAGCAGGCGCTGCCGCGCGAGATGCTCTACATCTGCGATGAGGCCTTCTTCACCGGCACCGCCGTTGAGGTGACGCACCTGCGCTCCGTAGACCGCATTCTCATCGGCGACGGCACCATCGGACCCATCACTAAAGCGCTGCACAAGGCCTTCTTCGACATCGTGAACGGACTGGCTCCCGACCGCTACAACTGGCTGACGCCGGTGAAGGTGCGCGAGGCCGTCGCTGTATAGTTCAACCTGCACCAGGATTCGTAACAGGATTGAGGATCGTACCTGATGAAATTGAAGTTTTCGGTTGCAGCCATTGTTATGGCTCTAACGACCGTCGCCGCCCACGCCCAGGTTGGACTGTACTTCAACCCCATCGTCAGCCGAGTCAGCATCAGCACGCCGGACACGGGGCCGTTCGCGTTTCTCGGCCAGAACACTACGTCGCGGATCTTCGGCGGCGTGATGCTGGGCGGCTACTACGAGTTCAGCCACCAGCCGAAGTTTGACGTCGGCGTGGACCTGCGCGACGAGATCGAGCACAGCAACAATGCCTCGCTGAACAGCTTCCTCATCGGCCTGCGGGTCTCGACCAAGCCGATGGTCTTTCAACTGAAGCCCTACGTGGAGATCGTCGGCGGCGAGGGCCGCAGCGAGTCGCCACTGAGCCCGGTGCATGTCACCAAGGCGGAGTACGGCGGCTTCCTCGGGCTCGACAAGAGGCTGAATCGCCACGTGGACTGGCGCATCGTTGAGCTTGGCTACAGCTCGGTGACTACCATCAGCAGTGCCATTTACAACGGCCCCACGCCCATCCCAGCCGCCAAGATGATCAACGCCAGCACGGGCTTCGTCTTTCGCTTTCCGTAGTGCCAGATGATAGACCCCGCCTTGCTGTGTTCGCGGGGTTCCACTAAGCTTGCCGTCATGACCCCAAAGAACCTCGGCCCGTTGGCAGCGGCGGCCCTTTGCCTGCTGCTTCCCTTCTCCCTCTGCGCCCAGTCCATGTCGATGCCCGGGATGGGCGATGCCCAGACCAGCTCCGCGCCCGTCTCTACGGCGCCCATGTCCGTGGAGAAGCTGGGCGACGTGAACTTCGCGGTCTCCTGCAAGCCCAGCACGCAGGCGCAGTTCAACCGCGGCATCGCGCTGCTGCATTCGTTTGGCTACACCCAGGCCGAGCGGCAGTTCAAGAGCATCGTCGCCGCGGACCCTACCTGCGCAATGGCGCACTGGGGAGTGGCGATGAGCCAGTATCACGAGATCTGGGGCCATCCAGAGGAGAGCGCGCTGGAGGTGGGCGTGGCCCAGATGCAGCAGGCCAGCGCCCTGGCCGTGAATCCCAAGCTGAAGATCACGGGGCGCGAGATCTCCTACATCTCCGCGTTGAGCGACTTCTTCTCGCGCGCGCCGGTGACCTACCAGACCGGCGCGGATGCCTATGTGGCGGGGATGGCCAGCCTGCACGCGGACTATCCCGAGGACGTGGATGGCGCGGCGTTCTATGCGCTCGCGCTGCTGGCCGACGTAGCCCCGGACGATACCTCGCTGACGAAAGAACGAAAAGCTCTTGGCGTGCTGCTGCCGCTGTTCGCGAAGTACCCCGACCATCCGGGGCTGGCGCATTACATCATCCACACCTGCGACACGCCCGCGCTGGCGCAGCAGGGGCTCACGGCGGCGAAGGTCTATGCGAAGATTGCGCCGTCGTCGCCGCACGCGCTGCATATGCCGAGCCACATCTTCGCGCGGCTGGGGATGTGGCAGGACGATATCGACTCCAACCTCGCTTCCGTGAGGGCGAGCGAGGACGACGAGCGGCAGCATGAGCCCGGCGTGGCCCACCAGATGCACGCCGACGAGTTCCTGATCTATGCCTACCTGCAGACCGGGCAGGATGAGAAGGCAAAGTCGCTGGTCTACAGCCTGCCCAGCACCGGCAAGCACATTGATTCGCTGCCGGGCGCCGACGATATGAAGGGCATGTCGCCGATGTTCGTGAATGAGCTGACGGCGATCTACCTGATGGAGACGCATGACTGGGCCGCGATCAAGGCGCTACAGCCGATGGCGGGAAGCGATCCGATGGACACCTGGTACATCTGGTGGGCGGAGGGTGTCGCCGCAGGACATCTGCACGATGCAGCGCTCGCAGCGAGTGCGCTGGCGAGATTTGACGACGTGTTGGCGCTGATGAAGACGTCCGGGCAAGGATACCGGCTGAACGACATGCAGGTGTATCGCAATGAGATCGCCGGATGGAACGCGTACACCGCGGGCGACACCGACGGAGCCGTGACCGCGCTGCGCGCCGCCGCCGACCAGCAGGACAAGCTTGGCCAGGCCGAAGTCGATCTGCCCGCGCGGGAGATGCTCGGCGATCTGCTGATGCTGCTGAAGAGGCCCGCAGACGCGCTGGCGGAGTACAAGACCGCGCTGAAGCTGAGCCCCAATCGCCTGAATGGATTGCTGAGCGCGGGCGAGGCCGCCGAGGCCGCGGGCAAGCCGGACGAGGCGAAGGTCTTCTACGCGCAGGCCGCCGCGAGCACCAACAACGGCAAGAACACCACTCGCACCGATGTGGCGCATGCGGTGCAGATGGCGAAGCTGTAGAGATTAGGTTCCGGTCTCGCCGTCGGTGACGGGATGGGGCGCGGGAGCGATCTTGTCCCAGCCGGGCAGGGCCTCCGAGCCGATGATCAGGCGCACACCATCGCGCCGGCACAGGTAGGTGTATGCCCACTGGCTGAAGACTGAGAGCCGGTTGCGGAAGCTGATAAGAAAGAAGATGTGTACGACGAGCCACGTGGCCCAGGCCTTGAAGCCGCTCCAGTGCGCGTGGAAGGGCCAGGCGATGCGCGCGATCGCTGCCTTGCGGCCGATGGTCGCCATGTCGCCCTTGTCGAAGTAGCGGAAGGGCTTCATGCGGGCGGCCTTGTCGGAGTCGGCGATGAGCAGGCCGATGCGGCGCGCGGCGTAGTCGCCCATCTGCATGGCGGGCTGCGCGACGCCGGGGACCTGGTGTCCGTCCTGCTCAAAGTGCGCGAGGTCGCCGCAGACGAAGACCTCGGGCAGGTTTTTTGGATTCAGGTATTGGTTGACGAGGACGCCGCCCTTCTTGTCGAGCTCCACGCCCGGCGTTTGGGCGAGCATCTTTCCCAGCGGCGAGGCCTGTACGCCGGCGGCCCACAAGGTGCAGACGCTCTCAATGCGCTCCTGGCCGCCGACCATCACGTAGCCGGGCTGGATGTCCGTGACGTGGGCGTTGGTGCGGACGCGCACGCCCAGCGCGTTGAGCTGATCGACGGCCTTCTGCTGCAGGTCCGGTGGATACATGGCGAGGATATTCGGCGAGCCTTCAAGGATGAGCACCTCGGCGGTCTTGGTGTCGATGTGGCGGAAGTCGCGGGTCATGTAGAGGCGTGAGATGTCCGAGATGGCGCCGGCGAGCTCCACCCCGGTGGGACCGCCACCGACGATGACGAACTGCAACGGCGGGTGCGAGCCGGTCTCCAGCTTCTGGCGCTCGGCGAGCTCGAAGGCCAGCAGCACGCGGCGGCGGATCTCCGTGGCGTCCTCGAGCGTCTTGAGTCCCGGAGCGAGCGCGGCCCACTCATCATGGCCGAAGTAGCTGTGCGTGGAGCCCGTGGCGAGGATGAGGTAGTCATAGAGCATCTCGGCGCCGCTCTTGAGGCAGATCCGGCGCAGGACGGTGTCGATATGCAGCACCTCGTCCATCATCACCTCTGTATTGGTGGCGTTGCGCAGGATGCTGCGAATGGGCTGGGCGATGTCGCCGGGCGACAGCACCGCAAGCGCGACCTGGTAGAGCAGCGGCTGGAAGGTGTGGTGGTTGGTGCGGTCGATGACCGTGACGTCAATGGGCAGCTTCGCCAGCCGCTGCGCCGCCATGATGCCTGCAAGCCCGGCGCCGATGATAATCACGCGAGGACGCGGACGGTTGGGGTTAAGGCGTTCGGGGACAGGTTGCGTTGCTTCGGAAGTTGTTGCAGCCATGGAAAAAATCTCCGTCCAAACAGGTTCTCACAGGTAGGATGCGGGGCGTGCGAGGGTCGACTCATGCGGCAGTGTGGTCTGCTGCTATCGTTCGATAAACGCCGCTCGGAATCGCTGAGTGAGGGTGTAGCATCCTTACAAACATGACAGCTCCAGCGAACACGACAGCAACTCTCGGCAGCACCCGGCAGCTCGGCAACTCCGACCTCCAACTCACGTCGATCGGCTTTGGTGCATGGGCCATCGGCGGCGGCGACTGGCAGTACGCGTGGGGGCCGCAGGACGATAACGACTCCGTCAGCGCCATCCATCGCGCACTGGACGCCGGCGTGAACTGGATTGACACCGCGGCGGTCTACGGCCTGGGGCACTCGGAGGAGGTCGTGGGCAGGGCGCTGAAGTCCGCGAGCGTAAAACCGTACGTCTTCACCAAGAGCTCGATGACCTGGGGACCGGACCGCAAGATCGTGCAGACGATGAAGAAGATTCGCCAGGAGTGCGAGGCGAGCCTGCAACGTCTGGGCGTCGAGGCGATTGACCTGTACCAGGTCCACTGGCCGGTGCCGGACGAGGAGCTCGAAGAGGGCTGGACGACCATGGCCGATCTGCAGCGCGAGGGCAAGGTGCGCTGGATCGGGGCTTCGAACTTCAGCGTGGCGCAGATGGAGCGCGCACAGAAGATCGCGCCCATCACGTCGCTGCAGCCGCCGTACTCGATGATCAACCGCAGCATCGAGGCGGAGATTCTGCCCTTCTGCGCGAAGCACGGCATCGGCGTGATCAACTACGCGCCGATGCACTCCGGAATGTTGACCGGATCCATGAGCAAGGAGCGCGTCGCGCAGATGCCGCAGGATGACTTCCGCCGCAACGCGAAACAGTTCCAGGAGCCGCTGCTCTCGCGCAACCTCGAACTCGCGGAGCTCTTGAAGACCATCGGCAAACGCCATGGGGTGATCGCCGGTGTGGTAGCCATCGCGTGGACGCTGCACAATCCGGCTGTCACGGCAGCAATCGTCGGCGGACGCAGCGCCAAGCAGGTGGAGGGTGTGTTGCCCGCGGCGACCTTCCGGCTGAGCGAGGCGGAGTTCGCGGAGATCGGCAAGTTCCTGACCGAGCGGCCGTAAGACCTGAGGGCGAGACAGTGCGGGGCCCTGCGTTTTCGATACGCGGAAAATGAATTCCAGCCTCCTGGCAATGCGTTGGCCGGCAGGCGCATCCCAATGCTTATGGCGAGCCCATATGACGCGATTATCATCGGCACGGGCGCAGGCGGAGGGACGCTTGCGCTGCAACTGGCGCGTGCCGGAAAGAACATCCTTGTGCTGGAGCGCGGCGGGTTTATGCCGCAGGAAAAGCTGAACTGGTCGACCTCCGCGGTGTTCCTGCAGAACCGTTACCACACGCAGGAGACATGGCAGGACAAGGATGGCAAGCCGCTGCATCCGCAGCAATCCTACTTCGTGGGTGGGCAGACCAAGGTATATGGCGCGGCGATGTTCCGGATGCGCTCCGAGGATTTCGGCGAGATTCAGCACCAGGGAGGACTCTCGCCGGCGTGGCCCATCTCGTATGCGGAGATGGAGCCGTTCTACACGCAGGCCGAAGAACTCTTCGACGTGCACGGCGATCTGGGCAGCGCCCCGCCCGTTCCCGGTGGCTTCGGCTCGTCGTTCGACCCGACTGAGCCCTTCCACTCCCGGCCTTATCCCTATCCAGCGTTCACCAACGAGCCGCACATGCAGACCGTGGAGGATGCGGTGCGCAAGCTGGGCATCCACACCTTCCCCATACCGCTGGGCCTGAAGCTCAACGAGAGCGACCCCGCGGCAAGCCGGTGCGTGCGCTGCGATACCTGCGACGGCTATCCCTGCCTGGTGCATGCCAAGTCCGATGCGGACATCAACTGCATCCGCCAGATGATGGCGCTGCCGAACGTCACGCTGATGACCCACTCCCGCGTGCTGCGTCTGCTCACCAACGCGAGCGGAACCGAGGTGACCGAGGTAGAGGTGTTCCACGCTGATTCAAGCAAGACGGCCCGCTATGCGGGAGGCTTGTTCGCCGTGTGCGCGGGAGCGATCAACTCGGCGGTGATCCTGCTGCAATCGGCCAACGACAAGCACCCGCGCGGGCTGGCGAACAACTCTTCAGACCAGGTGGGCCGGAACTTTATGTACCACCAGGCGGACGCGATGCTGGCCATCAGCGATTCACTGAACCAGGACAGCTACACCAAGACGTGGGGGACCAACGACTTCTACCTGCGCGATCCCGACCCGGCCTATCCTTACCCGCTGGGGCAGGTACAGCCCGTGGGATCGTTCCATCACGCCATGATGAAGTCCGATGCGCCGCCACTCACGCCGGGGTTTGTGCTGGAGACGATGAAGCACCGCGCGACGCCGTGGTGGCTGATGACCGAAGACCTGCCCGACCCGGACAACCGCGTGACCGTGGAGAATGCCACCCCGAGCGAACTGCCGCCCTCGGAGATCTCGCTGCAGCCCGGGCCGGCCGGGCCGCACGGCGCTACCGATACAGGCATCAGCAACCGCAGCGCGCCGGTTGCCATTGCGCCCCAGGGCCGGATCCGGCTCGCCTATACCGAGAACAACGTGAAGAGTTTCCGGCGCCTGCAGGAGCGCTGGATCGCCACGTTGAAACAGGCGGGCCACGCGATGACGCATGTGCCGCTGCACGCCTACTTCAAGAAGCACATACCACTGGAGGGTGTCGCCCACCAGAACGGCACATGCCGCATGGGCCATGATCCGGCGATCAGCGTGCTGGACCCGCAGTGCAAAGCACACGATCTGGCCAACCTGTATGTGGTGGACGCAGCCTGCTTTCCTTCCGCATCTGCGGTGAACCCATCGCTGACGATCATTGCGAATGCGCTGCGGGTCTCAGCGCATCTGCTCGCTGGCCCCATGAAGTAGGTGCGCCCGGCGACGATTCTCTGAGCTAGAGCGTGAGGATCCGTGGGCCGTCTTTGGTGATGGCCACAGTGTGCTCAAAGTGCGCGCTGACGCTGCCGTCCACCGTGATGGCGGTCCATCCGTCTTCGAGCACGCGCACCTCCGCCTTGCCGAGGTTGATCATCGGCTCAATCGCGAGCACCATGCCGGCGCGCAGGCGCGGGCCTTTGCCGGGGTTTCCGAAGTTCGGTATCTGCGGATCCTCGTGCATCGACTTGCCGATGCCATGACCGACGAACTCACGCACCACGCCGTAGCCCTCGGCCTCGGTCATGGTCTGCACGGCGTTCGAAATGTCAAAGAGACGTCCGCCTTCGACGGCCTTGTCGATGGCCGCGTAGAGCGAGGCCTCGGTCACGCGCAGCAGCTTCGCAACGTTGGGCGCGACGTTGCCCACCGCGTGCGTGACCGCGCAGTCCGAGTAGTAGCCGTCGACGACCACGCCGCAGTCCACCGAGACCACATCGCCCTCGCGCAACACGCGCTTCGAGTTGGGAATACCGTGGATGACCTCGTTATTGATGGATGTACAGAGGATTGCAGGGTAGTCGTGATAGCCCTTGAAGGCCGACTTGACGCCGAGTTCGTTGACGACCGCGACGGCTGCATTCTCAAGATCCATCGTGGTCGCACCGGGACGCACCGCGGCCTTCACTGCATCATGCACCTTGCGCAGCGCGATGCCGGAGGTGCGCATCTTCTCAATCTCGGCGGCGGATTTTATCTGGATAGCCATGGAAGTGCAGCCAACAGCGAACGGGTAACAGCGAACAGGCTACGCTGCCGGCTGGTTTCGGAGCTTCAGCAGCGCGGCACGAATCGATTGGAGAATCACATCGACGGCCTGGTCGCCGTTGACCTCGGCGAAGCGGTTGCCGTGGGAGCGGTAGTACTCGATCACCGGAGCGGTCTGCTGCTCAAAGGTCTTCATCCGTTCGCGGAAGACCTCTTCGGTATCATCGGCGCGGTGGGTGAGCGCGACGCCATCGCGGTCGCAGACTCCCGCAGTCTTCGGCGGCTCAGAATAGATGTTATAGATGGTGCCGCAAACCGGGCAGATGAGGCGTCCCGTGATGCGCTCCAGCAACTTGCGCTCCGGCACCGCGATGCTGATGGCGACCACGGGAAGAGCGGAACCGGTGAGGTGGCCGTCCAGCCACTCGGCCTGATTGAGTGTGCGCGGGAAGCCGTCCAGAATATAGCCGCGCGCGGTATCGGGCTCGGTGAGCCGAGTCGCAACGAGCTGATTGACTAGCTGATCGGGAACCAGGAGTCCCTGCTCCATCAGGCTCCTGGCCTGAGAGCCCTCGGGCGTGTTGGCCTTCACGGGGTCATTCTTGATCGCCCGCAGGATATCGCCGGTGGAGATCTGCGGAATGCCGAACTCGTCCATCAGCAGCTTGGCCTGCGTCCCCTTGCCGGCGCCGGGCGCGCCCAGCAGCAGCACCGGCCCGGGGAGAAAGTCGCTCGTGTTGGCGGGAGGATTGGGCATAGGAACAGGGATAAGGGACTAGGGATAAGGGGCCAGGATGAGCGATTCTACTTTATCCCTCATCCCTTGTCCCTTATCCCTGCATACATCTACCAGCTTCTGCGGCCGCGAATACGGCCGGACTTGGGCGAGAAGCCGTCGTAGTGACGCATGATGAGCTGCGCCTCTACCTGCTGCACGGTGTCCATCGCCACGCCCACAACGATCAGCAGCGACGTGCCGCCGAAGTAGAAGTTGAGGCCCAGACCATTGGTCACGAAGGTGGGCAGGCTGTCAAAGAAACGGCCGACCAGCCAGAGGTGGTTGAAGTGAATGCCGCCGATGAGAAACATCGGGATGATGGAGATCAGCACCAGGTAGATGGCTCCGACCAGCGTGATGCGCGTGAGCACATCGTTGATGAAGTCCGAGGTGCGCTTGCCGGGGCGGATACCGGGAATGAAGCTGCCGTACTTACGCATGTTGTCTGCGATGTCGTCCGGACGGAAGATGATGGAGATGTAGAAGTAAGCGAAGAAGACGATCGCCACAACATAGAGCAACACGTACCAGGGCTCGGCCGGCGCCAGCGCGCGGAAGATCGGGCCGAGGTAGGCATTGTCGCGCAGCGGGCCGCCGAAGACGCTGATGTTCTGCAGCAGCATCGGCGCGGAGAGGATGGACGACGCGAAGATGACCGGCATCACGCCGCCGGAGTTGACCTTGAGCGGAAGGAAGCTACTGGAGGCCTGGCTCATGCGGCGGCCCACCATGCGCTTGGCGGACTGGATAGGGATGCGGCGCTCGGAGCGCTCCACAAACACGATGAAGGCGACCACCGCGATCATCATCACCAGCAGCGCCACAATCGCGATCGGGGTAAAGCCGCCCCAGGCGCTCGTCTGGGCCTTCTGGTAGAGGTCCTGGATTCCGCGCGGAATCCCGACCACGATTCCGGTAAAGATCAGCAGCGACATACCGTTGCCGATGCCGCGCTCGGTAATCTGCTCGCCCAGCCACATGATGAAGGCCGTTCCGCAGGTGAGCGTAATCACGCACAACGGAAGGAACGCGCCCTTGCTGAGTGTGACCATCGATTCGCCCGTCTGCGTGTTCGTCAGGGTGAGGCCGATGAAGAAGCTCTGCACGATGGCCAGCAGCACCGTGACGTAACGCGTCCACTGCGTAATCTTGCGGCGGCCGAGCTCGCCTTCCTTCTGCAGCTTGGCCAGTGGCTCATAGATGACGGTGAGCAACTGGAAGATGATGGAGGCAGTGATGTACGGCATGATGCCCAGCGCGAAGATGGTGAGCTTGCGCAGGTTGCCGCCGTTGAACAGGTCGAGCAGGCCGAGCGCTCCGCCGGCGTTCTGATTGAAGAACTGCGCCAGCTTGGCGGCGTCAATGCCGGGCGTGGGGATGTGCGCGCCCAGGCGGTAGACCGCCAACAGCGCCAGCGTGAAGCCGATGCGGTTGCGCAGGTCCTTGATCTTAAAGATGTTGCCGAATTTCTCGAGCATCGTGGAAAGCCTTCGATTCTGCGGGTGGCACCAAACAGTTTACGCGAAAGGAGAAAGCACTACGCGGCGGGGGCGGGCTCTGGCGCGCCAATGACGATGGCCTTGCCACCGGCATCTTCGATGGCCTTCTGCGCGGCCTTGGAGAACTTGTGCGCGTGGACCGTAACGGCCTTCTTGATCTCGCCGTTGGCCAACACCTTCACCAGCCCGTTGCGCTTCTTCAGGATGCCATGCTCCGTGAGCTTGTCCAGCGTGAGCTCCTTCTCGCCGAGCTCGGCAATGGTGTCGAGGCCGAGGACGGCGTACTCCACGCGGAAGATGTTGGTGAAGCCGCGCTTGGGCAGGCGGCGGTGCAGCGGCATCTGGCCGCCCTCAAAGCCGCGCATCAGGCTGCTGCCCGAACGCGAGCCCTGACCCTTGTGGCCGCGGGTGGACGTCTTGCCCATACCCGAGCCCATACCGCGACCGACGCGCTTCTTGTTTTCGTTCGCCTTCTTGGGCGCCTTCAGATTGCTGAGATTCAGTGCCATTTGTTTCCTCGCTCACGCCGGCATGGTGGCCGACTCGCATTTAATTTGTTAGTCGACGATACGGACGAGATGGGGAATCTTCTTCACCATGCCGCGGATCGACGGGGAGTCTTCGCGCTCGACGATCTGGTTGAGCCGCGTGAAGCCCAGGCCCTTGACCACGAGCTTGTGCTTGACCGGCGTGCAGATCTTGGAGCGGAAGTACTGAAGCTTGATCATCTGGGTCTTGGTCTTCTTTTCGGCTGCCATTGTTCTTCTCCGAGTCCATCTGGCGAACATTGGCGCAGTTGGCGCCATCCTGCTGTTAACTGTTCGCTGTTAACTGTTGGCTGTTTCTAAAGCTCTTCCACCGTCTTGCCGCGCAATGCGGCGACTTCGGCGCGGTCGCGCAGTTGCGAGAGCGCATCGAAGGTGGCCTTGACGACGTTGTGCGGGTTGGCCGAGCCGAGGCTCTTGGTCAACACGTTCTGCACGCCTGCCGCGGTCATCACCGCGCGCACCGTCTTGCCGGCGATGATGCCGGTGCCTTCCGGCGCGGGCTTGAGCAGCACCTCGCCGGCGCCGTAGTGGCCCAGCGCAACGTGCGGGATGGTGTAGCCGGTCATGTTGATCTTCAGCAGGTTCTTCTTCGCGGCCTCGATGCCCTTTCGGATGGCCTGCGGCACTTCCTTGGCCTTGCCCGAGCCGTAGCCGACTACGCCCTCATTGGGGTCGCCGACGATGACCAGCGCGGCGAACGACATGTTCTTGCCGCCCTTGACGACCTTGGTCACGCGATTGATGCTGACGACCTCATCCTTGAGGTTCATCCTGTTGCCGTCGATTCTCTTCTTCATTGCCATTGTGATTTCCTCTGTATATCTCCCCGGCACACCGGTCCGGAGGTTGCAGTCATGCTGCGGTTTGTGGGAACGTCTGTGCGTTCTTAGAACTCGAGTCCAGCTTCGCGGGCCGCATCGGCCAGCGCCTTGATGCGGCCGTGATACAGATAGCCGCCGCGGTCGAAGACCACCTTCTTGATGCCCTTCTCTCTTGCGCGCTCGGCGATGAGCTTGCCGACTTCCTTCGCAGCAGCGACATTGCCGCCGGCCTTCTTGCCTTCGCTCTTCTTGCTGACGGTGGAGGCTGAAGCGATGGTGGTGCCGCTCGCGTCGTCGATCACCTGCGTGTAGATGTGGTTGAGCGAGCGGTAGACGTTCAGCCGCGGACGCTCGGCGGTGCCGGACATCTTGGCGCGGATGCGCGAGTGGACCCGCTGGCGGATGTCGTTGCGCTTGGGTGCGTTGATCATTGCGTTACTTCCTTCCTAAAGGCGTCGGCTCCATGAGACGACGTTCGGTGATTGAGCTTATAGCCTCTAGCTCTTAGCCTTTAGCTAGAAGCTAGCGGCTAAGAGCGAAAAGCTGCTTTACTTCGCGCCCGTCTTTCCGACCTTCTTCTTGAGCTTCTCGTCGGAGTAGCGGACACCCTTGTTCTTGTACGGGTCAGGCTTGCGCAGCGAACGCATGTCCGCGGCGACCTGGCCGACCTTCTGGCGGTCGATGCCGGAGACCGTGACGTGCGTCTGCTTGGGGTCGATCTCCACCGTGATGCCGGTGGGCAGCGGAAACTCAATGGGGTGGGAGTAGCCGAGCGTGAAGACGACCGTCTCCTTGCCCTTCATCTCCACGCGGTAGCCGATGCCGACCACGTCGAGCTCCTTCTTCCAGCCGTTGGTCACGCCTTCAATGGCGTTGAAGACCAGCGCGCGCGCCAGTCCGTGCACGGCTGCGTGAGCCTCGTCGGGGCGCTCGACCGTGAGCACGCCGTCCTTCTCCGAAAACGTGATGCCCGGAGGAATCAGCGCGGTGGTCTTGCCCTTGGGGCCTTCGACGACGACCAGGTTGGTCTCCACCGTGTACTTGACGCCCTTGGGCAGCGTGATGGGCTTCTTGCCGATGCGTGACATAACTTCATTCCTTGGTGGCTTGCGAGTCGCGGAAGTTTCAGTTCCGTTCCACTGCAGCCTTTGGAGCGAGGGCCGAGGGTTTAGGGCCCAGGGTCCAGAGAACTTTGTTTGCGGTCTGGGCCCTGGACGCTGGACCCTGAACCCTAGTTTGTTACCAGACTTCGCAGAGAATCTCGCCGCCGACGCCTTCGCGCCGTGCCTGGCGACCGGTCATCACGCCCTTGGGCGTGGTCATGATGCTGATGCCGAGCCCGCCCTGCACGCGCTTGATCTCGTCCTTGCCGATGTATACGCGGCAGCCGGGACGCGAGATGCGCTTGAGGTCGCGGATGACGGCCTCGTTGTTCGGGCCGTACTTCAGGTACACGCGCAGCAGCTTCATGCCCTCTTCTTCAGCGGGCTTGTAGTTGGCGATGTAGCCCTCCTCCTTGAGGATGCGGGCCACCTCGGTCTTCAGCTTCGACACCGGGACATCGAGCTTCTGGTGGCGCGCGCGCTGTGCGTTGCGGATGCGCGTCAGAAAGTCTGCTACTGGATCGGTCAGGTTCATCGTTTTCCTTTCACCCCCCGTTCGCTCTTCGTACGGAAGAGAACCTGCGGAGGTGGTTGTGGCGGTTCGCCTTGCAGCGTGTCGCGCCGTTCCTGTTATGCCCTGGAGAGGGCGAAAACTACCAGCTCGACTTCACCACGCCCGGGATCTCGCCCTTGAGCGCGAGCGAGCGGAAGCACAGACGGCAGACGCCGAACTTGCGCAGAAACGCGCGCGGGCGGCCGCAGAGCTGGCAGCGGTTGTGCTGGCGGGATTTGAACTTCGGCTTGCGTGCGTCTTTGACGCGCTTTGCTGTGGTGGCCATATCTTGTGTCTCTCTCTTCTGTCTTTCTAATCCCTAATCCCTGTTCCCTAATCCCTGCTCTTACGCTCCGACACGGAACGGCATGCCAAAGCCCTTGAGCAGGGCGCGCGCGCCGTCGTCGTCCTTGGCGGTGGTCACGATGGTGACGTTCATGCCCTTGGTCTTGTCCACCTTCGCGTAGTCAATCTCCGGAAAGATCAGCTGATCGCGCAGGCCGAGCGTGTAGTTGCCGCGCCCGTCAAACGATTTGGAACTGACGCCGCGGAAGTCGCGCACGCGGGGCAGCGCCACGGCAACCAGGCGGTCGAGGAACTCATACATCTTGTCGCCGCGCAGCGTGACCATCGCACCGATGGGCATGCCCTCGCGCAGCTTGAACGCCGCGATGGACTTCTTCGCCTTGGTGATGACCGGCTTTTGGCCGGCGATCGACGCGAGGTCAGCGAGCAGCGGGTCCATGATCTTGACGTTCTGCGTGGCTTCGCCGAGGCCCATGTTGATGACAATCTTCTCCAGCTTCGGCACGGCCATGCCGTTGTCCAGGCCAAGCTCCTTCTGGAGCGACTGCTTAATCTCTTTCTGGTATTTCTCTTTCAAGCGTGATGCCATGATCTTGTTCTCTCTTCTCCACGGTTTCGGCCCGGCAGTTGCTTTCGCAACAAATGCTTACCGTTTCGTGGGGTGATCCGCTTTTCTATTCCCTATTCCCTACTGCCTATTCCCTGCTCTGCTATTTCTTCTTCGCTGCCGCGGTCTTCTTCTCTGCAATCGAGCCGCCGTTGGTGCGGGCGATCCGGGTCTTCTTGAGACCCTCACCCTGATAACCGACGCGGGTCTTATGGCCCTCGGAGTCCAGCAGCATCACGTTCGAGATGTGGATCGGCGCCTCCTGCTCCAGGATGCCGCCCGCCACGTTCCGCTGCGGGTTGGGCTTCATGTGCTTCTTGATCATGCCCACACCTTCCACCAGCACGCGCTGTTTTGCGACGATGATGCGCAGGACGCGGCCCTTCTTGCCCTTGTCCTTGCCGGCGATGACGATGACCTGATCGTTGCGCTTAATCTTTGCCATTCCAGTTACTCTCTTTCGGTGTTGCCTCGGCGGTCTGTCGGAGCCGGAATCCGCTTTGCGGTGCTAGATAACTTCAGGCGCGAGCGACACAATCTTCAAAAACTTCTTCTCGCGCAACTCGCGGGCGACCGGCCCAAAGACGCGCGTTCCGACCGGCTCCATCGCATCATTGATGACCACGGCGGCGTTCTCGTCAAAGCGGATGTACGTTCCGTCGCGGCGGCGATACTCCTTGTGCGTGCGGACGATGACTGCCTTAACGACCTTGCCCTTCTTGACCGTGCCGTCGGGCGAGGCTTCCTTCACCGCCGCGGTGACCACATCGCCGAGGCCGGCCTTCTTGCCCAGGCCGCCGCCCAGCGGCAGAATGACCTGGAGCTTGCGGGCGCCGGAGTTGTCGGCAACAGCCAGCATGGTGCGCATTTGAACTGCCATGGTGAATCTCCTTCGAGCAAACTACAAAACCAAAAATCAAAAGACTTCTTGCTGTCTTTCTTTATGCCTTCTGAATCGCGTTCTCTGCGCGCGACGGCTTCTCGTCAGGCAGCGCCGACAGCGACGACCGGCGGATGATCTCCTCAAGCGACCAGCGCTTCAGCTTGGACAGCGGACGGGTCTCGCGGATGCGAACCATGTCGCCCACGCGCGCCGAGTTCTGCTCGTCGTGCGCGTAGAACTTCTTGTTCGACTTGAGCACGCGCTTGTACTTGGGGTGCGCCTTGCGCATCTCGATCTCAACCACGATGGTCTTCTGCATTTTGGTGGAGACGACCAGGCCGACCTTTTCGGTGCGGCGGGGAGCTGCCGTTACAGCAACAGGAGTGGTGGCCGGGGTGGCGGTCTTTACAGTGGTCTCTGCCATGGTTACTTCCCTGCCTTTGCTGTGGTGGCTGCTGCGGTGAGCGTGCGCTCTTTGGCGATCGTCTTAAATCTTGAGAT
>Ga0302279_10003185_pt1 | contig 20777 bp, 23 predicted proteins | sample III_Bog_N3_3_FD_194541 | JGI IMG/M metagenome (GOLD analysis project Ga0302279, IMG submission 194541) | Peat permafrost microbial communities from Stordalen Mire near Abisko, Sweden - III_Bog_N3_3 | ecosystem: Environmental > Terrestrial > Soil > Wetlands > Peat | place: Sweden: Abisko...
TGTTCAAGCAGATCGACGCCTCGCTGATCCGGCTGCGCACCGATTACGTCGATCTCTATCAATGCCACCGCTACGACCCCGACGTGCCGCTGGAAGAGACCATGCAGGCGCTGTCGGAGATCGTCCGGGCCGGCAAGGTGCGATGGATCGGCTTTTCCGAATGGTCGCCGGAGCAGATCGAGGCGGCGTTCGCCATCCCGGGCGTCGAACGGTTCGTCTCCAGCCAGCCGCAGTATTCGCTGCTGTGGCGCCGGCCCGAGGCGAAGGTGATCCCGATCTGCAAGGCGCACGATGTCTCCCAGATCGTCTGGTCGCCGCTGGCCCAGGGCGTGCTCACCGGCAAGTACGACCCCAATTCGCCGCCGCCGCCGAACACCCGCGCCACCTCGGATTCGATGAGCCAGGCGATCTCGCGCTGGATGGAAAAGCCGGTGCTGGAGGCGGTGCAGCGGCTGAAGCCGGTGGCCGCCGAGGCCGGCCTGACTCTCGGCCAGTTCGCCCTCGCCTGGGTGCTGCGCGAGCCCAACGTCGCCTCGGCCATCGTCGGGGCCAGCCGGCCCGAACAGCTGGACGAGAACGCGGCGGCCTCCGGCGCGGTGGTCGATCCGGCCCTGTTCGCCAAGGCCGAGGCGATCGTCGGCGCGCCGCAGGCGGTTCGCTGACAGCGGTACGGTGACGGCGGGGATCGGAGCGGCTACTGCGGATCGATGCCGCCGCACGACCCCAGCCTCGCCTTCCTGGCGCTGATCTTCGTCGCCGCCGTCTGGGCCGGAACCCAGAACGCCCTGGCCGGCGGCGGCTCGTTCATCACCCTGCCGGTGCTGATGCTGACCGGCATGGACGCGCGCACCGCCAACATCACCTCCACCGTGGCCCTGTTTCCCGGCCAGGTGACCACCGGCTGGGCGGGGCGCAAGCTGGTCAGCGGCGCCGAGGGGCTGTCGTTCCGGGCGCTGACCGTCATCAGCCTGGCCGGCGGGGCGGCGGGCGCGGGACTGCTGCTGATCACCCCGGCGAGCTTCTTCGAGAAGCTGCTGCCGTGGCTGGTGCTGTTCGCCACCGGCGCCTTCGCCTGGAGCACCTACGGACCCGTGCTCCGAACCGACAGGACCCTGCCCGCTCCGCTCGCGGCCGTCCTGCAGTTCGCCATCGCCGTCTACGGCGGCTATTTCGGCGGCGGCATCGGCTTCCTGATGATCGCCGTGCTGACCGTTGTCCGGCTGCCGGTGCGCGCCGCCGGGGCGACCAAGAACGTGCTGGCGGCGGTGATGAACTTCACCGCCGTGCTGGTGTTCCTGTTCTCCGGCCAGGTGCGCTGGATCCCCGCCGGCGTGGCGGCGGTGGGCGCCATCGGCGGCGGCCAGGCCGGCGCCTGGCTATTGAGACGCGCGAACGAGCGCCTGCTCCGCGCCGCGGTGATCGTGATCGGGGCGCTGCTGACGGTGGGACTGTTCGTGCGGGCGTATGGGTGAGGGCCGTGTCGCTCAGGCGCCGGGACAAAGCCCGGCGATGACCGAGATTGGGTGGATGATCGTGGAGTGCGGAGCCGGCGGTCGCCGCCCTTAATCCGTCAGCAGCAGCGGGCTTTGGGCGTTGTAGCCGAGGATCTTGGCCTTGCCGCCGGCGATCAGCACGACGACCTGCTCGGCCAGCGGGCCGTTGGCGCAGGTGCGCTGCCAGCCTTGGCTGATGGTAGTTCCGTCCGTGCCGACATTGATGTGGAAATTGAACTGTTTGACCGGCGGCTGGCAGGCGCCCAGCTTCCGGTCGATCCGCTGCATCATGCCGACGAAGGTGTCGCGCGGGGTCGCCGTCTGGAAGCCCGGCGCGGAGGCGTCCCAGATGCCGCCGTAGTCCTTGGCGGCGACCTGTTGGTAGAACTGGGCCATGGCGGCGTCGGAGGCCTTGGTGTCGCCCTGGCTCATGCAGCCCGCCAGGGAAAGGGCCGCGGCGGCGACCCAGAGCGTGTGTTTCCAGATCATGCTGTCCCCCCGGTGGCGCCTGAGTTTGTATCCGTCGCAAGCCGTGTGGCGCAACCGAGCTCGCGATCCCCTATTTTCTGTCATGGCCGGGCGCAAGTCCCGGCGATGACCGGCGTTGGGTAGCGGACTATCCGAGGGGCCGCGATGCGCCGGCTCACGCCCGGCCGACCACCACGGTGAGCGGGTCGCTGGTCCAGCCGTCGCGGAGGCGATGGGCCGCGATGTCGCTGAAGCCGGCGCCGCGCAGATAGAGCTCGATCAGCCGCGCATGGCCGGCGCCGTCGAGGGCGCGCCAGATGCCGACCGCCTTGGTGGGAAAGCAGCGGTTGGAGAAGCTGATCAGGGCCGGCGCACCGGGTCGCAGGACGCGGGCGAGGTCGGCGAGCACGGCGACCGGCTGTTCCAGGTACTGGACGCCGACGCAGATCATCGCCGCGTCCAGGCTGTCGTCCGCGAGCGGCAGGACGGGCTCGCGGTTGAGATCCTGTACGAACCAGCGGCTGAGCCGTGGGTTGGCCGCCAGCTCCGCGGCGTTCATGCCGTGGCCGATCACCTCGCCGTAGGTGACCTCGGGCGGCAGATGGCTGACCCAGCTGCTCATCAGGTCCAGGAGCACGGCCCCGGGCGGCAGCAGCCGGCGATAGAAGTCGGTGAGCGCGGCGATGGCCGCGTCGTCGATGTGGGTGGTCAGCCGCGGCTCGACGTAGAAGGCCGCGTCGTCGTCCGGATCCTCCTTGTCGAAGGCGCCCGGCGGCAGCTGCGGGAAGACGAACTCGCCGGCCACGGCTTAGCGGCGCCAGGTGACCAGGGTCAGGCCCTTGGCCTTGTCGAGATCGATGCGGGGGTCGGGCTTCAGGCCGGCGGCCTCGAGGACGGCTTCCGGCGTGTGGGACGGGACCTGCGGGAACACCGGCACGCCGCCCGGCAGCCAGACGTCCGGCGCGCGGGTCAGGTGGAAGGCGTCGAAGCGGTCGAGGAACAGGGCGAACACGGCGGCCGCGCCGACCACGCCCAGCCGCGCCTGGGGCGCATCGAGGTTGTCCAGGGCGCCTTCCAGGGACAGGCCGGCCGGATTCCAGAACCGCGCCAGGGGATTGGCCGGATCGCGCTCGATGTTGACCACGTGGTGGGTGAGGATCAGCCGTTTGCGCCCCGGCGAATTCGGTTGGCCCTCGTGGCTGTGGCGCCCGTGCACGGCGACATCGACACCGTCCATGCCCTCTTCAAAGAAACGCTTGTCGGCCTCGAACTTCAGCGCGTCGGGCATGATCCCGCTCGCATTGGCCAGCATGCCGTCCTCGGACACGATGGCGTAGCCCTCGATCCAGCTGGGGCCGGCCATGTTCGTCGCCTACCCTACTGGAACAGCCTCAATTCGACGGCGTCCGACATCGCCTTATAGCCGGCGTCGTTGGGGTCGAGGTGATCGCCGCTGTCGAATTTCGGATTGAGCCGCCCGGGTTTCGCCGGGTCGCGCAGAGCGGCTTCGAAGTCGATATAGCCCTGCGCCTCCTTGTTGGTGCGAATCCAGTTGTTGATCGTCTCGCGCTTGATCTCGGCGGCGTCGCTGTAGAAGCCCGGCCGCTCGGTGAAGCCGCCGAAGGGCGGGATGGTGCCGAAGAACACCTTGATGCCGTGGTCGTTGGCCCGGACGATCAGTTGGCGGAAGCCGGCGATCATGTCGTCGGCGCTGACCTCCTCGTCGGGCAGGTTGCGGCCGCCGGGCAGGCCGAGGTCGTTGATGCCCAGCTCGACGATCAGGAAACCGGTATTCGGCGGGCTGAGCACATCGCGGTCGAACCGCGCCAGGGCGTTGGGGCCGAAGAAGTCGTGTAGCAGGCGGTTGCCGCCGATGCCGGCGTTGACCACGCTGAGCCCCGGCAGGCCCTTCGGCCCCAGGATGCGGTCGGAGAAATAGTCGGGCCAGCGGTGGTTCAGGTCCGGCGTCGAGCCGAAGCCGGCGGCGAGGGAGTCGCCCAGGGTGACCACGGTCTTGGTGCCGTTGCCGGCGGAGATGTAGAGGCCAGTCAGCACCACCTGCTTGGTGATGGTGGAGGCGCCGGCCGGCAGCGACGGTGCGGCGGTGGCGTCGCCCGGGGTCATGCTGGAGGTCTGCATGGCGAAATAGTGCTCGGTCACCGCGCCCACCTGGCCCGGGAAGTAGAGGCTGACGGCGACATTGGCCTCGTTGGGAATGTTCATGCTGATCGGGTCGCTGAGCACCAGGCCGCCGGGCGGGATGGTGATGCCCGGCTGTTGGCTGAAGGTGACCTTCTGATCGGTGCCAGGCTGGACCGCGCCACCGGCGCCGGTGGCCAGGCCCAGGTGCGCCGCGCCGATGGTCAGCGGCCGGTCGCCGTACTCATTGCTGAGCCGCAGGCGGATGAAGATACCGCCCAGGCTGATGTGGGCCACCTGGCGGACGGTCTGGTTGCTCAGGTTGACCAGCGGCGGGCGCTGGGGCTCCGGACTGGCTTCCCAGGTGCCCACCCAGATGTCGGCGGCGGGCTTGCGCGGGGCGGCCTGAACGGCGGCGGGCGCGATCAGGGCAGCCAGCAGGGCCGAGGCCAGCAGCAGGCGCCCGAAGCGCCGGGCCAGCGCCCCCGCGCCCAGCACTGCGTCACCGATCGTCGCAAAGCCCATCGAGAACGATTTCATCACCTATCCCACCCATTGGGCTCCGCCGTCAGCGCGGCGAACAAGCCCTACCATGCACAATGTAGTCACGCCCGCGTGGTTCCGGAACCTATGCACCAGCCGCGGTCGAACGTCAGGTTGTCGCCGTCTCCCCCGCCTTGGCCGCGGCCGCGCGGATCAGGGCGCGCCGCTCCTCGAGACCCCGGTGCAGTTCGACCAGCACCCGAGCCGCGTGTTCGTTGGTCTTGATCGCCTCCCAATAGGCCGACACTTTCGGCTGGCCGGGGATCGGGTCGTCGACATCGGTGGTCGGCAGCACGTTCTCGATCAGGAACAGCGCCGGCACCAAGGTGCAGTCGGCGATGGTCAGCCGGCCGGAGACCGCGAACCCCTCAACGCCGATATAGTGCTCCAGCGCCTTCACCCCGCGGATCACCTGCCCGGCCAAGAGGTCACGGACCCCTTCGTTGCGGGTGGACCGGCGGGTCTGGCCGCCCAGCATGAACATGTTGTTCATCAGGTAGATGTCGGCCAGCCGCGAGACGGTGCGGATTTCGGCGGTCTCCCGGGGCGTGGCGCCCAGCAGGCGCGGCTCGGGATAGATCTCCTCGAGGTACTCGGCGATCACCTCCGATTCCGGGATGATGTCGCCGTTGGCCAGCTCCAGGGCCGGAATCCGGCCGATCGGCGAAGTCTTCCACCAGTCCTGGGTGCCGAACCCGGCCGGGCGCTCCAGGACGATGTCGCCGATGCCCTTGGCGTAAATCTGCATCCGCACCTTGGCGGAATAGGGACTGAGGTCGCCGGAGTAGAGTTTCAGCATGGTCGCGGGGCTTTCGAAAATTGGCGGCGGACCATGCGCCGGGCGCCGCGGGCTGGCAAGACGGCGTTCGACCAAAGTCGGGCGTTGAGGAACGAACGGCGCAGCCTGGCGTTGGGTCTCACAAGGGAAGGCATGCGCCTCCCAGGAGACACCCCCTAAAATGCGTAAGCTTCTGCTGGTCGCCGGCTTTGCCGCCGCGGCCCTTATTCCGTCATTTGCCTCGGCCCAGACCTCCTGCGGCCAACAACGCGACAACCAAGTGGCCGGCACGGTCGTCGGCGCCGGCATCGGCGCGCTGATCGGCAGCTCCGTCGCTCCCAGAGGCGATCGCGGCGCCGGCGCGGTGATTGGCGCCGTCGGCGGCGGCGTCATCGGCAACCAGGCGACCCGCCCCGGCGAGGATTGCGCCCACGCCTACGGCTACTACGACCGCAACAACCAGTGGCACGCCAACCACGTCGATCGCGCCGACGCTCGCGGCTACTATGATCGCGATGGCGTCTGGGTCGATGGCGCCCCGAACGGCTACTATGATGGCGGCGGCCACTGGATGGCGGCCAGCAACGATGGCTCGGCCAACGGCTACTACGACCAGAACGGCCGCTGGATCCCGGCTTCGGCCAACGGCTACTACGACGATGGCGGTCAATGGGTCTCCAGCGAGAGCGGCTACTACGATCAGAACGGTCGCTGGATCTCCGGCCCGACCAACGGCGCCTATGACGCCGAAGGACGCTGGATGCCCGGCGCCCGCACCGGCCATGCCGACGTGAACGGCGTCTGGGTCGCCGACGCTCAGCCCGGCTATTGGGACACCAACCATCATTGGCGCTCGGGCCCGACCCGCGGCTACTACGACACCCGCGGCGTCTGGATCGCCACCGCGGTCAGCGCCGACGCCGGCAGCGCCGACGTCAACTATGAGACCGGCCGCGACCAGCCCGGCATGCGCCGGGATGTGCACGCACGGGAAGCCTGGCTGGAACAGCGCATCCGCACCGCCAGCAATGACGGCACGCTGAACGGCTACGACAGCGCCCACGACATGCGTCAGCTGGACTCGATCCGCCGCGAAGACGGCAACCTGCGCGATGGCTCGGGTCAGCTGAGCGGCCAGGATGAAGCCCGCCTGCAGGACCGGCTCGACCGCCTGAGCGCGTCGCTGAAGGCCTCGCTGAACGGCGCGGGCTTCTAGCAGACCGTCCACCCTACGGCGCCTGTCCGGTCCCCTGGGGCCGGGCGGGCGCCGACGTTTTTGCCCCACGGAGCCGATATGCCCCACCAGACGTTGATCATCTACGGCGTTGGCGGCGCGGTCGCCCTGGCCGTCGCGCTATTGTATCTTGGCCGGCTTGTCCGACGGCCCAGCTGACGGAATGATGGCGTCCAACGAACACCCAGGGAGTCCTAGGGCCATGAAACGCACCCTTCAGACCGTCGGCATATTCCTCGTCCTGCTGGCGCTGGGCGCCTGCGTGGCAGGATCGGCGGAATCCCAGCAGTCCGCCTCGGGCGGGGCGCTGTCGCAGCTGTTCCTTGGGCTCTGGCACGGCATCATCGGGCCGCTGACGCTGATCGTCGAGGTGATCAACCACTTCTTCCCGCACCTGGTGCCCTGGAACGCCAAGTTCTACGAGAGCCGTGGGACCACCTTCGTCTACGACCTGGGCTTCTACATCGGCCTGATCGGCAGCCCACTGATCGCCAGCTCGCGCTATCGGCGCTGAACGGCCTCACTGAGCGCCATTAGGTGGTCGGCGGCTTGGCCTTGATGATCGATCCGGGGGTCGCTTTCGCGCCCGCCTTGAGCCCGGCGATGTATTTGAGCTCGTTCTGAGCCAAGGCGTTGCCGGGGTCGAGGCTGAGGGATGTCTGATAGGCCTGTTCGGCCTCATCCAACCGGCGCAACTCGGTCAGAGCGAAGCCCTCTCCGCGCAGCAGTCGGGCCTTGGTCCGGTCGTCAAGGCCCTCGGCCTTGAGGCCGGCCGCATAGGACGCCAGGCCCTCCTCGAACCGCTTGGCGCCGTTGAAGGCCGCGCCGCGCTCGCCGAGGATGGCGGCGTTGTTCGGCTCGGCGATCAGGCCGGCGTTCAGCGCCGCGATGGCGTCGTCGAAATCGCCGAGGTCGTCGTAATAGAAGCCCAGCAGGAAGGCCGCCTCGCTGTAGGGTTGCGGCGTCCAGACGATCTCGCTCGCCCCCGCCTTCTGCGCCGCCGCCGAGAAGACCAGGAAGTCGCCGGCGTTGTCGGCGTGGTACTCGATGACGTCTCCATGCGTCTCGGACTTGGAATAGGGGCTGGGCATATGGCTCAACACCCGCTTCAGATCGGGCGCGAAGGCGGTCAGCGCGCCCGCCCCGCTGGTGACCAAAGCTTTGCCGGCGGCGGCGACGGTGGCGAGGTCGGCCTGCTCGTTGGGATCGTGCGGCTCCATCCGCTGAGGCGGCGCGGCCGGCGGCGGCGTGGCGGCGGGCTGGGCCGCGGCGAGGCCTGCCGTGGCGGCCAGGGCCAGGGCGACGAACAGGGGTGCGACCCTCGGCATCAACGTTCCTCCCGGCCTCATCAGTTCAAGATAGCCGGGTCAGCCGTGCGCGGCGAGGGCGTCGGGCAGCTCGGCCAGGCTCTCCAGGCGAATGTGGGCCTCGGCGACCTCGGGCCAGCCCGCCTGGGCGACGCCCCAGGGGCCGCGGCGAATGAACACCGCGGTCATGCCGGCCTGCCGGGCGGGCAAAACGTCGTTGTCCAACCGGTCGCCGACATAGGCGATCTCGGCGGCGGGCGCGTTCGCCGCCTCGCAGACCCGGTCGAAGAACGCCTGCGACGGCTTTTCCACGCCCCAGCGCGCCGACGAGGCGATGAAGTCGGCCGGCACGCCGACGTGCTTCAGCGCCGCCTCGGCCGCCTCGGGCTGGTTGCCGGCGATGCCGACTTTCAGGCCCCGCGCGGCCAGTTCGGTGATGCACGGCAGGGCGTCGGGATAGAAGTCGGAGGGTTCGAACGCATAGGTCCAGCCGGCAGCGTGGCGCCGGCGGGTCTCGACCTCCACATCGAGGCCTGGGCGGACCAGCTGGAACACCTCCCGGTGGTTCGCTCGCCGCTCGATCGTCACGCCCAGGGCGCCGAAGAGTGTCAGGTGCGGCACGCCCAGCCAGTCGGCCCAGGCGGCCCAGTGGCGGGTCTCGTCGACCAGGGTCTCGCCGACGTCGAAGACGACGGTGGTGATCATGTCGCGCGCGGTTCCAGCCGCCCGTCCTTCAACGCCAGCACCCGGTCCATGTGCCGGGTGAGCTCGAGATTATGGGTGGCGACGACGGCGGCGACGCCCTGCGACCGAGCGAGGTCGTGCAGATTCTGGAACACCGCCAGCGAGGTCTCCGGGTCGAGGTTGCCGGTGGGCTCGTCGCAGAGCAGAAGCCGCGGGCTGTTGGCCAGCGCCCGGGCGACCGCGACCCGCTGCTGCTCGCCGCCGGAGAGCTGGGCCGGCTGATGCGTCAGCCGGTCGGCGAGGCCCATGTCGGTGAGTAACGCCCGCGCCCGCGCCTCGGCCTTGGCCCGGGACTGGCCGGCGATCATCAGCGGCAGGGCGACATTGTCGAGGGCCGACAACTCCGCCAGCAATTGATGGAACTGGTAGACGAAGCCGATCCCGCGCAGGCGGATGCGGGTGCGGGCGGCGTCGGAGAGGGTCGAGCAGTCCTCGCCGTCGATGACGATGGTCCCGGCGGTGGGATGCTCCAGCAGGCCCGCGGCGTGCAGCAGCGACGACTTGCCCGAGCCTGACGGCCCGATCAGACCGACCAGCTCGCCCGGGAACACCTCCAGGTCGGCGCCCTTCAGCACCTCCAGGGTGCGCGGGCCGGTGACATAGCTGCGGGTCAGGCCCCGGATGGTCAGTACCGGGTCACTCATAGCGCAACGCCTCTACCGGATCGAGGCGCGAGGCGCGCCAGGCCGGCGGCAGGGTGAACACGAACGAGGAGATCAGCGCCAGAGCGGCGATGGTCGCCACCTCCGGCCACTCGATCTTCGCCGGCACGCGGCTCAGGAAGTAGACCTGGGCGTTGAACACCTGCGCGCCGGTGATCCATTCGACGAACCGCTGGATGTCGCCGATGCGCCAGCAGAAGACCACGCCGATCAGCAGGCCGGTGAGCGTTCCCAGGGTTCCGACCATCGCCCCGCACATGAAGAAGATCCGCAGGATCGCCCCCTGCCCCGCGCCCATGGTGCGCAGGATGGCGATGTCGCGGCCCTTGTTCTTCACCAGCATCACCAGGGCCGAGATGATGTTCAGCGAGGCGATCAGCACCAGCAGGGCCAGGATCAGGAACATCACATTGTGCTCGACGGTGAGCGCGCCGAAATAGGCCTGGTTCTTCTCGGTCCAGTCGCTGACCACCGCGGCGGGCCCGGCGGCGGCGGCCAGGGCGGGCTTCATCGCCGGCGCCTTATCCGGATCGGTGAGCTTGACCTCGACGGAGTCGACGCCGTCGCCGCGGCCGAAGAACAGCTGCGCCTGGGCCAGCGGCATGTAGATGAAGGTCTGGTCGTATTCGCTCATCCCGACCTGGAAAACCCCGGCGACGGTGTAGGTCTTCTGCACCGGCAGCGCCCCGGCGACGGTGGCCTGGGTAGCCGGCGCGGTCAGGGTGATCGGATCGCCGGGGCCGATGCCGAGGCTCTGGGCCAGCCGCGCGCCGACCAGCACGTCCTCGCCGCCGTCCTCGCCCTGGCCGAAGCCGTCCAGCGAGCCCTGCTTGATGTTGTTCACCACCAGCGGCGTCGCCTTCAGGTCGGCGAGGCTGATCCCGCGCACCACCGCGCCGGCGGCGGCGTTCTGGCTCTGCACCAGGGTCTCGCTCTCAATCACCGGGATCGCCTGCACCACCCCGGGCACGGCGCGCAGGCGCTGCACCAGGGCGTCGCGCTCGGGGCCGGTGTCGGCGCCGCCGGCGACATAGGCGTGACCGTTGAAACCCAGGATCATGCCGCTGAGGTCGGCGCGAAAGCCGTTCATCACCGACATGACGATGATCAGCACCGAGACCGCCAGCATGATGCCGAGGAAGGAGATGATCGAGATCAGCGCCACCCCGCCCTCGCTGCGCCGGGCGCGCAGGTAGCGGAAGGCGATCTCGCGCTCCCAGGCGCTGAAGGGCGGCGCGGCCGCCTGGGGTCCGCTCATCGCGCTCAGCCGGGGGACCGCAGCATGCCCAGCGAGATCCAGTGGAAGTGCACCGCGATCCAGAAGGGCGCGAACAGCAGGGCGGCGATCCAGGTGGTGGTGAAGAACTTCTGCTTCAGCCGCGGATTCACCGGCGAGCCCGGATCGCCGCCGCCGGGCGTCTCTATGCCCGCCTCGGCATGGCTGATCTGGCCCATCGGCAGCACCGTGAACAGCACCACCCACCAGACGATGGCGTAGATCGCCGCGGACAGCTCCAGGTTCATGCGTGCGCCTCTTGCGGTTCGGCCATCAGCTCCACCAGCACCCCGCCCATGTCCTTCGGGTGCACGAAGATCACCGGCACCCCGTGCGCGCCGATGCGCGGCTCGCCGGTTCCCAGCACCGTCGCGCCCTTGGCCCGCATGTCGTCCCGGGCGGCCAGGATATCGGGGACCTCGAAGCAGATGTGGTGCTGGCCGCCCCGAGGGTTCTTGGCCAGGAAGGCGTGGATCGGCGAGTTCTCGCCATAGGGCTCGATCAGCTCGATCTGGGCGTTGGGCAGGTCGACGAAACTGACCCACACCCCCTGCTCCGGCAGGGCGCGCTTCTCGGTGACCTGGGTGGCGCCGAGGATGTCCTTGTAGAGCTTCCAGGACTCCTCGATCGAAGGGGTGGCGACACCGACGTGATTGAGCTTTCCGATCATGTCCCGTGCCTAGCACCGTTGGGGGTCCGATTGAAGGCCGCGAAGAGGCGTTGCCATACAGCCCGGCGCCGTGTACTTTGCATCACAAAGCGGAGTGTCCCCTTAAGATGCGCGACCTGGACCGGGCGTTGGCCGAGATCGGCGAGATCCGCAGCCAGATGGCGCGCGGCACCCAGTTCCGGGGGTATGGCCCGGCGACCTTCGCCGTCACCGGCCTCATGGCCGTGCTGGCCGCCGCCGGTCAGGCCCGCTGGCTGCCGGCGCCCACGGCCGACCCGGCCGCCTACCTCTGGCTCTGGTGCGGGGTCGCCACGCTTTCGGTCGCCGTGATCGGTTTCGAGATGGTCGCCCGCTCGCGGCGGATCCACACCGGCCTCGCCGACGAGATGATCCGTTCGGCGGTGGAGCAGTTCCTGCCCGCGGGCGTCGCCGGGGCGCTGCTGACGGCGGTGCTGATGCGGTTTGCGCCGCAGAGCCTCTGGATGCTGCCCGGCCTCTGGCAGATCGTCTTCGGGCTGGGCGTGTTCTCCTCCTGCCGCTTCCTGCCCCGGGCGATGCTCAGCGTCGGCGTCTGGTATCTCGCATCGGGCCTGTTCTGCCTGGCCTTCGCCAGTGGCGGCCAGGCGCTGGCGCCCTGGGCGATGGGCGCACCCTTCGGCGTCGGCCAGCTGCTGGTCGCCGGCGTGCTGCTGATCGACGGAGGCGGCCGTGAGTGAGGCCGGACGGTTCGCCTACGGGGGCCTCGACCGGGTGATCCACGAGCGGGCGCGCCTGGGCGTGCTCACCTCCCTGGTCGCCCACGCGGGCGGCGTCGCCTTCAACGACCTGCGCCAGCTCTGCGACCTCACCGACGGCAACCTCAGCCGCCACATCGCCGTGCTGCAGGAGGCCGGTCTGGTGGAGGTGATCAAGGGCTTCGACGGCGCCCGACCGAAGACCCTGTGCAAGATCACCCCGGAGGGCCGCCAGCGGTTCCTGGATTACCTGACCGTGCTCGACCAAGTGGTCCGCGACGCCGCCGCTGTCTCCGGCGCCGCCAAAACCACCGACGACGGTCCCCTGCCCGGCTTCGTCCCCGCCTGACCCCTTTTTTTGGAAGGATGCTTTACATTGCAAAGTGAGTTCATCCGACCGCCCGGCCTGCACGTGGCGATCATCATGGACGGCAACGGCCGCTGGGGCTCGCGCCAGGGCCTCAGCCGCTCGGCCGGCCATCACGCCGGCGCCGAGGCGGTCCGCCGAGTGACCGAGGCCGCGCCGGACCTGGGCGTGACCACGCTCACCCTGTTCGCCTTCTCTTCGGCCAATTGGCGCCGACCGACGGCGGAGGTGAACGCGTTGATGACGCTGCTGCGGGGCTATCTGAGGAGCGAAGGGCGCCGGCTGGTCGACAATGGCGCGCGGCTGACCATGCTCGGCCGGCGCGACCGGCTGCCGGCGGACCTGGCGGCGGAGGTCGGGCGCATCGAGGCGGCCAGCGCCGACGGCGACAAGCTGAACCTGCGCATCGCCCTCGACTATTCGTCCCGGGAGGCGATCGTCGCGGCCGCCCGCGCCCTCGGCCCGAACGCGACCCCCGAGGCCTTCGACCAGCTGCTCTCCGCCGCGCCGGGCGAGGACGCCGTCGACCTCTTGATCCGCACCGGCGGCGAGAAGCGGCTGTCGGACTTCCTGCTCTGGGAATGCGCCTACGCCGAGCTGTGGTTCACCGACCGCATGTGGCCCGACTTCGGCCGCGAGGATCTGGCCGACGCCATCTTCGACTTCCGCCGCCGGGAACGGACCTTCGGCGGCGTGCCAAGTGGCAGAGCCGACACTCAGGGAGTCGCCGCATGACCGATATGGCGCGAGAACCGGCGCCGCTGGCCGACGCCTGGGCGTGGTGGGAAGCCCGCCGGCTGCGCTACAACCTCGCCCTGGCAGCCGCCGGCCTGGTCGCCTACGGCCTGATGTTGGTGGTGCTGCTCAGCGCCGGCAAGCAGCCCTGGGTCGATTGGCGCGGCGGCGTCTCGATGACCCTGTTCCTGGGGACGCTCTACCTCTTGCTGATGGGCGCGGCCAACGTCTGCTACCTCGCCGGTGTCGCCCTGGAAGCCTGGATGCGCCCGGCCGATCCCGCCCGCTACCGCGCCCGCGCCTACCGCCTGGGACTGCTGGGCTCTATCGCCCTGCCCTTCGCGGTCCCGGCGATCAACCTGGCGATGGTGATCGGGCGGGTGGGCTGAAGGTCACTGGCCGGGCGCCTTTTGGGGCGACCGTTCGACAAGCGGACTCTCCGAGCGACCGAGATGGATGTGGTGGTAAGCGGCCGTCACCGATCCGCTACGTCGGAGGACGGCGACGGGCGATGCCTCACCACCTCAAAGCCTTCCTCTGGGGACGGCGGAACAAAATAGCTGGTGAAGAGGTCGAAATCGTCGTCGCTCACATAGAATTCGTGTTCGCCGGAAGAATTCCTTCGCTGAAGCCGTGCTTTGCAAACCTGGTCTGGCACGTCGAGGAAATGTAGTTGGTGCGCGCAGCCGGCTCCCTCGAACACAGTCCGCATCCATGCACGGCTGTCAGGCGTGTTCGCGGGGAAGTCCAACGCGACCGATAGGCCTCTTCCCAGCAGGTCGATGAGATGGGCGGTCATGGCGTCTCGCAGTCGCCGCAAATTCCGCGCGTACTCGGCGAGGGTATTCTGTTCGCCGGGATAAAGGCGAGCCAACCAATGATCCTCACTGACAACGAGGGTGTTTGGCGCTCGTCCCAGCTGGCTGATGAGCGTCGACTTTCCTGCGGCGATCTTGCCGCACACGAGGTGTAAAGTCGTTCCCATAACGTGTCGCTTCCGAGTTCGCGGACACTCCCGGCTCGGTGAACCTAGACTGACGGCTCATTCCGTCCAACTTCGGCTTAGGGTCGACCCCGGACGTATAGACCCGCCCTTAGATCCGCAGCACCGTCGTCTCCACCACCGGCCGGCGTTCCCAGATGCGGAAGGCGGCGCGTTTGACGGCCCGGGAGAGCGCGGTTTCCACCGCGTGGTCGTCCTCGCGTTCCTCGCGGGAAAGCTTCTTCAGCGCGGTTTCGGCCTCGTCGGCCAGGTCGTCGATGGCGTCGTCCAGGCTGTAGTCGGCGTCGCCGGGGAGGCCCATGGCGCGCACCTGCGGGCCGGAGGCGATGCGACCCTTGCCGTCCAGGGCGACGCTGATGCTGAGCGCGCCGTTGAAGGAGACGTGCCGGCGCTCGCGCAGGGCGTCGCCGTTTTCCGGGGTGACCACACCGGCATCGACATAGAGCCGGCCGGCGGGCACGGAATCGATGATCTCGGCCCGGCCAGGCGCCAGGCGGACCATGTCGCCGTTGCGCGGGGCCAGCGCCTCGGCGATCTGCAGGTCCTTGGCGAGATTGACGTGTTCGAGCAGGTGCCGGCGCTCGCCGTGGGTGGGGACGGCGATGCGCGGCCGCGCCCAGCGGTACATCTCCTTCAGCTCCTCGCGGCAGGGGTGGCCGGAGACGTGGATGCCCGGATGATCGCGCTCGGTGTAGAGGCGCACGCCGCGGTCGGCGAGTTTGTTCTGCAGGTTGCGGATGGGGATCTCGTTGCCGGGGATGATCCGCGAGGAGAACACGCAACTGTCCCCGGCCCCGAGCTTCACGCGGCTGTGGGTGCCGTCGGCGATCCGCGACAGCGCCGCGCGCGCCTCGCCCTGGCTGCCGGTGCACAGGTAGAGGATCTTGTCGGACGGAAAATAGCCGGCGTCGGCGTCGGAGACGAACGGCGCGATGCCGTCCAAGAGGCCCACCGACTTGGCGGCGGCGGCCATGCGGATCATCGAGCGGCCGACCAGGCAGACGCGCCGGTCGTTGGCCTCGGCGGCGCGGATGATCGAGTCCATCCGGGCGACATTGGAGGCGAAACAGGCGGTGGCGACCTTGCCCTTCAGGCTGCCGATCAGGGCGTTGAGGGTGACGCGCACCTCGGCTTCAGAGCCGGCGTGGCCGTCGACGAAGACGTTGGTCGAGTCGCACACCATCGCCAGCAGCCCCTCGTCACCCAGCCGCTGGATGGCGTCCTGGTCCGTGGGCGAGCCGGTGAGCGGGTCAGGGTCGATCTTCCAGTCGCCGGTGTGCAGGATCGTGCCCAGTGGCGTCCTGATCGCCAGGCCGTTGGGCTCGGGGATCGAGTGGGTGAGCGTGATCAGGGTGATCTCGAAGGGGCCGAGGGTGATCGTCCCCGACAGCGGGATCTCGGTGATGTGGGCCTCGCCCAGCAGGTCCTTCTCGCGCAGCTTCTCGCGCAGCAGGAAGGCGGTGAACGGCGTGGCGTAGAGGGGCGCCTTCAACCGCGGCCACAGCCAGGCCACCGCGCCGATATGATCTTCGTGGGCGTGGGTGAGGACGATGCCGATGATGTCCCTGGCGTGTTCCTCGATGAAGGTCGGGTCGGGCAGGATGATCTCCACCCCGGGTGTCGTCTGGTCGCCGAAGGTGACGCCGAGGTCGACGACGATCCACTTGCGCGCATGCGGCGGGCCGTAGCCGTAGAGATTGAAGTTCATCCCGATCTCGTTCGACCCGCCCAGCGGCAGGAAGACGAGTTCGTCATTGGGTTTTGCGGTCATTGAGACGCCAGATGGGTGTTCCGGCGGTAGATTTCGAGCAGGCCGCGGATGGTCAGGTCGTGATCGAAGATGTCGATGGCCTTGGTGTCGCCCTCGAACAGCGAGGCGATGCCGCCGGTGCCGATCACCGTCATCGGCCTGGACCACTCGTCCTTGATCCGGCGGACCAGGCCCTCGATCATCGAGATATAACCCCAGAACACCCCCGACTGCATGGCCTCGACGGTGTCGACGCCGATCACGTGGTTGCTGGCCGGGCGCCGGATCGCCACCCGGGGCAGCTTGGCGGCGGCGTCGTGCAGGGCCTGCATGGAAAGATTGATGCCGGGGGTGATCACCCCGCCCTCGAAGCCGCCGTCGCCGGCGATGACGTCGAAGGTGGTGGCGGTGCCTGAGTCGACCACGATCAGGTCGCCGGGATAGGCGACATGCGCGCCGATGGCGTTGACCAGCCGGTCGGCGCCCGCTTCGGAGGGTTTCTCGATGCGCACCTCGATGCCCAGCTCGGCGTTCTCGCCGACCACCAGCGGCTCGGTGTGCAGATAGCGACGCGAGAGGTTGCGCAGGTTGAAGATCGATTGCGGTACGACGCTGGAGATGACGCAGGCGTCGAGGACGGAAAGGCTGAGCTGCGACATGGCCAGCAGCTGCGACAGCCAGACGGCGTATTCGTCGGCGGTGCGGCTGGATTCGGTGGCGGAACGCCACTGGGCGATCCAGGTCTGGCCGTCGTGCACCGCGAAGAGGGTGTTGGTGTTGCCCTGCTCGATGGCCAGCAGCATGCGCTCAAGAGTCCCTGTCTTAGAAGAAGACGTCGCCGGCGGTGATCCGGCGCACCGCGCCTCCGGCCGTCCTAAGCCTCAGCGCGCCGTCCGCGTCCAGTCCTTCGGCGACGCCGGCGACGGTTTCGTCCGCCAGCCGCGCCGTGCAGGGCTGGCCGAGGCCGTGGGCGCGCGCTGTCCAGGCGTCGGCGATGGGCGCGAAGCCCTGCCGCGCCCAGATATCACGCCAGCGCTCGAAATGGGCGGCGAGTTCCGAAAGCGCCTGGATCGGCGGCGGCGGAATGCCTTGCATATGCTCGGAAAAGGCGGTGGCGGGGCGCTCCGGCGAGACCGGTGGCGTGGCCAGATTGACCCCCGTACCGACGGCGAGCCACAGCCCGCCGTCCTTGTGCGGACCGGACTCGATCAGGATGCCGGCCGCCTTCTTGCCGGCGATCAGCGGGTCGTTGGGCCATTTCAGGCTGACCAGGGAGGCCGGCACGTAAGCCGACGCCAGGTCGGCGACGGCCAGCGCCGCCACGAAGGAGATCTGCGCGGCCTCGGCGGGGGGCTTGTCGGTGACCATCAGCAGGGTGGCGGCGAGGTTGCCGGCCCCGGTCTCCCAGGCCCGCCCTCGCCGGCCGCGCCCGGCGGTCTGGCGCGTGGCGGTGATCCACAGCGGCCCGCGCGCCCCGGCCTCGGCCCGGCGCCGCGCCTCGGCGTTGGTGGAATCGATCTCGTCCAGCGCCTCGATCGGTGGCGCGGCGGTCACCGACCGACGAACGCCGCCGCCGCGAGGGTGGCGATCGGGTCGAGCTTGATCAGCACGAACATGACCACGGGAATGGCGAACAGGGCCGAGGCGTAGGCGATGGTGACGGCGACCGCCCCGCCCGCCGGCCGGTCGACGGCCCCGGGCGTCGGGTCGAGCCACATCACCTTGATCAGCCGCAGATAGTAGAAGGCGGCCACCACGCTGCCGAGCAGGGCGATGACGGCGGCCCAGGTGGTCAGCGGTCCCGAGGCCAGGGCGGCCTTGAACACGTAGAACTTGGCCCAGAAGCCGGAGAACGGCGGCAGGCCGAGGGCCGAGAGCGAGAAGGCGGTGATCGCCAGCGCCAGGCCTGGGCGCTCCTTCATCAGGCCGGCGAAGTCGCTGAACCGCTCCATCGGCCGGCCGTCGCGCTGCAGCGCCGCCAGGCAGGCGAAGAAGCCGGTGACGTCGATGGTGTAGAGCACCATGAAGATCAGCATCGACTGCACGCCGGCCGTGCCGCCGGCGGCGAGGCCGACCAGGGCGTAGCCGATGTTGGCGATCGAGGAATAGGCCCACAGCCGCTTCAGATTGCTCTGCGCCAGGCCGGCGAAGGAGCCGACGAACACCGACAGCAGCGCGGCGATGATCAGGATCTGCCGCCACTGGTCGATGGCGCCGGGGAAGCCGACAGTGAGCAGCCGGGCCAGCAGCGCCATCGCGGCCAGCTTCGGCGCGCCGGCGAAGAAGCCGACGATCGGGGTCGGCGCGCCCTCGTAGACGTCCGGCGTCCACATGTGGAACGGCGCGGCGGAGACCTTGAAGGCGATGCCGCAGATGACGAACACCAGCCCGACGATGACGCCGAGGCCGACGCCGCCATGGGTGGCCGCGGCGATGTCGGTGAAACGGACGCTTCCAACGAAGCCGTAGATCAGCGAGGCGCCGTAGAGCAGCAGGCCCGAGGAGAGCGCGCCCAGGACGAAATACTTCAGCCCGGCCTCGGAGCTCTTGGCGTCATCCCGGCGGAAGGCGGCCAGGATGTAGAGGGCCAGCGAATGCAGCTCGATGCCGATGTAGAGCGAGATCAGGTCGCCGGCGGCGACCATGATGCTCATGCCGAGGGCGGCCAGGATGATCAGCACCGCCAGCTCGAAATGCTGGTCGCCGCGCTGGGCCAGCCAGCGGTCGGTGAGCGGGATGGCGACGGCGCTGGCGGCGAAGATGGCTACCTGGGCGAAGGCCGCGCCCTCGTCGGAGATCAGCGCCCCGCCGAACGCCCGGCCCACCGGCGCGACGGCCGCGGCGATGGCGGCGGCGGCCAGCGCGGCCACGGCGGCGAAGGTGAAGAGCGCGCTGGTCTTGCCCTGGTACGCGCCCCAGATCAGCAACACGAGCGCCGATCCGGCCAGGATCAGCTGCGGCAACGCCAGGGCGATATCGCCGGAGAGGGTCATCAGCGCGCCACCGCGTTATAGGCCGCGACCAGATGCTCGGTGGCCGAGCCGGTCACGTTGAAGATCAGCCCGGGCGCGAGGCCGAGGGCCAAGGTGGCGACGATCAGCGGGGTGAAGATCACCACTTCGCGCAGGCCGAGGTCGGAGATGGTCATCAGCTGGGTGTTGGTGATCTCGCCGAACACCACGCGCCGGTAGACGGTGAGCATATAGACCGCCGACAGGATCACCCCGGTGGCGGCGACGATCGTGGTCCAGGTGGAGACGCTGTAGGTCCCGGTCATGGTCAGGATCTCGCCGACGAAGCCGCTGGTGCCCGGCAGGCCGACATTGCCCATGGCGAACAGCATGAACACCGCCGCATACCAGGGCATCCGGTTGGCCAGCCCGCCGTAGAAGGCGATCTCCCGGGTGTGCATGCGGTCGTAGACGACGCCGACGCAGAGGAACAGCGCGCCGGAGATCACCCCGTGGCTGAGCATCTGGAAGATCGCCCCCTGCTCGCCCTGAAGGTTGCCGGAGAAGATGCCCAGAGTGACGAAGCCCATGTGGGCCACCGACGAATAGGCGATCAGCTTCTTGAAATCGAGCTGCCGGAAGGCGACCAGCGAGGTGTAGACGATGGCGATCACCGACAGGGTGAAGACCAGCGGCGTGAACAGGTGGCTGGCGGCCGGGAACATCGGCAGCGAGAATCGCAGGAAGCCGTAGCCGCCCATCTTCAACAGGATCCCGGCCAGGATCACCGAGCCGGCGGTCGGCGCCTCGACGTGGGCGTCGGGCAGCCAGGTGTGCACCGGCCACATCGGCAGCTTGACCGCGAAGGAGGCGAAGAAGGCCAGCCACAGCCAAGTCTGCACCGCCGGATCGAACCTGTAGGCCATCAGCGCCGGGATCGAGCTGGTGCCGGCGATGCTGATCATCGCCAGGATCGCCGCCAGCATCAGCACTGAGCCAAGCAGCGTGTAGAGGAAGAACTTGAAGGCCGCGTAGACCCGCCGCTGACCGCCCCAGATGCCGATGATCAGGAACATCGGGATCAGCTGACCCTCGAAGAACAGGTAGAACAGGATCAGATCGAGGGCGCAGAAGACCCCGATGACCAGCGCCTCCAGCACCAGGAAGGCGATCATATATTCCAGCACCCGGTCCTGGATGGTCTTCCAGCTGGCCAGGATGCACAGCGGCAACAGGAACGCGGTCAGGAGCACGAACAGGATCGAGATGCCGTCGACGCCCATCCGGTAATGCAGGCCGGCGAACCAGGGCGCGTCCTCGACGAACTGGAAGCCGGGGTTGGCGATGTCGAAATTGGCCACCAGCACGATCGAGAGCGCGAACACCGCCAGGGTGGTCGCCAGCGCAATCCAGCGGGCCGCTGATGGCCCGCGGGGATCGGCCGGCGCGAACGCCTTCAGCGCCAGGATGGCGGCGACACCGACCAGCGGCAGGAAGGTGAGCAGGGAGAGGATGCCGACCATCGCTCAGCGCCCCCCGGCCGAGAAGAAGTAGAGGGCGTAGGAGAGCAGGCCAACCACTCCGGCCAGCATCACGAAGGCGTAGTGATAGAGGTATCCCGTCTGGAACTTGCCGGCGCGGCGGCCGACCTCGTAACTCACCGCCGAAACGCCGTCGGGGCCGAGGCCATCGATCAGCTTCTGGTCGCCCTCTTTCCAGAAGAAGTCGCCGAGCACCCGGGCCATGCGCACGAAGGTCGCGTCATAGAGCTCGTCGAAGTACCATTTGTTGTAGAGGAAGCTCCAGATCGGCCCCTTGCGAGCGGCGATCCGCGCGCCCATCCCCTCGTTCATGATGTAGACCCAGAAGGCGGCGGCGAAACCGATCAGGGTCACCGCCAGCGGCGCCAGCACCACCCACAGC
>Ga0302279_10003187_pt1 | contig 20771 bp, 22 predicted proteins | sample III_Bog_N3_3_FD_194541 | JGI IMG/M metagenome (GOLD analysis project Ga0302279, IMG submission 194541) | Peat permafrost microbial communities from Stordalen Mire near Abisko, Sweden - III_Bog_N3_3 | ecosystem: Environmental > Terrestrial > Soil > Wetlands > Peat | place: Sweden: Abisko...
CTTGGTGACCTTGGCGGGATCGATGACGCCGAAGGCGACCATGTCACCGAATTCGCCGGTGGCGGCGTTGAAGCCGAAGTTGCCCTTCTCTTCCTTGACCCGGTTGACGATCACGGAACCTTCCACGCCGGCGTTGTTGGCGATCTGGCGCAGGGGCTCTTCCAGGGACTTCTTGATGATCTCGACGCCAGTGGCCTGGTCGCCGGTCAGCTTGAGGCTGGAGAGCTTGGCCAGGGCGCGCAGCAGGGCGACGCCGCCGCCGGCGACGATGCCGTCTTCCACGGCCGCCTTGGTGGCGTGCATGGCGTCTTCAACCCGGGCCTTCTTTTCCTTCATCTCGGTCTCGGAAGCGGCGCCGACCTTGATCACCGCGACTCCGCCGACCAGCTTGGCCAGACGTTCCTGGAGCTTTTCCTTGTCGTAGTCGCTGGTGGAGATCTCGACCTGGCTGCGGATCTGCTTGACCCGGCCCTGGATCGCCTGGGTGGTGCCGGCGCCCTCGATGATGGTCGTGGTCTCCTTGTCGATGGTCACCTTCTTGGCGGTGCCCAGATCCTCGATCTTCAGGTTCTCGAGCTTGAGGCCCAGATCCTCGGTGATGGCCTTGCCGCCGGTGAGGATGGCGATGTCTTCCAGCATGGCCTTGCGGCGGTCGCCGAAGCCGGGAGCCTTGACGGCGGCGATGTTGAGAGTGCCGCGGATCTTGTTCACCACCAGGGTGGCCAGGGCCTCGCCGTCAACGTCCTCGGCGATGATCAGCAGCGGGCGGCGGCTGTTCACGACCTGCTCCAGGAGGGGCAGGAGATCGCGCATGTTCGAGATCTTCTTCTCGAAGATGAGGATCAGGGGGCTTTCCAGCTCGACCTTCATCTGGTCGGGGTTGGTGACGAAGTAGGGGCTGAGGTAGCCACGGTCGAACTGCATGCCCTCGACCACGGTCAGCTCGGTGTCGCGGCCCTTGGCCTCTTCCACGGTAATGACGCCGTCCTTGCCCACCTTGGCCATGGCGTCGGCGATGATCTGGCCGATCTCATGGTCGCCGTTGGCGGAGATGGCGCCGACCTGGGCGATGGCGTTGCCTTCCACGGGCTTCTTGATCTCGTCGATGGCGGCGACCACGGCGTCGACCGCGAGGTCGATGCCCTTCTTGATCTCCATGGTGTTGGCGCCGCTCACGACCGCCTTGATGCCTTCCTTGTAGATGGCCCGGGCCAGCACGGTGGCGGTGGTGGTGCCGTCGCCGGCGATGTCGGAGGTCTTGGAGGCCACTTCACGGACCAGGGCGGCGCCCATGTTCTCGTGCTTGTCCTTGAGTTCCACTTCCTTGGCGACGGTGACGCCGTCCTTGGTCATGAGAGGGGAGCCGAACTTCTTCTCGATGAGGACGTTGCGGCCTTTGGGGCCGAGGGTCACCTGGACCGCGTCGGCGAGCTTGTTTACGCCGCGCAGAATGGCCTGGCGGGCGTCTTCGGAATAGATGATGGATTTAGCAGCCATGTGGTGCTCCTTGGAATGGGGTCAAAGTCGAATGGGGTGCAGAGCCTAGCTGACGATGGCGAGAATCTCGTCTTCGCGGACGATGACGTGGTCGATGCCTTCGATGCGCACTTCGGTGCCGGTGTACTTGCCGATGAGGACCTTGTTCCCAGCCTTGACCGACATGGGAATGCGCTTGCCGTCCTCGGCGAACTTGCCTTCACCCACGGCCACAACCTCGGCTTCCATGGGCTTTTCCTTGGCGGTGTCCGGGATGATGATGCCGCCCTTTACGGTTTCCGCAGGCTCGCTGCGCTTGAGCAGAACACGATCGTACAGGGGTTTGATGGCCATGAAATACCTCCATGATGATGATGAGTTCCCTAGGGGGGAGCTGTTAGCACTTACTACCAGCGAGTGCTAAAGTAGCTCGCTCTTCGGATGCTGTCAACCCCATCGAATAAATCTTAGTGTCTATCACTAAATTTTTATTACTGTATCTTCTCGCATCTTTTCTGATGGTTGGACCAAGCCCTCGTTCCCCTTTGGGGGTAATCTGGAAGCATGAGTGAACTGTCCGTCCTGATCGAACTGCAATCCGTCCATGACAATCTGCGCACCATCCAGCGGGATTTGTCGGCCTTCCCTCCCGATCTAGCTTCCCTGGATGCAGAGCTCAAGATCCTAGCCAAGAAGATCGAAGAGACTTCCAGGGGACTGGTGGCGAGCCGGAGCCTTTTCGCCAGCCTCACGGTCGAACTGGGAGGGGCCACCAAGGCCGAGGAGGTCGCCAAGGCCTCGGTGAAGGTCGCCACCCAGAAGATCCAGTACACCGCGGCCATCCGGGAACTGGACGAGCGCCAGCGGCAGAAGAACGCCGTGGCCCGTCCGGTCAAGGAGACCGAGAACCGGATCGAGAGCCTTGAGCGTCTCGACGTGGACCTGAAGGAACGTCAGATCGAGGCCCAGAAGCAGTTCGACGAGCTCAAAGGCGTCTTCCTGGCCGAACACGAGAACCAGGTGGAAGCCCAGGCGAGGCTGCTGGCGCGCAGCCAGGAACTGGAGGGGACCCTGCAGCCCACCCTGCTGGTCAAGTTCAAGCGCCTGCTCCAGCAGCGCCAGGGCCGGGCCGTGGTCGGGGTCGACGGCGGCGCCTGCGGCGGCTGCCGCACCCGGCTCAGGACCCCGTTCGTGGCGAGTCTCAGGGAATCCGACACCCTCTTCTGCGAATCCTGCCAGCGCATCCTCTACGATCCTTCCAGGCTATGACCCTGCTTGCGGATCGCATCACCAAGCTGCGCACCCGCATTCGCAAAGCCTGCGAGGCCAGCGGCCGGGATCCGGGCCAGATCGAACTCCTGCCCGTTTCCAAACGCCAGCCCCTGACCCTGATCCGCGAAGCCGCGGACCAGGGTTTCGCGCGGTTCGGCGAAAACTACGTCCAGGAAGGGGTCCAGAAGGCGCTCGAGGCTCCCGGTCTCCAGTTCGTCCTGATCGGTCCGCTCCAGCGCAACAAGGCCAGACTGGCCCTGACCAGCTTCCAGGAGATCATGACCCTGGACCGGCCCGAACTGGCCGTGCGCCTGCGCGGCCTGGCCGAAGAACTGGACCTGGTGCGCCCGGTCTGGATCCAGGTGGACCTGTGGGGCGAGCCGACCAAGCTGGGCGGGTGCGACGCTTCGGGAACCGAGGCGGTGTTCCAGGCCCTGGGCGACGATCCACGCCTGCCGGTCCAGGGCTTCCTGGCCATTCCCCCGCCCGAGGACGCCGGCGCCTTCCACAGCATGGCGGACCTGCGCGAAGTCTGGCAGCAGAAGCGCGGCCAGCGGCTGCGGCTGTCCATGGGCATGAGCGCCGATCTGGAACTGGCGCTGGCGGCCGGGTGCGATCAACTGCGGATCGGCACTGCCTTCTTCGGAAATAGATGATCCTTCACTCCTCCTAAAGCTTCCGGGCCCTGCCATGATTGAGAAAATCTAACGAACTGGTCCAACCTTTCTTTGACTGGCCGCCCCGTACCGCAGGAGTTTCCGATGGCTTTGTGGATGAACCTTAATATTCGCAAGAAACTCAGTTACTCCATCCTCCTGTTGACCGCCCTGCTGGCCCTCATCGCCGGGATCTCCTCGGGGTTCAAACTGGAGACCACCCAGACCAACGCGCTGTGGACCAAGGGCCGGAGCCTTTCCGCGGTCCAGGCCCAGGCGGTGACCTCATCCTTCCTGTCCGATGATTTGGGCATGTCCAACGGCGCCACCGAACGTTCCCTGGCGTGTTTCCAGGCCGACCCGGACGTGAGCCTGGCCGCGGTGGTGACGGTGGATGCCCAGACCCGGACGTCGGTGGCCAAGTACCTGAAGAAATTCGGCGACGGCCCCAACCTCGATGCCGCGGCCCTGGCCGGGCCCCTGGCCAAGGGGTCCCTGCAGTATGTGCAGGACGGCTATATGGTGGTGGCGACGCCCCTGAGCGGCGAAGCCCAGCAGGACGCCACCAAGAAGAACTACCAGATGCTGGTCATGAACGATGTCGCCAATGGCCGGCAGAACCGGCACAACTTCATGGTCACGGTGATCCTGGGACTGGTGATGATGGCCCTGGGCTACGGCGCCTCCCGGATCCTGGGCAACGCCCTGGTCATGCCCCTGGAGGGCATCCAGCGGCGCATGCGGGACATTTCCGAAGGGGAGGGCGACCTCACCGCCCGCCTGGAGGTGCATGGCCGTGACGAGATCGCCCAGGTTTCCCTGCACTTCAACCGGTTCGTGGGCAACATCCAGAGCATCGTCCAGCAGGTGGTGGCCATTTCCGGCAACATCGCCTCGGGTTCTCTGGAGATGAATGCGGGAATGAGCGAGATGGCCCTCACCGCGGACACCATCGCCCAGACGGCCGAGAACCAGAAAGCTAGCGTCCAGCAGGCCAACGCCAGCGTCGCGACCATCGCCGCATCCTCGAAAGTGATCTATTCCAACGTATCCGATGCCATGGAGGTGTTCGACCAGGCCAAGGACGCCGCGGGCAAGGGGGGGTCGGCGGTGGGCGCCGCGGTCAGCGGCATGGAGGCCATCAAACGGAATTCCCAGCAGATCGGCAACATCCTCAACGTCATCACCGAGATTGCCAACCAGACCAACCTGTTGTCCCTGAACGCCGCCATCGAGGCGGCCAAGGCCGGCGACCAGGGCAAGGGCTTCGCCGTGGTGGCCGAGGAAGTGCGCAAGCTGGCCGAACGCAGCGCCCAGGCTGCCAAGGAGATCACCACCCTGATCCAGACCTCCAGCAAGACCATCGAGGACGGCACCGGGATGGTAAATACCGCCGGCGGATCGCTCAATAGCATCACCGAATCGATCCGGGCCAGCGCCGGACGCATGCAGACCATTGGCGGCCAGAGCCAGACCCAGAGCCAGGACAGCGGCACCGTGGTGACCGCCATGGCCACCCTCTCCAGCATCGCCGAGGGCAATGCCGCCGCCACCGAGGAAATGGCCGCCACCATCCGGGAAACCACCCGGACGGTGGAGGAACTGAGCAAGCTGGCTGAGAACCTCAATAGCCTGGTTTCCCGGTTCAAGATCTAGTTTGACTGGTTGGGCCGGCTCCGTTCCCGCCCACCGGCTAACTGGACTGGATCATTTCGAAGGAAGAACCTGGCGGGGGTTCCACCACCACGCCAGCCTAACCATCGCCGCCCATACTGATAAAATCAAAACCAGGTGGTCGCTGAGCGACCACCTGGTTCGTTTCGACAATCGGCGGCTCGCTACCACCCAGGGTCAGAACCCCATGGCGAGGTTGGTGGTGGTTCCGGGCAGCACGAGCGGCTGCGAACTGTAACCGACCTTGGTCGGAGTACCTCCCGCCGAGCTCCGCTCCGCGGTGACGCCATAGGGCTGGGCCGTGGCCGCGACGCCGGTGAAGCTGACCGTGTCCTGGGAACCGCCGGTGGCGACGGTTTGGGAACGGACAATGAGATAATTGATAGTTGTGCCGGTGGCAAGGAATTGCCGCAATTCACCCCAGGTTCCGTCGAAAGGGGTGGTGGCGGTAACCGCGTATACGTTGGCGTTGTTTACCGCAGCGACGGAGACCGGGTTGACGGAAGCCGGACTGAGGGAAAGGTTCACGATGCCGGCCCCAGGCTGAGAGGTGAAGGCCAGGTCGATTCCGGGATAGGTCTGGGAGGCCAGGAGCCCCACCGAGGCCGAGGCCACGGCGGCATAGCTGATGCCGTTCGCTGTGGGCTGGGACACCACGTAGTCGGTGCCGTTGATGGGCAAGGTGTCGAGGACGTAATTGCCTGAACCGTCGGTGAAGGCACGGCGCTGGATGGTGGCGTTGAGGTTGGAGTCCACGGTCTCGGCATAGACCTCCGCGCCGACAATGGGTGTGCTGCCCGCGGTCAGTTGGCCGGTGATGGTGGCGCAGTTGGCTAGATTGGCTACCTGGGCGGTAGGCTGGAAAACATAGTAGGGGTATGAGCCGATGGGATGGATCTGGATGGCCTGCTCACCGTTCAACAGGATCCGGGCATTGTTGGTGCCGGCGACGACCGGCATGGTCCCGCTCACCACAGTGCTGGCCGGTATCGCCAACAGTTTGGCCGCGCCGGTGCTGTCGTTCACGTAGGCGGATTGAAGGGTGATGTCGCTGAAATTAGTGGTGGCCCAGTTGATCCTGAAATATAGCGTGGTGCCCGGCTTGATGGTTTGAGCGTTGATCAGGGTCAGGTTGTTGCCGTCCTGAAGGCCGATCGGCACTTGCGTGGTGGCTCCTGGGTCCGTGATGAGTTTGGTTCCCACCAGGTCGATGGTTTGCCCGACGGTGGCCATGGTCGTCCAGGTGGTCCCATCCAAGCTGCTGTCCACCGATTGCACGCTCACGACGGCGTGCTGAAAGCCCTGGAAGCTGTCCGAGCCCAGGCTGAGGGTCAGCGTGCCGGTGGGCGGGATGACAGGTGCTGCGGTGCTGCCGCCACCGCCGCCACAGGCCACCGTCAGGCCCAGGGCGCCTAGGCAAACCGCGATCAAAGATAAACGCATGACGGACTCCAATGATGCGGAAAGGCATGGAAACCTTGCCGGTTCGGGAAAGAGGAATACGGGCAACCGGATGCAATCGCCCATGATAACACCGGCCGGTTTCACAGCCTCCCCGGCTACTCGCTGGCTTCCTTCGAGATGGCCAGCAGCAGCCCGAGCGAGGCCAGGCTGGCGATCAGGCTGGAACTGCCATAGCTGATGAAGGGCAACGGAATGCCTTTGTTGGGCGCAAGGCTGAGCACGACGCTGAGGTTCATGAGCGCCTGCACCACCAGCAGCAGGGTGAAGCCCATGGCGCACAACTTGAGGAAACTGTCCCGCACCCGCCGGGCCACCCGGTAGCCGCGCCACAGGATGCCCACGAACAGGGCCAGCACCAGCACCGAGCCGATCAGCCCAGCCTCCTCGGCGATGACCGCGTAGATGAAGTCGGTATGGGCCTCGGGCAGGTAGTTGAGCTTCTGCATGGAAGCGCCCAGCCCCACCCCGAAGATGCCGCCGTTGCCCACGGCGATCAGGCTCTGCAGCGCCTGATGCCCCTTGCCCAGGGGATCCGCCTCGGGGTTCAGGAAACTCAGCACCCGGGCCCGCCGGTACGGCTCGAACCAGACGAAGGCGGCTCCCACCGCCCCCAGGGCCGGGGCCACCACCACGAAGATCCAGCGCGGGGCCCCGCCCAGGAAGGTCACCAGCAGGGCCACCAGCAGGATCAGGAAGGTGGTGCCGAAATCCGGCTCGCGCAGGATGAGTCCCAGCGGCACGATGAGGATGGCGAACAGGGCCAGCAGCTTGGGGATGGAATCCTGGCGTTTGACCCAGGCCTCCTGGTGCCGAACCATCCACCAGGAGGTGATGAGCACCGACAGGGGCTTGAACAGCTCCGACGGCTGGATGCTGGCCCGGGACAGCCGGATCCAGCGGTGGGCGTGGTTCACCGGCGAAAAGAAGAACACCGCTCCCAGCAGCAGCAGGGAGACCCCGTAGAGCACCTGCAGCACCCGGGGGTTTTCCCGCAGCGTGTTCAGATCGGTCTGGCTCAGCGCCAGCATGATCGCCACCCCGATCCCGCCGCCGATGAGCTGGTTCACCAGGAAGGTGGAGGCGGTGCGCTGGGACTTGAAGGCCGAAGCCGAGAACACCCACACCATCCCCACCGCCATCAAGGTGAGGGCGAAGAACAGGAGCAGGCGATCGATGGGGCGGCGGACGTCAGGTGACAGGGGGACTCCCTTTGCGGGATCTGCCCGCGTGCAGGTCGCGGGACAGACGGGGCGGACGGGGCGGACGGATCAGAGGACCAGACGTTCCTGGTATTCGCCGAAGACGGTGCGCATGGCGTCGGAGATTTCGCCCACGGTGGCTTCGGCCTTCACGGCGGCCAGGATCAGGGGCATGAGGTTGTCGGTGCCGTCGGCCCCGCGGGTGAGGGCCTCCAGGGTGGCGCGCACCGCCGAGTTGTCGCGCTGCTCCCGGTAGCCGGCCACTTCCTTGCGCCGGCGCGCGCCCAGGGCCTCGTCCACCCGCAGCAGATCCGGCCGTTTTTCGTTCTCGATGGTGAACTTGTTGACGCCCACCACCACGTTCTCGCCCCGCTCCACGCCCTTCTGGAAGTCATAGGCGGCGTTCTGGATCTCTCGCTGGGGAATGCCCTTCTCGATGGCCGAGACCATGCCGCCGGCCTCGTCCACTTTCCTGATCAGGGCTTCGGCCTGCTGCTGCAGCTGATCGGTAAGGCTTTCGATCAGGTAGCTGCCGGCGAAGGGATCCACCACGTCGGCGATCCGCGATTCGAAGGCCAGGATCTGCTGGGTGCGCAGGGCGATCCTGGCGCTGGCTTCGGTGGGCAGGCTGAGCGCCTCGTCCCGGCTGTTGGTGTGCAACGACTGGGTGCCGCCCAGCACTGCCGACATGGCCTGGACCGTGGTGCGGACGATGTTGTTGTCGGACTGCTGGGCGGTGAGGGTGGAGCCCGCAGTCTGGGTGTGGAAGCGGAGCATCTGGCTCTTGGGGTCATCGGAGCCGAACCGCTCCTTGATGATGGTCGCCCACAGCCGGCGGGCGGCGCGGAACTTGGCGATCTCCTCGAAGAACTGGTTGTGGGCGTTGAAGAAGAACGACAGCCTGGGCGCGAACGCCTCCAGTTTCATCCCCGCGCCCAGGGCCGCTTCCACGTAGGCGATGCCGTCGGCGAGGGTGAAGGCGATCTCCTGGGCCGCGGTGCAGCCGGCCTCGCGGATGTGGTAGCCCGAGATCGAGATGGTGTTCCAGTTCGGCACGTTGGCAGCGCAGAACTCGAAGATGTTGGTGATGAGGCGGATGCTGGGCCTGGGCGGGTAGATGTAGGTGCCCCTGGCCATGTATTCCTTGAGGATGTCGTTCTGGATGGTGCCGCTCACCTTGTCCCAGCCGGCGCCCTGCTCTTCCGCCACGGCCAGGTAGAGCGCCAGCAGCACCGAGGCGGGCCCGTTGATGGTCATGCTGGTGCTGACCTTGTCCAGGGGGATCTTCTGGAACAGGATGCGCATGTCCCGGATCGAGCAGATCGAGACGCCCACCTTGCCCACTTCGCCCAGGGCCATGGGATGGTCGGGGTCCATGCCGATCTGGGTGGGCAGGTCGAAGGCGACCGAAAGACCGGTCTGGCCCTGGTCCAGGAGGTAACGATAGCGGTTGTTGGATTCCTCGGCGGTGCCGAAGCCGGCGTACTGGCGCATGGTCCAGAGCCGGCCCCGGTAGCCGGTGGGCTGGACGTGGCGGGTGTAGGGGAACTTGCCGGGCTTGCCCAGATCCCGGATCGGGTCGAAGTTTTCGATGTCGGCCGGGGTATAGCTGTTCTTCAGGGTGATCCCCGAGCTGGTCTCGAACTTGGGCTGCCGCAATTTCGCGGGGTCCTCCTTGACCTCAAGCTGTTCGCGGACCTTGGCAATGTAATCCGGCTGATACATCGGGCCTCCCATGTTTGTATCCAGGGTATCAGCAGCGCCGGTTCCATTTCACTCCACCTGCCGGAATTGCCGCCCCATGAAGTTAGAATGTGGCAAGTACCGGGCTCCAGCCCCTCCCCTGAAAGCGACCGCCATGAGCCTGCGCCCCGAGCACCCCATCCTCGCCCCCTCGATCCTTTCCGCCGACTACACGCGGCTGGCGGATGCCTTGGCCATGCTGGGCTCCGCCGAACGCTGCTCAGTCCATGTGGACGTGATGGACGGCGCCTTCGTACCCAACATCACCATCGGAATGCCGGTGGTGGCGGCCTTGAGGAAGGAGACCGCCCTGACCCTGGACTGCCACCTGATGATCGCGGATCCGGCCCGCTACGCCCTGGAATTCGTCCAGGCCGGAGCGAACTGGGTGTCCATCCACCAGGAAGCGGATCCCCACAGCCACCGGACCCTCGGCGCCATCCGCCAGGCCGGGGCCAAGGCCGGGATCGTGCTCAATCCCGGGACGCCGGTGGAAACCCTCACCGACCTGGTGGGAATGTTCGACTTCGCCCTGCTCATGAGCGTCAACCCCGGCTTCGGCGGCCAATCCTTCATTCCCCGGGTGATGGACAAGATCCGCCGGCTGGACGCCATGCGCACCCAGGCCGGGGAACCGTTCCTGATCCAGGTGGACGGCGGCGTCGGCCCGGCCAACGCGGCCGAACTGGTGGCGGCCGGCGCCGATGTCCTGGTGGCCGGGAACGCGGTCTTCAACAACCCCGAACCGCTCAAGGCCATCGCCGACCTCCTGGCCCGGATGGACGCGGGAAGGGGGAGCGGACGCCCTTGATCATGTTGAATTTATCAATATTGACGATTTGTCATGGTGTGTGGGGTCCATCCTGAATAGCATTGATTCATGTTCAATGTGGGGCCCCAGCTTCGGAAGGTAAGGCGGAAGTCCAATATGACCTTGGACCAGCTGGCGGCGTCTTCGGGCGTGGACCGGGGCACCATCAGCCGGATCGAACTGGGTCACGTGTCGCCGAGGATCGATACCATAAGCTTCCTGTGCGAGGCCATGGGCACCGACCTCGGCCGCTTTTTCGGCGCGGCGGAGCCGGCCCCGGGCAGCGCCCCTGCCCCGGTCCAGCCGCCGCCGGCCGCCCCGGCCGCGCCTCCCCCGGCGGCCGGGACCGGGCCCGACGGCGGCTACTGGCCGGTGCCCGCCTCTTTCTGGCATGGCCTGCTGGAGGTGGTGGACCGGTTCGAGGTGCTGGTCAAGAACAGCGGTGAACTGATCCTGGTCCAGGACCGCCTCGGCTGCATCCTGTACGCTTCGCCATCGTGCGAAACCATCCTCGGGGCGCGGGTCGCCGACCTGGTGGGCCGGCACTTCCACTCCCTGGTGCACCCATCGGACCTGCGCAAGTACGAAGCGCTCCTGGATACGCTCCGGCCCGTGGCCAACGCCACTGGACGGCTGGACTGCCGGTTCCACCGCCAGGACGGCTCCTGGCTGCAGGTCATTGCGAAGTTCTGCAATCAGTTCCACAACCCGAACATCCAGGCCGTGGTGATCAATGCCCTGGAGCTGCCCGAGCCGGCCCAGGGCTGAAAATCCCTGGTAATATCCTGGTTTCGCGGTTTTTCGGAGGGGGCGGTCTTGGCGAAGCGTACATTCCAGGTGGGCCTGGTCCAGATGTCCTGCGGGCCCGACCCCGCTCTCAACCTGGCCAAGGCCATCGAAAGCATCGGCGCCGCCGCCGCGCTGGGCGCCCAGGTGGTCTGCCTGCCCGAGCTGTTCCAGACCCAGTACTTCTGCCAGCGGGAAGAAGCGGTCCTGTTCGACCTGGCCGAACCCATCCCCGGCCCCGCCACCGAGCGCCTGGCGGAAGCGGCCCGCAGCCATGGGGTGGTGCTGGTGGCCTCGCTGTTCGAACGGCGGGCCCCGGGCGTCTACCACAACAGCGCGGTCCTGTTCGATGCGGATGGGACCCTCTGCGGCATCTACCGCAAGATGCACATCCCGGACGATCCGCTCTATTACGAGAAGTTCTATTTCACCCCCGGAGACCTGGGCTTCCGCGCCCTGGACACCCGGGTGGGCCGGATCGGCACCCTGGTCTGCTGGGACCAGTGGTTCCCCGAAGCCGCCCGGCTTACGGCCCTGGCCGGGGCGGTGATCCTGTTCTACCCCACGGCCATCGGCTGGCACCCCCAGGAGAAGGCGGAGTTCGGCGAGGCCCAGCATGATGCCTGGCGCACCATCCAGCGCAGCCACGCCATCGCCAACGGGGTGTATGTGGGCTCGGTGAACCGGGTCGGGTTCGAGACCGGCGACATCCGCGGCCATTCGGTGGCCGGCCCGGGACTGGAGTTCTGGGGCGGTTCCTTCCTGTGTGACCCGTTCGGCCGGATCATCGCCCAGGCCAGCCACGACCAGGAGGAAATCCTGGTGGGCGAAGTGGACCTGGGCCTGCTGGAAGACACCCGGCGCAATTGGCCCTTCCTCAGGGACCGGCGGATCGACAGCTACGGCGACCTGACCCGCCGGATGGTGGACTAGCCGTGGCCGGGCCCATGCCCTCCCCGGGCCGCCGTATGCCGGCCGAATGGGAGCCCCACGCCGCCACCTGGATCGCCTGGCCCCACAACCGCAAGGACTGGCCGGGCAAGTTCACCCCCATCCCCCTGGTCTACGCCGAGATCGTCCGCCACCTGGGCCGGCATGAGCGGGTGGAGATCATCGTCGACGGTCCGGCCGCGGAAGCGAAGGCCCGGAAAGTGCTGGCCCGGGCCGGCGCCCTCGGGCCCGGCGTGAGGTTCCATCACTGGCCCACCGACCGCATCTGGGTGCGGGACTCGGGCTGCTGTTTCGTCAAGGAAGGCCGGGGCCTTTCGGCGGTGAAGTGGCGCTTCAACGCCTGGGCCAAGTACCCCAACTGGCAGCGGGACGAAGCGATCGGCAGCCTCATGGCCGCGACGGCCGAGGCGGTTGAAACCCGGGCGCTCGCCGACGGCGAGCGGGTGGTGCTGGAAGGGGGGTCCATCGAGGTCAACGGCCGCGGCACCCTCATCACCACCGAGGAATGCCTTCTGAGCGCCGTGCAGCAGCGCAACCCGAGCCTGGACCGGGCCGGCTATGAGCGGGTGTTCGCCGAGCAGCTGGGGGTCACTCGGGTGATCTGGCTGGACCGGGGCATCGCCGGCGACGACACCCACGGACACGTGGACGACATCACCCGGTTCGTGGACCCGGGGACCCTCGTCACGGTGGTCGAACCGGATCCGGCCCACCCCAACCACGCCCCGCTCCAGGAGAACCTGCGCCGGCTTCGGGCGGCCCGGGACCAGGACGGCTCACCGTTCCGGGTGGTGGAACTGCCCATGCCGGGCCCGGTCTGCTTCGACTCGGTCCTGCTTCCGGCCAGCTATGGGAACTTCTACGTGGCCAACGGGCTGGTGCTGGTGCCGGTGTTCAACGACCGCAACGACCGGCACGCCCTGAACATCCTGGCGGACCTGTTCCCGGACCGGGACGTGGTCGGAATCTACGCCGGGGATCTGGTCCTGGGCTTCGGCGCCCTGCACTGCCTGACCCAGCAGCAGCCGGCCTGATTCAGCCGAGAGAGCGGACGTGATCCTCCCGCTGCCGGAAACAGGCGATGGTCCTTGCCACCACCGCGTCCATCACCTTCCCGTCGCAGGGGCCGTTGGCCAGGACATAGGGGTTGGGGAACGGCCCGAGCGGTTCCGGCGTCAGGAAGCGTCCGGCCTGGTTCATGCCGACGAGGTACGAAGCCATGATGACGGTATCCAGGTCCAGGCTCCCGGAGCCGAGGGCATCGCGGTTGGTATCGGCGAGGTGGAGATTCACCAGCCGGTCCCCGGCCCGCAGAATCGCTTCTCCCACGTGCTCCTCCTCAAGGCTCATGTGGTAGACGTCACCGTTGATATGGCCGATGGCGGGATGATCCACCGCCCCCAGGTAGCCCAGCGCGTCCGCCACCGTGTGGACCAGGCTGACCTCCGCCGAGCGGATCGGCTCCACCGCCGCCTTGATCCCGGTCCGGGCGAAGTCGGCTCCGCATGTGCGCAGCGATTCCGCCGATCGCGCCTGCTCGGAGTCGTCCAGGGCGGCAGGCCGTCCTACCGCCGTGGGCGGAATGATGAGGTAGGTCCCGGCGCATTCCGCCAGCCGATCCAGTTCCCGTCGCACGTAGTCGATGGCATTCTGCCGGGAATAGGCGCTCTGGCTGGAGAGGTCGTTCTCCTGGGAAAACATGCCGCAGGTCCCCGACACCCGGATCCCCGCGATCCCAAGGGCCGCCCGCAGTTCGGCCATCGGCAGCCCGGAATCGGCGGTCCAGCCGTCGCCCTTTAGCTCCACGAACGAAAGGCCGTGGCGCGCCAGGCGGTCGAGGCTCGCGCCGATCGCCTCCCGCCCGAACATCCAGATGCTCCAGGACAGATCAATCTTCCGCTGGAACCGGGCCGGGTCCGATCCCTTGGCCCGCAGATAGGCTTCGCGGATGGCCCGGCTTTTCGCTTCCCAGTTCTGCAGGGTTCCGGGGTTGGATGGGGCGCTTGAGGTCATGGACAGGCTCCTATGCGGCCACCCGGCTGCGGCGCTGACTCAAGGCGCTGACCGCGACCGAGAAAATAATGAGAAGCCCGAAGGTCACGTCCTGGAAATAGGGACTGACCTGGAGCATGTTGAGGGCGTTGGAGATCACGCCCATGAGCAGGACGCCGAAGAAGGTGCCGACGATGCGGCCCTTGCCGCCCATTATGGGGGTGCCGCCGATCACCACGGTACCGATGGCCTGGAGCTCGATGCCGGCACCGGTGGAGGGCTGCGCCGCGCCGACCCGGGACAGCAGCATCATCGCGCCAATGCCCACCAGCAGGCCATTGATCCCGAAGAAGACCAGCTTGTTGAAGTTGATGCCGATGCCCGCGAGGTAGGCGGCGCGTTCATTCGAGCCGATGGCATAGATCCGGCGCCCGAGCCGGGTAAAGCGCAGCACGAAGCCGACCACGGCGTAGACCGCCAGGCTGAGGATGAAGATGAGCGGCAGCACGCCGAACAAGCGGGTGGAACCCAGGCCCTCGAATTTGCCGTAGATCGTCTGCAGGGTCGCCTGGGTCAGAAACAGGGCGAAGCCCCTGAAGACCCCAATGGCCGCCAGGGAGATGATAAAGGATGGGGCCTTGAACAGGATCGAGCATGCGCCGACGGTTCGGCCGGCGACATCGGCCACATCTGCATCGATCTCGAAGGGCCGCGCTGCCATTGCGGCAACGTAGGCTGCGTGGAAGCCATGGCGGCCAACGCCATCATCCAGCGGGCCGGCATGCAGATCGGTCAGACCCTGGCCGCGCTGGTCAACTTCTTCAATCCGTCCCATGTATTCATCGGCGGCGGCATCGCCCAGATCGGGCCGCTGTTCCTGGCTTCCATCCGGCAAAGCGTCTACCAGCGTTCCCTGGCCCTTTCCACCCGGCACCTGGAAATCCAATATGTGCCCCAGGCCCAGGACGCCGGGGTCATCGGCGCCGGGGTGCTGGCCCTGCAGGAAACCATGCTGGCGGCGCGGTCGCGGCGGACCTGACCCGGGAGCCGATCCAGGCGGGAAGGATTTCCGCTGAAAGGATACAATCGGACCATGAGCGAATTGACCCCCACACCCCTTGAACCCTTGGAACTCCGGGTCCTGGGTGTCCTGCTGGAAAAGGAACTGTCCACCCCCGAGTACTATCCCCTTACCCTCAACGCCCTGGTGAACGGCTGCAACCAGTCCAGCAACCGGTCTCCGGTGCTGCGCCTGGATGAGGGCGCGGTGCTGGGGGCCCTGGACCGGCTCAGGGACCGGCATCTGGTGGCCACGGTCCAGGGAGCCGGGGCTCGGACGATCAAGTACGCCCAGCGGATCACCGAGACTCTGCACCTTTCGGTACAGGAGGCCGCGCTGCTGGCGGAACTCCTGCTGAGGGGGCCCCAGACCCCCGGGGAGCTCCGGAGCCGGGGCACCCGGATGTATCCGTTCCAGGATCTGGAGGAGGTGGAGGTGGCGCTGGGCCTGCTGGCCGAGGCCGAGCCCACCCCCCTGGCCGTGCGTCTGCCGAGGGCGCCGGGCATGAAGGAATCCCGTTATGCCCAGCTCCTGGGCGGCCCGGTGGACCCCCTGGAACAGCCCCTGCCCGCCCCGGGGCTCGAAACCCAGGTCCAGGCCCTCAGCGAGGAACTGGCGCGGCTGCGGGCGGAATTCGAGGCCTTCCGGCAGCAGTTTGATTGAGCGGCCGGATAGTCTGTTTATCCAGGAGGCCCCCTTGCACCCCATCCAGAGCCACGGTTTTCCGGTCCGGAACGCCCAGCCATCCGATAGCGCCGAGATCGTCCGGGTGACCAACCGGGCCTATGCGGTGGAGCGGTTCTGCCTTGAGGGCGAGCGCACCGACGAAGCGGACGTGAGCTCGCGCATGGCCGGCGGGCGGTTCCTGGTGGTGGAGACCCCGGGGGCTCCCGGGACCCTGGCCGGCGCGGTCTACCTTTCCATTGCCGAGGGACGCGGCTACCTGGGCACCCTCGCCGTGGATCCGGGGTTCCAGGGCAAAGGCGTCGCCAAGGCCCTGGTGCTGGCGGTGGAGGACCGATGCGTGCTCGAGGGATGCCAGTTCCTGGACATCACCGTGGTCAACCTGCGGAAGGAACTGTTTCCCTTCTATACCAGGATGGGGTTCGCCGCAACCGCCGTCCTGCCTTTTCCCCGCCCCGCCAGGATTCTGCAGCCGCTGCACCTGGTGCAGATGACCAAGCCGCTCCGGGCCACCGAAGCCCCTTGATCCCCGGGGAACCCGGTCCCTGGATTCAGATCACCGGACCATAGATGTTGTCCCGCTGCCAGGGCGCGAACCCCGCCCCGTTGATCAGCCGGTGCATCTCGTCCCGGTTCACCGTGTAGCAGGTGCCGGCGGCGCTCACCACGTTCTCCTCTAGCATCAGGCTGCCCATGTCGTCGCAGCCGTAATGCAGGGCCATCTGGCCGGTCTTGCGGCCCATGGTGACCCAGGAACTCTGGATGTGCGGGAAGTTGTCCAGGTAGATCCGGGCCAAGGCGATGGTCCTCAGGTATTCCACGTCGGTGGGCTTGTCCAGCTTGCCCTCCCACACCGTGTGCCCGCTCTGGAACGGCCAGGCCACGAAGGCGGTATGGCCGCCGCCGTTGCCCCGGGCCAAGGCCCGGTCCTGCTGCTCGCGCAGGACGCGGAAATGCTCCACCCGCTCGGCCAGGGTCTCGGTGATGCCGAACATCATGGTGCCGGTGGTCTTCAGGCCCACGGCGTGGGCGGCCTCCATGACTTCCAGCCACTTCTCCGGTCCGCCCTTGAGCGGCGCGATGCGCTTGCGCACCCGCTCCACCAGGATCTCGGCGCCGCCGCCGGGAATGCTGCCCAGGCCGGCTTCCCGCAGGTCGCGCAGGGTCTGTTCCAGACTCTGGCCGCTCTGCTTGGCCATCATGTGGATCTCCACCGGGGAGAAGCCATGCACCCAGATCCCCAGGTCCCGGAGGAAGGACACCAGTTCCAGATAGTAGCTCCAGGGCAGATCGGGATTCACCCCGCCCTGGATCAGGAACCCGGTGCCGCCCACGGCCTTGGTCTCCTCCGCCTTCCGCCTCAACTGGTCCCAGCTGAGCACGTAGCCCCGGCTGTCGCCCGGCTTGCGGTAGAACGCGCAGAAGGTGCAATAGACGTTGCAGACATCCGTATAGTTGACGTTGCGGTCGATGACGTAGCTGACCCGCCCCGGATCGTTGAACCGGTTTCGCACTCCGGTGGCGGCGACGGCCAGGTCCAGCAGATCCGCGTGCTGGAAGAGGTGCAGGGCCTCCTCCGCATCGATCCGCCGCCCCGAGGCCACCCCATCCAGGATGTCGACCGTGCCTGAACTGGACATCGCCATGGCTAGACCTTGTATCCCATCACCGCCAGGCAGCGTTTGCACACGCATTCCTGGCCTTGCACCTTGTGGTCGAAATGATCAAGGGGAAACGAGTTGCGGCATTTCTCACAGACCTGCTTGGGGTCTTCCTGCTTTTCAGTGGGGGCGCTGGCGGGTGTCGCTTCAGCCATGGTATTCCTCCGGCAGCTTCCAGGGTAACCGAGTACCTCCCAAGCCAGGATCACCGTCCGGGCGCCCGGCTCGCCCCCGGCGCCCCGGACGCCATCTTTTTCCAAGTTTCATCATTACAACGACTCCATAAATGGAGTATGGTAGGCAGGAAACATGGGAGCGACTGAACTATGAAAAAAACCAAAGTCATGGTCACGATTCTGGCGGTCCTGGCGGCGGTCGGTGTGGCCATCCAGTTCATTCCGGTGAGCCGGACCAACCCGCCCGTCAACTCCGACCTCACCGCCCCGGCGGAGGTGAAGGCGATCCTCAGGGCCTCCTGCTACGACTGCCATTCCAATGAAACCGTCTGGCCCTGGTACAGTCGCGTCGCACCGGTCTCCTGGCTGGTGGCCAGCGATGCCGCCGAAGGCCGGAGCCATTTCAATTTCTCCAACTGGAACAGCTACCCGGCCCAGAAGCAGACCCACATCCTGGCCCGTGCCCTGCGGGAAATCCAGAGGGGCGACATGCCCCCCTGGTACTACACGATCAAGCATCAGGACGCCAAGCTGACGCAGGCCCAGCGCGCCACCCTGGAAGCCTGGGTGGCAGCCCAGCCCCAGTCCTAGCAACCGTTCGGCCAGTCAACTCGTGGGTTCGTCACCGGCGCTGAACCCGTGCGCCGCGGTCAGAATGAAGCCGGTCTTGCCCTCCGGGCTGAACCCGAGAAAGACTCAATAGTTAGTAAATCGAGCTCGCGGGACCCGCGTGTCGGCATGGGCGGCGCCTTCACGCGCAGCCCGATTTACGGTCTTGGACAAGCCCGTAGCGGCAAGGGGCCGGCGCGACTGGGCTATGGGTTTATCGAAGCCGGGCGTTGGACGGGATGGGACCGAATGGCGTAGGTGATGCTGGTTCTGGCCGCTGATTTCCTATCCGAACCCGGCGTTCTCAGCAGGACGACCAGGCCCAGGCAGGCCGGGGGCCACCCGCCCGGATCGGGCAAGCCAGGGTCAGACTGCCTGGGCGTTGTGGGGACGGTCAGCATGGTTCGCCCTCGGGCGGTGCGCGGTTGGCGGTCGGCAGGGGAGTCCTGCGCAGGGCGCCGCCGCAGACCGGGCAGGTCTTGGATTCTCGCTCCAGCCGCTCCAGGTCGGACGGCTCCTTCTTGGGCTTCTTGCAGGTCCCGACGACGGCCCTGGCCCGCTCCAGCAGACCACCGGCCTGAACCGACCCGTAGAGGCCGGCGTGGCGGATCTTATGGAAGCCCGGAGGCAGGACGTGCTGGACCAGACGGTGGAGGAACTCCACGGGGTGGATCGTGGCGGTCTTGCCGTTCTTGGTGGCGAACGTGACCCGGTTCTCGGTGACATCCTGGATCCGGGAGTTGGCGATGCCGACCCGATGTGTATACCTTGCTAAATATTGAGTTACGTGGCTGGAGTGGCGGAACGGCTTCTTGGCGTAGACCACCCAGGACTTCTCGCTGACCGTGGCCATCCGGGCCGCGTAGAGTTCCTTGGGGAGATTCGCAAGGCCGCCCTTCTTCTGAATGTTCCCGAGTGCACGGAGCATCTTGCCCCGGAACACATCGCCCATCATTTCGACCGGGAACAGGTATTTCTTGCCGCTGGGGATGAAGCCGCTGCCGTCCAGGGCCAGTCCGCCGGCAGTGACCAGCACGTGGAGGTGGGGGTGGAAGGTCAACTCCCGGGTCCAGGTGTGCAGCACCAGCAGCAGGCCCGGAGTGGCCTTCAGTCGGGTCTGGAACAGTTTCAGGAGGGTTCGCGTCACGGCGCGGAACAAGGCGCCGTAGAACTTGGCCGGGTACTGCCGAGCCAGAAACCGCAGTTCCGCCGGGAGGGTGAACACCAGGTGGAAATGCGGCACGTCCAGGAGCCGTTCGGTCTCCTTTTCGAGCCAGCGTTCCTGAGCCAGGGCCTGGCACTTGGGGCAGTGCCGGTCCCGGCAGGAGTTGTAGGAGATCTCCTCGAAATCACCGTGCTCGCAGAACAATTTGTGCCCGCCGAGGGCGGCCGTGCGGCACTGGCCGATCGCGGTGAGGACGCGGCGCTGCTGCCGGTTCAACGAATACCGGGCTTCCAGGGCGTTGCGGTGGAGGCGGACGATGTCGCCGATGTCGAAACGGGGGCGGGTGAACCTCACCGGATCAATCCGGCAGGTCCTCCAGCGGGCTGCGGATGGCGGCGATCTGACTCGGGGCCACCTGGGTGTAGATCTGAGTGGACTTGATACTGGAGTGGCCCAGCACCACCTGGATCTTGCGCAGGTCCTCGCCGCTCTCCAGCAGGTGGGTGGCGAAGGCATGACGAAGCAAATGAGGATTCACGATCTTGCCGATGCCGGAGGCGGCCGCCGCGCACAGCAGGGCCCGCCGGGCGGTCTCCGGGCAGATCGGATTTCCAGCCTTGGAAGCGAACAGCCAGGGTTTCGCTGGCTGCTCGTGCTTGTAGTAGGACCGGAGCAGCCCGTAGAGTTTGGCTTTCATGGGCACCAGCCGATCCTTTCCGCCCTTGCCATCGCGGACGTGAATGACCTGCTGCATGGCGTCGATGTCCCGGGTCTCGAGTTGGCTGGCCTCGGCGATCCGCAGGCCGGTGGCGTAAATCAGGGTAAAGAACATGCGGTACTTGGCGGTGGTGAACCCGGCCAGAAGTCGTTGGATCTCCGCTCGAGCCAGGATCGAGGGCAGCGGCGCCTTGGCCTTGGGGATGGTGATCCAGGCCACCTTCTCGGGTTGGCCCAGGGTTCGGGCGTAGAGGAACTTCAGGGCCGCGTAATGGAGCCCGAGACGGGAAGCCCCGATGGCCTGCTGGCGAAGGACGTCCACCCAACACCGGACGGCCTCCTGGCTGGCCTCGCCCAAGTCGTGGCCCAGATATTCCTCGAATCGCCGGGCCGAAGCGATGTATTGCTGGATGGTTTTATGGGCGCGGTTCGCCATTTGAAGATCCCCGGCAAACCGGGAAAGAGATACACTGACCGCCATTGCAGTCCTCCTTGAATGTGGGGCTGGTGCTCTAACACCGCCATATTCAAGGAGCCTGCAAGCAGCAGACTCCGCAAGTCTTATTGGTAGATCTTATTGGTCGATCAGGCTGGACGGACGACTGTCACCCCTGCCGCGAAGCGGCTTCGTCCAAGAGCGATTATGCATCGGAAGAATTCCCTGTTCTACAGGAC
>Ga0302279_10003188_pt1 | contig 20771 bp, 15 predicted proteins | sample III_Bog_N3_3_FD_194541 | JGI IMG/M metagenome (GOLD analysis project Ga0302279, IMG submission 194541) | Peat permafrost microbial communities from Stordalen Mire near Abisko, Sweden - III_Bog_N3_3 | ecosystem: Environmental > Terrestrial > Soil > Wetlands > Peat | place: Sweden: Abisko...
AGAGGCTCCTCGCGTGAGCGACGACGACGTCCTCGACGCCTTCGACGGCGAGGTCCTGGACCTCATCGTCCCGGGGACGCTCGACGAGATTCGCCTCGACCGCGTCCTGGCGCTCTTGACGGGACTGTCACGATCTGAGACGAGTGACATCATCGCGAGTGGTGCGGTCACGTTGGACGACAAGGTGATCGTGAAACCCTCGACGCCGGTGCGCGAGGGCAAGCACCTCGTGGCGGTCCTGCCGGCGCCCTTGAGCGCCAACGTCGAAGCCGACCCCAGCGTCGCGGTCGACGTCGTGCTCGACGACGAGGACTTCGCCGTCGTCAATAAGGCTCCGGGCCAGGTAGTACATCCCGGTGCGGGACACCGTGACGGCACACTCGTGGCCGGACTGTTGGCCCTCTATCCCCAGATGCGTGACCTCAGTGACGAGGGTCTCTGTGATCCCATGCGCCCGGGCATCGTGCATCGGTTGGACAAGGGGACCTCGGGCGTACTGGTCGTCGCCAAGACCCCCGAGGGGTTCTCAAACCTGAGCATTCAGTTGGCCGAGCGCCTCATGGAACGCACCTACTACGGCATGGTCGAAGGCCACGTCACCGAGGAGCGCGGCATCGTCGACGCGCCCATTGGCCGTTCGACGAGAACGCCGACCGTCATGGCGGTGCGCTCGGACGGTCGAGCCGCTCGAACGGGCTACGAGGTCATGGCGCGCATCGAGAAGCCGCACGCCATGACCCTGTTGCGCCTGCAACTCGATACCGGTCGCACCCATCAGATCCGGGTGCACCTGGCGACGATCGGACACCCGGTCGTCAATGACCCGCGCTACGGTCATCGGCGCGAGAAGCGACTGCCCGAGGACCGGTTCTTCTTGCACTCGACGACGTTGGCCTTCGCCCATCCGCGAACCGATGAGTGGGTCACCACGAGCGTGCCGTTACCGGCCGATCTGCGAGTACTGGTCCCGGAGTCGGTCGAGTTCTAGGCGACTTCGCGCGCGGCCACGACGGCCGAGTCCTCGCGAAGCAGCGCCAGCGCCTCTTCTTCGGCGCGACGCACGCGTCGGACGCCGATGTCCATCTTCGTGGCCGTGGCCTGGAGCGAGAGGGGAGTGGCCCCGTTCAGTCCAAAGCGCAGGCTCAAGACCTCACGTTGCAGGTCGTTCAACTTCTCGAGCGCGCCGTGGAGTTGGTCGTCCATCATGGTCTGCTCGATGTCACCGACCCAGTCGTGCTGGCTCGGGGCAACGAGGTCACCCAAGGTGGTCGCCGAATCGGACGACGCGGGCTGATCGAGACTCGCCGTGACGCCGGCGAGCCCGTGGAGGTTGTCACGCACGGCCTTGGACATGCCGGTCGCTTCGGTCAGTTCGTCGTCGGTCGGCTTGCGACCGAAGATCGAGGTCAGTTCGGCCGTCGTCGCCTCGAGGCGCTGGAGCTGCTCGCCGACCTCGAGGGGGATACGGATCGTGCGACCGTGCTGTTGGACGGCGCGCTGGAGGGCTTGGCGGATCCACCAGGTGGCGTAGGTCGAGAACTTGAACCCGCGCTCCCAGTCGAACTTCTCGACGGCACGGAGCAGGCCGAACGTACCCTCTTGGACGAGGTCGACCATCTCGACGCCGCGGTCCTGGTAGCGACGGGCCCAGTGCAGTACGAGGCGCAGGTTCGCCGCGACCATCTGCTTCTTGGCCTCTTCGTCGCCGGCCGTCACTCGCTTGGCGAGTTCGACCTGTTCGTCGTAGTTGGGCATGGGGTAACGGTCAAGGTCTCGCATCAAGAGACCCAACATGTCGTTGGTATTCACGGCTGATCGTCGGGGGGTGGCAATCATTTGAATCTCCTCACAAATTCATAGACAACTCGCCCGTGGGCGGTAATTTCTCCTACGAACGTGTATCTAATTTACCACGCTGACCAGCATTCTTCAAGGCCGGAATCCTCTGAAAATCGTAAGAATCCTACGCGCTGTGGGTGCGCTTGACCGGCCGACCGCCGCGCGCCTGGTCGACCATGTCGGCCAGCGTGAAGCTCGAGAGGTGCTCGCGCATGTGGTTGCCGACGTCGGCCCAGACCCCCAGGAGCACGCACTGGCCCTCGTGGTCACAGGCCCCGTCCTTGTGCGGTTCGCCGAAGTCGCCCGCGACGATCGGTCCGTCGACCGCGGCCACGATTTCGGCGAGCGTGATTCGCTCGGCCGGTCGCGCCAGCACGTAGCCGCCACCGACGCCGCGCTTGGAGCGCACCAGTCCGACGCCCTTGAGGCTCAAGAGGATCTGTTCGAGGTACGGCTGGGGCAGGCCCGTCCGATTGGCGAGGTCGCGCACTGAGGTCGGCGCGGCGAGATCGCTGCCCAGGGCGAGGCTCAACAACGCACGGCTGGCGTAGTCGCCCCTGGTCGAAACTCTCACCGCTTCATTGTACCGTCGAAAGGTCCCGAAAACGCGGGGCATGCACGAACGCGAACGTTTGTCTGGCACAGTGGAAGGGTGGAAGACACCCCCATCGAAAACGTGACGGTAAACCCCGACGAAGTGCTCGCTCCGGGCCACGACGAGAGCGCCAGCGAGGACGAGAACTCGGACTACATCAGCCAACCGGCCAAGGTGATGCGAATCGGCTCGATGGTGAAATCGCTCCTCGACGAGGCGCGCAGCGCCCCGCTGGATGAGGCCGGTCGGGCACGACTGCGCGAGATCTACGAGACCTCGATCAGTGAACTGTCCGGCGCGCTGTCGCCCGACCTCGGCACCGAACTCTCGAAGATGGCGATCCCCTTCAGCGCCGAGGTGCCGACCGAGTCCGAACTGCGCATCGCCCAGGCCCAACTCGTTGGTTGGCTCGAAGGTCTGTTCCACGGCATCCAGGCCTCGCTCTTCGCGCAACAGGCGGCCGCCGCCGCGCAACTCGAAAAGATGCGCGATCGATCACTGCCGCCCGGGACCGGCGAGCCGCGTGCCGGCACGTACCTCTAACGTGACGCGTCACACGTCCTCACTACCCTCGGGAGGCGGGCACCGTCCTCGTCACGTCGCGAAAGGGATAGTCAGCTGATGGCTGAGGGCTTCGTCCACCTCCACAACCACACCGAGTACTCGATGCTCGACGGCGCGGCGCGCGTCGAGGAGATGGTCCTCGCGGCCAAGGCCGACGGACAGAGCGCGATCGCCATCACCGACCACGGCAACCTCTACGGGGTCATCGACTTCTACGAGGCCTGCCAAAAGCACGAGATGACCCCGATCATCGGTCTCGAGGCCTACATGGCGGCCAACTCGCGCTTCGACCGACCGCCGCGACGCGGCAAGATCGACGACACCGGCGGCGAGACCGAGGGCGGACAGAAGCTCTATCACCACCTGACGTTGCTGGCCGAGACGAACGAGGGCTATCGCAACCTGCGCGAACTCTCCTCGCTCGCGTTCCTCGAGGGGTACTACTACAAGCCGCGCCTCGACTGGGACCTGCTCGACCGCTTCAACGACGGAATCATCGCGACCTCGGGCTGCCTCGGCGGTGTCGTCCTGCAGGCACTGCTGCACGACGACTACGCCAAGGCGCTGGAACTCGCCGGTCGCCTCCAAAGCATCTTCGGTCGCGAGAGCTTCTTCATCGAACTCCAGGACCACGGGATCCCCGAACAGGTCCGCACGAATCCGCAGCTGTTGACGATCGCGAGGGAACTGCGCGCGCCGTTGGTGGCGACGAACGACCTGCACTACGTACACCACGACGACGCCGAGATGCACGACGCGCTGTTGTGCATCGGCACGGGCTCCCTCGTCGCGGACCCGAACCGGTTCCGCTTCCACAGCGATCAGCACTACTTGAAGTCGGCCGCGGAGATGCGCTACCTCTTTCGGGACCTGCCCGAAGCCTGTGACAACACGCTCGTCATCGCCGAGCGCGCGTCGGTCACCATCGAGTTCGACAACGACGCCCTGCCGGAGTTCCCGATCCCGGAGGAGTTCCGTGCGACGACGCACAAAGAGGGCGCGAATCGACTGCTGCGCGACCTCGTGCTGCGCGGCGCCCACGAGCGCTACGGCGAACAGCTCAGCGACGAAGTGATGGCGCGCCTCGAGAACGAACTCGGGGTCGTCGCCGACATGGGTTTCTCGGACTACTTCTTGGTGGTCTGGGACCTGATCCGCCACGCGCGCGAACAGGGTATCCGCGTCGGTCCGGGGCGCGGTTCATCGGCGGGATGTTGCATCGCGTACTGCCTGCGCATCGTGGACCTCGATCCACTGCGCTACGGACTGATCTTCGAACGATTCTTGAACCCCGGTCGACGTTCGATGCCGGACATCGACATGGACTTCGACGAGCGCTACCGCGGCGACATGATCCGCTACGCCGCCGAGCGCTACGGCTCGGATCACGTCGCCCAGATCGTGACGTTCTCGACGATCAAGGCCCGCGCCGCGGTGCGCGACGCCGCGCGGGTGCTCGGCTATCCGCCCCAACTCGGCGACAAGATCGCCAAGGCGATGCCGCCGCTCGTCATGGGCCAGGACCTCCCGCTCGAGGCCTGCTTCCAGCCGACGCCCGGCTACGAGGGGCGCTTCGTCGAAGCGGCCGAACTGCGCACGCTCTATGAGAACGACGCCGAGGTGAAGCACTCCGTGGACGTCGCGATGGGATTCGTCGACAAGCGACGCCAGGACGGCATCCACGCGGCCGCCGTCGTGATCACCAAGGAGCCGATGCTCGACTACGTGCCGGTACAGCGAAAGTCTGGGCCGTCGGGATCGGGCGAGGACGCGCCGATCGTGACCCAGTACGAAGCGACCGCCATCGAGAAGCTCGGCCTGTTGAAGATGGACTTTCTCGGGCTTCGCAACCTGGCGATCATCGAACGCGCCCTGGAGAACATCCGGCGCCGCCACAACATCGAGGTGGACATCGACAGTGTCGCGCTCGACGACCCCAAGGTCTACGAGATGTTGCGCCTCGGCAACTCCATCGGCATCTTCCAACTCGAGGGCGACAAGATGCGCCAACTCATGCGCCGCCTCGCGCCGACGGGCTTCGACGACATCGCGGCACTGAACGCCCTGTACCGACCGGGTCCGCTCTCGGAGAACGTTCACAACGACTTCGCCGACCGCAAGAACGGGCGCCAACCCGTGAGTTTCGACCACCCGGACCTAGAGGCGATCCTCGGCGAGACGTCCGGGCTGATGATCTATCAAGAGGACATCATGCGCGTGGCGACGCTGATCGCCGGCTTCTCGATGACCGAAGCCGACGACCTGCGAAAGGCCTGTTCGAAGAAGATCCGCGAGATGATTCGCGCGCAGCGCTCGAAGTTCGTCGACGGCGCCGAACGCGAGGGCTACGGTCGTGATCTCGGCGAGGCCATCTTCAACAAGATCGAACCGTTCGCCGACTACGCCTTCCCGAAGTCCCACGCCTACGGCTACGCCCTGCTCGGATACCAGAACGCGTGGCTGAAGGTGAACTACCCCGTCGAGTACATGGCGGCGCTCTTGACGTCGTTCCGCGACGACAAGGACAAGGCCGCGGTCTATCTCAACGAGGCGCGACAGATGGGCATCACCGTCGGCGTGCCCGACGTGAACGAGTCCTTCGCCGAGTACGCCCCGAGCCTGTCCCAGGACCAGACGATCCTCTTCGGCCTGGCGGCGGTACGCAACGTCGGCGAGGCACTCGTCGAGAAGATCGTCACCGAACGCGAGGCCAACGGGCGATTCGCGTCGATCTACGACTTCGTGCGCCGGGTCGATCCGATGGTGCTGAACCGCCGGTCGATGGAGTCGCTCATCAAGGCCGGCGCCTTTGACGCCCTCGGTGTGCCGCGCCTCGGATTCCTGTTGAAGGTCGATGAGATCTGTGACGTGACGCTCGCGCGTCGACGCGATCACTCACTGGGGATCACGACGCTGTTCGCGGCCTTCGGTGAGGGTGACGGCCACGACTGGGAGGGGACCGACGTCCCGCTGTCGGACATCGAATTCGACAAGGCCGTGAAACTCGACTTCGAACGCGAGATGCTGGGGACCTACATCTCGGATCATCCCCTCTACGAGGTCGAGAGCCAGCTCGCGACCAAGACCGACGGCTCGATCATCAGCGTTCGTGAACGCGGTGAGGAGTTGGCGCGCACCGGCAAGGCCGTGACGGTCGGGGGCATCCTCGCCGAAGTCCAGATCCGCACGACCAAGATGGGCAAGCAGTACGCGCGCGTCGTCCTCGAAGACCTCGGCGCGTCGATGGAGATCAACTTCTCGGCCAACAACTTCGAGAAGTTCAGTGGCTTTCTCACGAAGGACAACATCGTGCTCGTGAAGGTGCGCCCGGGCTTTGAAGAGGAGCTGCGATTCAGCGCGATGGACGTCGAACTCTTGAGCGTGGAACGAGGCAACGAGGAGTTACGTCTCGCGCTTCGCCCGGAGGACCTCACCCAGACCTCCATCGGCACCCTGCGCGAGATACTGTCGCGATACCCGGGTCGTTCACCGGTGATCGTGGAGACCGGCACCGCCGGGAAGGCCTTCAAACTCGGCCCGGAGTTCAACGTCAACATCGCGAGCGTCGTGGCCGATCTACGCACGGAATTCGGTCGAAACGTCATAAAGGCCTGAGCCGGCCGAACCGGTGTCCAAAGAGTCGTAGAATGTATTCCTATGGCAATGACCGTCTCTACGAAGGACACCACCGCGCTCAGCGACGCAGAACTCGCCGAGATGGCCGATCTCTGCGTTGATCGAGAGCCGAACTTCGATATCGGCTTCCTTTCCAAGCAGCGTGAAGACTGGGTGTTGGTCACCCAGGTCCGTGAGGGCAACAAGCTACGCGGCTACTCGTTTTGCACACTCGAACGCATCGGGGGCACACCCTCACTGCTCGTGGGACTGCTGTTGGTCGACCGCAACGCGAAGTCCGACCAGACGCTCAAGGCGATCCTGCACGACCAGTTCCGTCGCGCGCTGCTCGCCTTCCCGGACGAGGACGTCCTGTTGGGTTCTCGTCTCACCTCCCCGGACGGCTTTCGCGCCTTCGCCGGACTCGAGGACGTCGTGCCGCGTCTCGGCTACAAGCCGACCGGTGAGGACCGCGCCTGGGGGCGACGCCTCGCCAAGCGCTTCGGCTCGGAGAAGTCGATCGACGACAAGACCTTCATCATGACGGTGAGCCCCGGCCCGGTCGGTGGGCTCGACTACACGGCCTCCAAGGGTCCGGTCCCCGATGGCGTCGAGACCTTCTTCTCGGGCCTCAAGGCCCACAAGGGCGAGCGCCTGGTGGTCTTCGGCTGGGCGATGGCCGAGTCACTCGCCTCGGGCAAACTGCCGAAATAGTTCAACCGCGCGGCAGTAGTCCGGTGCAGCTCTTGTAGCAGTGTCCGTCGATGGGTTTCGAGAGCGTCGTCAATACGTACGTCGGTCGAAAGCCGAGCGCCGAGGCGAGGTCCTTGCCGGCGAGGGACGGCCGTCGCGTCGCCTCCATCGTTCGAATCGCGTGCGCGTCCTCACAGAGCAGCCAGACGTCGTCGCCAAACCAGCCGAATCGGACCCAGGTCGAGCCGTCGTCGTGTCGACGCAGGAGTTGGGGACCGCGGTCGGCCGCGATCAGCGCGACGCTCGGTCGTTCGCCCCGGAACTCCCAGTAGGGGGCACTCGGACCGCGAAAGCCGAAGAGTGGTCCGTCGGCGGGGCTGACCAGCTGCTCGAGCCATCGACGTACGCGACGTCCGCGGTAGGTGCCGAGGCGACGCGGCAGGTCGGCCAGGGTGACGGACTCGGGCTGGGCGAGGTCGTTGCGTTCGATGTCCTCGGCCAGCTCTCCTTCGACGACGTCGAAGACCGCGAGGTCCGTCACGTAGTCCGACGGCCACGGGATACGCCAGCGCACGATGGCCTGCGATTTGAGATCGACGACGGTCGTCGTCTCATTCGTCGAGCCGAGCACGAGTCCGTAGACGGTCGCCCCGGGGGTCAACTCCACGCTGTTGCGCTGGGGCATGCGCTCGACGAGGCGCTTGTTGGCGCGCGCGGCGGGGTCGCGAGAGAAGATCGGCATCAGGCTCCCACGTTACGCAACTGCTGGTCGAGCGCCGCGACGGACTCGACCGGCAACTGGCATACGCCGGAGCGACACACGTAGGCGACACCGGCGCGCCGATCGCGCAACAACGGTGACGAGCCGGTGCCCACGATCACGACGGAGCGCCTCGTGAATGACGAGCGCACGAACTCCGTGAGTGTGTTCGTGTCGCCGGGGATGACGACCTCGACGCCCGACACGGCGAAGCCGGCCGCTTCGAGCAGGTCGGGCACCGCGCCGGGGTGCGTCGCCAGGAGAGAGGCCGCAAGGTCGACGAGGCGTTGGGCGACGACCAGGTACTCATCGTCGCCGGTGCACAGGGCCAGTCGTGCCAGTGCCCGACACGCGAGCGCGTGACTCGACGGCGTCGCGCCGTCGAAGATCTCTTTCGGTTGTGCGCGAAGATCGGTGACCAGATTGCTACGCGCGAAGACGCCCCCGCCGACGTGGGGTGATCGCGGCGTCGGCACCTCACCGTCCCAGTAGTGATCGAGGAGGTAGCGCGCGAGGTCCCGCGAGTCCCTGATCCACCGATCGTCACCGGTCGTTTCGAACGCGTCGATCGACGCGTCGAGCAACCACGCGACGTCACTCGCCCCGGCGTGGGCCGCTCGGGCCTCCGTGCGCCACCACACGTCGTCGTGAAAATGAGTGCGCCGCAACGATTCGAGCAGTGACGTCGCTCGCTCGTCGCAGCCCGGGTCGCGTGCCTCGAAGAGCGCCGACGCGAACATCGCGTTCCACTCGAGGATGACCTTTTCGTCCCGGCCCGGTTGGACGCGCTTGGAGCGCGCTCGGCGAAGGGCCTCACGCGCGCGAAGGAGTGGGGCGGGCGTGACAAACGGCTCGGCGTCAGCGAGACGGGGAATGGATCGACCTTCGAAGGCGCCTGGTTCGTCGATCCGCCATCGCCGCAGCGTCGCGGCCAGGTCATCGCCGAGGCCGTCGGCACCGAGGGCGACGGCAACTTCTTCGGGTGTCCAGGTCGCGTGCGAACCCTCGACGCCGCCCGCGTCGGCGTCGAGGGCCGAGGCGTAGCCGCTCGCCACGGCGAGGTCGCTCAGCACGAAATCAATGGTGTCGAGTGCGACCGCTCGCCACTCGACGTGGTCCGGCCGCGCACGCGCCGCGCGCAGATACGTCCGTACCAGGAGCGCCTGGTCGCTCAACATCTTCTCGAAGTGGGGAACGTGCCATTCGCCGTCCACGCTGTAGCGAGCGAATCCGCCGCGCAGGTGGTCGTAGATACCGCGACGCGACATCGCGTCAAGCGTGCGTTCGACGGCGCCACGCGCCTCGTCGTCGTCGAACTCCAAGAGTGATTCGACGTAACTCGAACGCGGAAACTTGGGCGCGTCGCCGAAACCACCGTCGACGTCCACGCGCCCGACCAGTTCGTCGCGGAGCCGTCGTCGCGACGCAACGAGGTCGAGCGTGTCCGTGAACGGCGCCAGATGATCGATGAAGCTGACCTCGCGCTCGAGGGCCCGTGAGAGTTGGTCCGCCTGTCGCTCGACGTCGTCGCGGCGCGTCGTCCACGCGTCGCTCATCGCCGTCAGCAGTGTCGTGAAGCCGGGCTGGCCGTGGCGTTCGACCGGGGGATAGTAGGTGCCGGCCATGAAGGGTCGCCCGTCGGGCAAGAGAAAGACCGACATCGGCCAGCCGCCGTGTCCGCTGACCAACTGCGTGGCGGCCATATAGAGGGCATCGACGTCGGGACGCTCCTCTCGGTCGACCTTGATGGGGATGAAGTACTGGTTGAGAAGTGCCGCGACGTTCGGGTCCTCGAAGGATTCGTGGGCCATCACGTGGCACCAGTGACAGGCGGCGTAACCGATCGAGAGGAATATGGGCCGGTCCAATCGAGCCGCTTCATCGAGGGACTCGCGGTTCCACGTCCACCAGTCGACGGGGTTGTCGGCGTGCTGGCGCAGGTACGCGCTCGAGGCACCGCTCAGTCGATTGGTCACCGAGCAATCGTAGGGGTCGATTCGCGGAGTTTTTCGCGTCGACGCCGCCGCTGGCCGTTACGCAGCGTCGATCTCGTGTCGCCTATGGCCATCCTCAAATCTCCTCTCGTGAGCGACGTGATGCTCGTCGACGTCGATCCGGCTTCGATGATGATGTGATCTGCGTGAGTGGATAGCCTCGTCTTCGTATCGACGTCGTCGAGATGAACAGATCAGGATGGAGCCATGAGCGAGCCGTTGCGATGGGGAATCATTAGTACCGGAGGGATAGCGCGCACGTTCGTCAACGACCTCCAGTACACCGACAGTGGGGTGGCCGCCGCGGTGGGATCGCGAACCCTTGAGGCTGCGAACACGTTCGCCGACCGGTTCGCAATACCGCGTCGGTACGGCTCCTACGAGGAGTTGGTGCACGACCCCGGCGTGGACGCCGTCTACGTCGGGACGCCGCATCCCATGCACTTCGAGAACGCGAAGCTCGCACTGGAAGCCGGAAAGCCGGTGTTGGTGGAAAAGGCCTTCACCATGACGGCCCAGGACGCCATTGCGTTAGTGGCAATCGCCCGCGCCAAGGGTCTGTTCGTGATGGAGGCGATGTGGACGAGGTGCCTGCCGCACGTCGCCGCGCTCAACCAACTGATCGCTGATGGCGCGTTGGGCGAGATCGTCTCGGTGCAGGCCGATCACGGCCAGTACTTTGACTACGATCCTTCCTCGCGCTGGTTCAACCCCGAACTCGGTGGCGGCGCGTTGCTCGACCTCGGTGTCTACCCGGTGTCCTTCGCGTCGATGCTGCTCGGCAGGCCATCGAAGATGGTCACCATGATCGACCTCGCGCCCACGGGCGTCGACCGTCAGGTCTCGATGATCTTCGGCTACGACGGCGGGGCCCAGGCCTATCTCAACACCACGACCGATGCCAAGACACCGACGACCGCCACCATCTCGGGCACCAAAGCTCGCATTGAGGTCGATGGCGATTTCTACGCACCGTCGTCGTTCACGTTCGTCGAGCGTGCCGGTGAATCTCGACGCTACGAATTCGCCACGCAGGGGCGTGGTCTCCACTTCGAAGCAGCGGAGGTGGCGCGCTGTCTTCGCGAGGGACTGCTCGAGAGTCCGTTGATGCCATTGGACGAAACCATTTCGATCATGCAGACAATGGAGTCGGTACTCGCCTCGAAGTGAACCCGTCGCGGCGCCGTCTCACATGGCGACGACAAAAAATCTGAACAATTCTCACTCGGTCGCTACGCGCAATTGGGGCGCTGCCGCATCGCACTACTCGACGGTAGGTATGCCTCACGACGCGCCATAGCAAGTCCTGTAAGGGTTTTGATCCGGGAATTGCTCAACGAACCACAAGGCAACCCAGGTACATCGTCGGGACGAACGTGTGCGGTGTGGTCGACTCCGCCACGGATTTGGAATGCCGGAAGCGGAGGTCGCTCGACACCTGAGGAATCTTGCGGTGGTGAACTGTGCGAGGCGTTGGGTCATGCTAACTTCACATGTCGACATTGCTTTTCACAGGATGTTCACAGAGAAGTAAATTGAAATCGGGCATCGTGTTGATGCCTCTAATTGGTTGGGGGACTATGAAATTCAAAACAGGAAGGGCTCTTGCCTGCCTAGCGTTGGTCGGCGGTATGGTCGTCACGTTGATGCCGGGCGTGAGCTCCGCGGCAACGAAGACCGTGTCGGACGCGACGTTCAATCCGAGCTTCACGACGATGAAGTATCTGAAGACGGTTGTTGCGAAGGGTAAGGGCACCATTGCCGTTATTCTGCCCGACACCGTGTCGTCCGCTCGTTGGGTGGACTATGACGCTCCGGCCTTCAAGAAGGCGTTCTTGGCTGCGGGTCTGAAGACCAAGCAGTTCATCATTCAGAACGGTCACGGCAGCCCGCAGCAGCAGCTCACCGACGCACAAGGCGACATCGCCAAGGGCGCCAAGGTTCTCATCTTGACGTCGCTTGACAGTTCGTCCGGTGCGATCATTGAGTCCTACGCTCGCGCTCGTGGCGTGAAAGTCATCGACTACGACCGCTTGACGCTTGGTGGAGACCGCACGTACTACGTGAGCTTCAACAACGTGGCGGTTGGAACGCTGATTGGTAAGGGACTGCTTTCGTGCATCACCGCATGGAACGTCTCGGACCCCGTCGTCTACGTCATGAAGGGTGCTCCCACTGACAACAACGCAACGTTGTTCGCTCAGGGTTACGACGCCGTCTTGTCTGGCGCTGGCTACAACACCACATCGGGTTCTTCGAACACGGTGCTGGAGAGCGTCGGAACGTGGACGCCTTCGGTGGCGCTCACGGACTTCCAGGGTGCCTACTCGGCTAACTCGAAGATCAACGCTGTTGTGACTCCGAACGACGAGAACGCTGCGCCGATCATTCAGTACTTGCAGTCGCAAGGTCTGAAGCCGAACACGATTCCGTTCACGGGTCAAGACGCTACGCCTGCGGGCATCGACAACATCATCTCTGGCTACCAGTGCGGAACGGTCTTCAAGCCGTCCTACATTGAGGCTCAGGCGACTGCTGCGTTGGCGATCTACCTGCGTGCGAACGTCAAGCCCGCCAAGGGCATCCTCAACGGAGCGGTTACGGACACTGGTGCGACTATTTCGTCGCTGAAGAATGTTCCTTCGGTTCTGTTGACGCCGCTGTGGGAGACCGCATCGACCATCGAATCACAGGTCATTGCGTCGAAGCAGTTGACGGTTTCGGAGATTTGCGGGGCCACGGCACCCACGGTTGCCGGTGACTCAAGCATCCCGACGTACGCTGCAGACTGCACGAAGTACGGCATTAAGTAACATCCGAACATGACTGACGTCCCCGAGTCACCGATTACCCTCGCGTCCAATATTGGGCTTGAGGCGAAACGTGACTCGGGGACTTCGGTTTTGGACGAGACACCACTCCTCAGTCTTCGTGCGCTCACGAAGCATTTCGGTCCAGTCGAGGCGCTCCGTCACTGCGACCTGGACATTCCCGCGGGGAAGGTCACCGCACTCATCGGGGACAACGGCGCTGGGAAGTCGACGTTGATCAAGACGATTGCGGGAATCTACGCTCCGAGCAGCGGACAGATCTTTTGGCAGGGAGACGAAGTCCACATCCGCACTCCGCGCGAAGCCGACGATCTCGGAATCACGACCGTGTACCAGGACCTCGCCCTCTGTGACAATCTCGACATCGTTCAGAACATGTTTCTCGGGCACGAGGAAACGAGAGCCGGGCTACTGGATGAGATCAACATGGAGCTCGAGACCAAGAAGCTCCTGCACGATCTTTCGGTCTTCACCGTCCAATCGGTACGTCAGTTGGTCGGGTCGCTCTCGGGTGGCCAACGTCAAGCGATCGCCGTTGCCCGGGCCGTCATGCGCGACGCCAAATTGGTCATCATGGACGAACCGACGGCGGCTTTGGGCGTGTCACAGACTCGACTGGTACTCGACCTCATTCAAACGCTGGCGGGACGAGGCATTGCCGTCCTGGTCATCTCTCACAACCTCACCGACGTCTTCGCGGTCGCCGATCGCATTGCGGTGCTGCACCTCGGCACGCTGATCAGCAGCGGTCCGGCATCGGACTACGACACCGCGAGTGCCGTCGACTTGATTACTACTGGTGGGACGACGAGAGATCGCTCCTCCCACTCCTCCAACCTCTAACTGCACGGAAAGGTTCCTCCCGTGTCTGACGCAGTTGTGACCCCCACTCTCGAAGGCGACGACTCCGACGCTCCCTTGAACGTTCTCAAAACTCGCTGGAAGCAGATACGTCGTAGTGACACCGGGATGGTCCCGATCGTCGTCGGCCTCCTCATCCTCGGCGGCTACTTCGAGCTCCGAAGCCACACCTTCCTGTCGGCCGGCAACCTCGTCAACCTCTTCGTCCAGTCCTGTGTCTTCATTCTGTTGGGCCTGGCGGAGATTTGGTTGCTTCTTCTCGGTGACATCGACCTCTCGGCCGGCTGGATCGCCGCCGTCGGTGCCGCCATCGGCGCGATCCTCGTGCAGACCTCGTTCAACTGGCCGTGGTGGGCCGCACTTCTCGTGGCGATGTCCGCGACGACGGCAATTGGCACCATCCAAGGAGCCATCACCATCGTGCTCAAAGTGCCGTCGTTCATCATCACGTTGGCCGGTTCCCTCTTCTGGGAAGGCGTCGCTATTTGGCTCATTGACGGTCAAAACAACGGTGGCCAGATTTCAGTCCATGAAAAAGTTATCTACGGGATAGTCAATCTCAATCTGTCGACGTTATGGACGTGGATCGTCTGCCTCGCCGCGGCCGGAGGAATGTCGCTGCTGATCTTCACCAAGGACCGCTCGCGGCGCACAAGCGGTCTCGACAGCGTCTCGGTCTACGAAACAGCCATCAAGGTCGCGGCACTCTTTGGTTTGGCGATCGTCCTCGTGCTGATCTTCAACAAAGACCGCTCAACGTTCGCGGTGATCGAAGGCATGCCCTACTGCGTTCCCCTGGTCGCCGTGGTGCTGGGCGTCTTCAGTTTCATTCTGGCCCGGACGAGGCCAGGCCGCTATCTCTACGCCATTGGCGGAAACGTCGAAGCATCGCGGCGTGCCGGTGTGTCCGTCAACAAGTATCGGCTCCTGGCCTTCGCCCTCTCGGGGCTGACGTCGGGCATCGCCGGGATCGTCTACGCCTCACAGAACGGTGTCGCGGACTCCATTCCCGGCGGCACGCTGGTGCTCTACGCCGTGGCTGCGGCCGTTATTGGCGGCACGAGTCTCTACGGTGGTCGGGGCCGCATGATCAACGCATTGATCGGTGGACTCGTCATCGCGACGATCTACAACGGGATGGCGCTCACTCAGGTGAGTGCCTCGGTGGAGCTCATGGTCGAGGGAATCGTCCTGGTCGCGGCCATCGCGATTGACTCGCTCGCTCGGCGCGGTGCAGCCAAGCTCGCCGGATCGTAGTTCCCTCCGGTCGCACTGAATCTTCCAGGACGGCCAGTGCCTTAGCGAAGTTGACGATTGGCCAGCGAACGGTAGCGATCACGCAACTGCGCTGACAGCGCGGTGTCGATTTTCGGTTCCGTCTCGACGATGACCTTTTCGTTGCGGGCCCACTGGGCGCCGACATCGTCGGGACTGGATTCGAACAGGACGGCGGTGGCCTGCGCGGCCGCACCGACGGCGACCCGATCGACCGCGGGGTCGAGCGTGACGACGACTTTCTGGGAGAGGTCGGCGAGCACCTGACGATAGAGCACTGAACGCGCCCCACCTCCCACCGCGAGCAGTCGTCCGCTGACGTCGACGCCGCAACGTTCGAGCGCGTCCACGCCGTTCAGTAGGCCGCACACGACCCCTTCCACCGACGCGCGCACGATGTCGGCGACGCTCGATGTGGTACGCAGTCCACTCAAGGTGCCGGTCGCATCGGGCAGCAACGGCGTTCGCTCGCCGTCGAGATACGGTACGAGGACGACGCCGTTGGCGCCTGGGGGAGCGAGCGCCCCGATGCGGTCGAGGTCATTGGCCTTCCCGCCGGAGAGTCCCACGGCCCACTCCGTGACCTTGGTCGCGTTCAGCGTGCACACCAATGGAAGGTAGCGCCCGGCCGCGTCGGCGAAACCGGCGACCTCACCTTCGGCGTCGAAGGACGGACTGTTCGACGACGTGAAGGCGGTGCCACTCGTGCCGAAGGAGATCGCCACGTCGCCGGGGGTGAGACCGAGGGCCAACGCGGCGCCCATGTTGTCCCCGGTCCCTGGTCCGACGGCGGCACCACGGATCATCGTCGTCGCCTGACCGGCGAGGGTATTCGGCCCCAGGATCTCTGGCAACCACTCGTGTTGAGCGCCCACGAGTGCCAACAGCCCCTCGTCGACGTCACCTGAACGTGGCGACCACCAACCGGTCCCGGACGCGTCGCCGCGGTCGCCGACCGCACGCACCGGACACCCGAGCAACTGCCAGGTCAGCCACTCGTGGGGGAGGAGCACCCGTCGGATCGCGGCGTAGGCGTCGGGGTCCGTCTCTCGCAGCCACGCCAGTTTGGTGATGGTGAACGACGGCGTGAGAACACTGCCGCAGCGCTTCGCCCACTGGTCGGCGCCCAGTTCTTCGGTGAGGGCGGCGCACTGCGCGGCGGACTCGGAGTCGTTCCAGAGTTTGGCTGGATGGACCGCTTCACCGTTGCCGTCGAGCGCCACCAGCCCGTGTTGCTGGGCCGCAATGGAAACGGCTTTGACGGAACGGGTGATCGGGCCGCAGCTCGACCAGGCCTTGGAGAGCGCGCGCCACCACGTGGTCGGGTCCTGTTCGCTGCGTGGCGGCGACGTGGCGGGATGGCGTGACGTCGCCGAAGCGACGATCGTGCCGTCGTCGGTGTCGACGATGACGACCTTCGTACTCTTGGTCGACGAATCGACCCCCGCGACCAGGGTCACGTCAGCGGTGAGTTAGCGGACGCCGAGTAGTAACTCGGTCACCAATTGATCGAGCTGTTCGTGACCATAGTGGGCCCGGCCCAGTGCGCTCTCGTCGAGGGACTTGACGTAACTGCGCAACGCCTCAGCCGATCCGTCGCCGACCTTGGTCGGCGTGGCGAGGTCGGGTACGCGTGCAACAGCGAGCGCGGCCTTGATGTCGGGGTCGGCCTCGAAACGAAGGGCCTTCTCCTTCAAGATCAGATACGTACGGATGCATCCGCGCGCGAAGTCCCACACGCCTTCGGGACCCTCGGTTCGATACGGGTGAGCGTCGAAGTGGCGCATGCCGGCGTAGCCCGACGTCTCGAGCAGGTGGACCAGGTAGAACGCCTCTTTGATCTCCTCGGAGCCGAAGCGAAAGTCTTGGTCGAATCGGCCGATCCGCTGGGCGTTGAGGTCGATGTGGAAGAGCTTGCCCGACCAGAGCGCCTGAGCCACACCGTGGTGGAACGACAGTCCACTCATCGTCTCGTGCGCGAACTCGGGGTTCACGCCCACGATCTCCGGCGTGTCGAGACTCTCGATGAAGGCCAGCGCGTGACCGACCGTCGGGAGCAAGATGTCGCCTCGGGGTTCATTGGGCTTTGGTTCGATCGCGATGCGCGTCTTGTACCCGCGCTCGGCGATGTAGGCGGTCATGGCGTTGATCGCTTCGGCGTAGCGATCGAGCGCCTCGGCGACCGGCTTGGCGGCGTGGGCCTCGGTCCCCTCGCGACCACCCCAGAGCACGAAGATGTCGGCGCCCAGTTCGGCGCCGAGGTCGATGGCGTCGAGGGCCTTGGCGAGCGCGAAGCGACGGACGTCGGGGTCGTTCGCGGTCAGCGCGCCCTCTTTGAAGACCGGTCGCGTGAAGAGATTCACCGTCGTCATCGGCACCTTGAGTCCGGTCGAGTCCAACGCCTCTCGGAATCGCTTCAGTAGTGCTTCGCGCTCCGAGGCCGACGCGTCGGCCGGGACGAGGTCGTTGTCGTGCAGGGTGACGCCGTAGGCGCCGATGTCCGCCAGACGGTGGACGATGTCGACCGGGTCGAGGGCCTCGCGGACCTCGACGCCGAACGGGTCGCGTCCGACGTTGCCGACCGTCCAGAGACCGAACGTGAATCGGTCGTCGGGCTGGGGTTCATAGGTGCCAGTTGTCATGGTGACGTCACTTTCGTAGGTACCGTGTCTGGCCGGTAACCCAAGAGATAACGCCTAAAAGAAGCTCGAGTCCCCAACCAGAGTTCGATAGGCGAACGCTAACAGTCTGGGTTGTGAGGTGCAAGTGAACACGGCGATCCCTGGCGTCCTCCACGGGCTCGCGTCACTGGAGATTGATCAGCGCGGGCCGTTGGATCTTGCCATTGGCGGTGCGCGGAATCGCCGCGACGTATCGGATCTCTTTGGGCTTGGCCCACGGTCCGATCCGTTCGTCGGCGACGCTTCGGATTCGTTCGTCGAACTGCGTACCGTCACTCACGACCAGGACCACGACCCGTTGGCCCCACTCGTCGTCGTCCACCCCGGTCACGGCGACGTCACGAACGCCGTCGAGTGTGGCGAGTAGCGTCTCGAGCTCCTCGGGCCAGAGTTTCTCGCCGCCGGTGTTTATGACGAAGCCCAGTCGACCCTTCACCGAGACGCGGCCATCGTTGACCTCACCCGCGTCGCCGGTCGGGAACCAGTCGTCTCGACCGTCGGGACCGGTGGCGCACGGTCGCTCGCCGCTGCGATAGGAGCGAAAGAGTGTCGGCGTTCGTACGCAGATCTCACCGTTCACACTGGCGACCTCGACACCGGGCAGTGGCTCGCCGTTATAGACGACGCCCGAACCCGTCTCGGTCATGCCCCACGTCGCGATCACGTTCGGCGCAACGGCGCTCGGAGGACGCGCCCCGCCCACCAGCACCGCGTGGTACCTACTCACGTCGTGACGGGCGAGTTGGGCACGAACGACCGAGACGTGGGTGGCACCGTGACGGGCCCCGGATTCGAGGTCGCCGCCGTCACCCCACCACAACGTGGCGTCACTGAGGACGGTCCGCAAGATCACCGCGAGACCTCCGATGTGGCACGGCGGCAGGCACGGCAGCCAAACCGGGGGCGCCTCGCCACGGAGCGTCGCCTGCGTCAGTTCGGCGCTGGCGCGCAGTGCCGCCCAGGTCAGTTCGACGGCTTTGGGCTCGCCACTCGATCCTGAGGTCAACATCACCAGGCCGATTTCGTCGTCGACGGGCATCCCGCCCGCGAGGTCAGTGACACCGTCGCGGTTGCGCACCGCACTCGCACCCAGGCGTTCCAGATCCTCGAGGCGCCGACGTGGCGACGCCCTCTGATCCAAGACGCAAAATGCCCTCGAAGTCTCGACGGCGTCGCGAATCGCGTGTTCCAGGTCCGGTCCCAGCTCAAAATCGAGCGCGAGCAGGGAAGTCACAAAACCAGACTAGATGTCTAGGAACTAAGTTGGTCGTACTGGGGGTGGTACCCGTGGCCTCGATACGTCACGAACGAAGGATTGCGGCCGACGCCGACGTTGTATGGCAAGTGGTTCGGCGCCCCGAGAGCATCCCCGAGTGGTTCCCCGGGATCGTCTCGTGCACCGTGGAGGGAAACCTTCGTGTCATCACGACCGCGATCGGTCTGGAGATGCCCGAGGAGATCTTGGCGAATGACGATGCGTCGCGACACTTCGCCTACCGGATAACCGCGCCGCAGTACTCCTTTCACCTCGGGGTCATCGACGTCATCGCGATCGCGCCGGGTGATTCGCTGTGCGTGTACTCCACAACCGCGATTCCGGACACGTTGGCCATACTCATCGCCGGGGGGACGCTCGGCGCGCTCGAGCAGATCAAGCGCATCGCCGAAGCGTCGACGGTCCCCTCATGAGTCGCAAGATCTTGTTCATCACGACCGATCAACAGCGCTACGACACGGTCGGCGCCAACGGTGGCACCCTGTCGCGCACCCCGGTGCTCGACCGATTGGCGCGAGAAGGCATCCGCTACGAACGAGCGCAGCCGACCTCGGTCGTGTGCATGCCCTCACGTTCGTCGATGTTGACCGGACAGTTCCCATCGACCCACGGCGCGTGGATGAATGGCGTCCCCCTCGCGATCGACGCGCCGTCGGTCGCCGAGACCCTGCACGACGCCGGGTACGCGACGGCGTTGATCGGCAAGGCCCACTTCGAGCCCTTCATGGACCCCTTTGGTCTCTACGCCGAGAACTCGCTCGCCAGTCTGGGCATCGCGACCATCGAACAGGACTGGTTCGACGGGCGCCGTGGCGTGCACCGCGGCTTCGACTATCTGGAGTTCGCGACGCACGGCGTGATGGGTGCGCTGCACTACGCCAAGTGGATGCGCGAGGAACACCCCGAGGCGATTCGCGGCTTCTACCAAGTCGTCGACGCCGAGTTCAACGTGAACGCCGCCGGCGGGGGAGACACGAACGCGCCCCAGGTCAAGTACAACGCCGTGCCGCGCGAGTGGTACCACACGGACTGGGTCGCCGATCGGACGATTCGTTGGCTCGAGGAGCAAGAGTCGGACCGCGACTGGTTCTGTTGGATGAGCTTTCCCGATCCGCATCACCCGTGGGATCCGCCGGCGTCCGAGGTCGGTCGCGTGCCGTGGCGCGACGTGGCGCTACCGGAGAACTATCCGACGAGCGCGGGCGAGCGAGAGTCGCTGCTGGACCAGAAGGCCCGCCACTGGCGTCTCTGGTACGACGGAAGTCTGGTCAGCAACTACGAGGCCCCGGCCAAGTGGGTCCCCGCGACGATGACCGCCGATCAGGTGCGTGAAGTGAACGCCCTCAACGCCGTCGAGGTCGAACTGATCGACGAGGCGATTGGGCGCGTCCTGGCGAGCATCGAGCGAAAGGGCTGGGGCGACGACGTCGACGTCATCTTCACGAGTGACCACGGCGAACTACAGGGTGACTTCGGACTGCTCTTCAAGGGTCCCTATCACGTCGACGGACTGATGCGACTGCCGCTGATCTGGCGCCCGGCGAAGGCCACCGCACCCACGCCGAGCGTCGTGCACGCGCCCGTCAGCCTCGTCTCGCTCGCGGCGACGTTCCTTGCGATCGCGGGCCAGCCCGCGCCGCACTGGGTCGAAGGTGCTGCACTGCCGATCGATGACGCCGATGCGTCGAAGCGTTCGTTCGAGTCCACGGTCACCGAGTGGGACTCGTCGATCTTCGGCGTCGACGTGCACGTGCGGACGATTCTCACGCACGACCATCTCTATACCG
>Ga0302279_10003189_pt1 | contig 20768 bp, 16 predicted proteins | sample III_Bog_N3_3_FD_194541 | JGI IMG/M metagenome (GOLD analysis project Ga0302279, IMG submission 194541) | Peat permafrost microbial communities from Stordalen Mire near Abisko, Sweden - III_Bog_N3_3 | ecosystem: Environmental > Terrestrial > Soil > Wetlands > Peat | place: Sweden: Abisko...
TCGGAGGCGAACACGACGCGACCGACCTTCTTCTCTTCGTCGTCGGCGTCGTGTCGTTCGGCTTCGAGCGCGGCGGCTTCGGTTTCGAGGTCGGCAAATCGGTATCGCACGCCGCCCGTTTGGCCTTCGACGGCGACATCCGCGCCTAGCTCCGCGACCCGCGCCGAGACTTCCCCGGGTTTCGGCGGTGACCCTGCGGCCTTCGTCCACGCCCTCTCGAGCGCCCCGTCGGTGACCTCTTCCTTTGCCTGCACACGCGTAAGCACTTCACGAAGCACCCCGAGCCGCCCCTTCTCGCGCGCGAGGCTTCGCTCGCGGAACGGGCGGAGAGCAGCGCGACCCAGGGGGAGGAGCAGGATGGCGAACGAGAAGACGAGAGGGACCACGCCGAGCACGATGGGCGTGCCGTCGAACGGCAAGCGGCTCAGCGGGATGTGCTTGAAGAAGAGCCACGGAAGCTTCGCCAGCGTGATGTTCTGCTCGAGGGCGAACCCCGCCATGAACGCGTTGAAGAGATTCAGCGCGCCTATCATCAGGTTCGTCTCGAACGCGTTGCCTGTCAGCGGCGGCAGCGCGGGGACCGTGTCCCACGCCGGAGGGGGCCGAGGCGGTGTCGTCGTGCTCTCTTCCGCCGTCTTACGCATCGCCTCGAAGTGGTAGACGATGCCCCCGTCCTCGGAGACGGCGACGTCCCCTTCGTAGTCGAGCATCAGCTGCGCCATCATCGGGTCCGCCTCGTGGCGCGGCAGGCCGGTCACCCGCATCACGTCGGCGAGGCCGATGCGCCCCTTCTGCGCGCGTAGCTCTGCGAGGACGGCGCGCTGCTGCGCGCGGGGGTCGGGCTTGGCGACAGCGGGGCCGAAGAAGAACCGGTTCACCCTTTCGTAGAACGGCGTCTCGTCCTTCCGGCCGCGTCCCCCGCGCTGCCCGGCGCCACGCCAGGAGCCCGCGTTCCCGCCGCCGAAGGCCCCCCCCTGGTTTGCCACGTTGAACGGGGAGAACGGGTGGAACGTCCAGAAGAGCGCGTCGCCGAGCACCCGAAAGAGCACGAAGCCCATGCCGCCAAACCCGCTGCTCGAGCTGCTGCGCCGGTTGTCGCTGTCCCCCTGCCTCGCGAACATCATGCCGACGAGGATCGCGACGAAGATGGCCACGTACGCGAGCAGGACGATCATGAGCCACGCGCGCACGATGAAGCGACCGGCCGCGACCGCCCCATCGAGGGCCTTGCCGCCCATGCGCTGAAACGCGTCGCGTGTCCTCCACGGCTGCGTGAAGCCGGTCGGGAACAGGTAGAGAAGCTCGCCCCCTTCGGTCACGCGCAGGTGGCCGCGGTACTCTTTCGTCAGCCACGTGAGGCCGCGCTCGGCGTCGCGCAACGCGAGACCGCTCGCGGCGGCGGCGTCCGCGACCGTGTGCGGATCTTGGGGCTTGGGCAGCGACGCGATGAGCGTGCGTCCGGCGGCGGAGGGGTCGAGCGAGGTGACGTGCGACGTGGACATCGGATGGCGAGGGCACCGCTCGAAAGCGGGGCGCCGGAGTCTAGCTCACGGATGGCTCACGGACTGTCGTGGGCGCCGGCCGGGACGACGATCGCGTCGGGGGTGACGTAGACGAGGTTGCCATCGGGGGAGAGGAAGCCGATGGCGCGACGGTTCCAGTACGGGGCCGCGTTGGGATCGGCGTGGCGGCGCGTGAACGTGGCCGCGGCGCCCCCTTTTGCCTTGAGCTTCACGGTCTGCTCCTCGGCCCCCTCGACGCGCGGGATAGGGTCGCTCCAGAGCGGGTCCGCCGGCGCGCTGAACGCGAGGCCGTCGAGGTTGACCCGGTAGCCGAGCACGAACAGCTGGCCGGCGCTCGCGGGTCGGTCCGCCGCAGCCCACGAGAACGACGCTCCGTCGGTAACGAGCGGCCGGCCGGCGTCGCTCGGCTTCACGTCGAGCACGAGGAACCGGCGCGGTACGGTGCTGACCCCCTGCCCCGGGTCGATGTCGGCGAGCAAAATACCGTCGCTGCGTACGGCCCACTCGGCGAACGTCATGCCTGCGCGAGCGCCCGCCGTGGTGCCGACATTGGTCGCGAGCTCTTGCTCGACCGTCGGATGCGACGGAGCGCGGGTCAAAAGCCACGCCGAGACGCCGATAAAGAACAGCAGGAATGCGCCGATCGAGGCCGTCACACGATTCATCGCGAGGCAGCATATAGAAAAGCGTCGCCGCGCGGGGCGATGCTTCGCGAGCGGCCGCGCGACGGAAGAGCGCGACAGACTCGATTTCGTGGGCGATGACGACTAGGTTGCCGCGCCGTGCTCACGGTAGATCACGCCCGCGCCTACGTCCGTGACGACCCGGCCCGCGCATGCCTCGCCGCGCTCGTCCTGGCGAACGTCGCGCTCGTGTGGTCGCTCCCGCTCATCGTGGGGCAGGACCTGCCGCAGCACCTGACGTACGCGCGAATCCTCGCTGACTACGCCGACCCGCGGCTCCCGTTCCGCGACACGTTCGTCCTCCCCGAGCACCCGCAGCCCTACTTCACGGCGTACCTGTTCCTCGCTCCGCTGACGCGTCTCACGTCGGTGCTCACGGCGTGCCGCGTCCTTTACACGGTGTACGTCGTCGCAATGGCCACGGGGTTCACGTCGCTCGTCAAGGCCGTGCACGCGCGCGCAGTCGACGTCGACGCCCCCGCAAAGACTCCGTGGACGGCGCTCTTCGGCGCCCTGCTCGCCTGGAACCCCGTCCAGTGCGTCGGCTTCTTGCCGTTCATGCTGAGCTTGCCTGCCGTGCTGTTCGGAGCCGCGTTCGTCATTCGAACGACCGAAACGGGAAAACGATCCGACTACGCCGCGCTGGTCCTTGCGTGCGCAGCTGCGGCGTCGCTTCATCTCGTCGCGGGCGCGTGCCTGGTCCTATTCGCGGCGTTCTACACCGCCGCGCGGCTCAAAAGACACGGGCTCGTCGTCCTCGGCGCGACCGCAGGGGCGACGTGCCTCACGGTCGCCGCATGGCACACGCTGGGCGAGCGAGGGCTGGCCGAGCTCCCGACAAGGGCTCTCGTGCTCTCCATCAAGAGCATGGGGCTGTTCGACGGCGTGGTCCGGACGCTCGGCGTGCAGTGGACCTCGTTCGAGACGAAGTGGGCGTTCGTCGTCGCGACGGTGCTCGGGCCGCTGACGCACGGGGCGAAGACAGTCGTGGCGGTGCTCATCGTGGCGCTCGTCCTCGTGGTCGTGACCCTCAGGAAGGAGCGTGCTCCTCGCGATCCGCGCACGCGGGCTCGACTCGCGTTCGGCCTGAGCGTCGTCGCCTTCACGCTCCTCGTCGTCGCCACCCCCGCCGCCATTCGTCTCCCGGACGACATCTGCCTCCTCGACTTCCGCCTGTACGTCCTCGCCTTCATGCTCGCGCTCGCCTGGGTCGACCCACGCTGGTTCGAGCCGCAGGGCGCGCGCGTCGCCATCACGGTCTTCGGAGCGCTCGTCCTGATGATCTGGAGCCGGCAGCTCGAAGGTGTCGCCGGCGAAGCCAACGAGGTCGTTCGGCTCGTCGATCGCCTCGAGCCGACGGAAAGCGTGCTCGCGCTCCCCTTCCACGATCGCAGCGAGTACCTCGACGAGAACAACTCGGTCACCCACTACTTCCCGATGTATTACACGGCGCTCAAGGGGGGGCTTACGTCGCTGTTCTGGGGAAAGTTCTCCCATCACCTTCCGGTCGGTTACCGGGCGGGGCACGAGCCGAGCCGCCCGCCCGACTGGGACCCGTCGAAGTTCACGCGCACGCAGCTCCTCGCGACGTCGCACGTGCTCGTGGAGTGGCCCGACCCCGACGACGGCGACCCGTCCGTCTCGGGTGCCACGCGTCTTCGCCGCGAGCTGGCGTCGGGCTTCACGCTCATGGCGTGCGAAGGACGCTGGTGCCTCTACGCGTCACCGTCGTCGCGAGCCCAGCGGGCAGCCGCCGAGAAGCGCGTCACCGCGGCGAAGGAAGCAATCGAGGAGAAACAAGCTCGTCGATAGGCGCGCCCACGCCGAGCGATTCACCCGCCTCGTCTGCCGGGAGGCCAAGCAGCACGCGGACGGTGGGGGCGATGTCCGCGAGCCGGTGCTTGCGGATACTGTCGACGTAGCCGAGCCGAGGAATCGCGCCGCCGGACGCGACCATCCAGACCCGCGCGGACTCGGGCCACGGGCCGCCGTGATCACGGAAGTCGTCGGAGCGGCCGTGATCGCACGTGACGATGACGCTCGTGTGGCGACCGCGCTCGCCCATCTGGCCGAGGACGTCGCGGAGCTCGCCCAGGATGGTGTCGGCCTGGCGCAAGGAGTCGATGTAGCCGGCGTAATCGCCGCGATGGGCGTATTCGTCCGGCTCGCCGAGGCCGAGAAACATGAACGTCGGGCGCCGCTCGGAATAGTAGGCGAGGGCCTCGTCGGCGGTAGCGCGGTCGGCCCGGAACTCGCCAGTACCGGCCCCACCGGTCGAGCGCACGATGTCGGCCGACGGAAGCGACGCGGCCCGCGCGATGGGGCCCCACGAGGAGAAGACCGCGACGTCGCTCGAGCGTGCGCGTAGCTCGTCGACAAGAGTCGGCGTGCGGGTCTCGGGGCACTCGTTGTCGAAGCAAGCACGCGGGCTCTTGCCGCTGAAGATCTCGTTGTAGCCGGGGAGCGAGATGAAGTGGGGGCCGGTCGCGACCATCGGCGGCCCATGGTCCGGGGCGCCTACCACGGCCCCGTCCTGGATCATCGCGTGCAGTGTCGGCATGATCGTGGTGGCCGCGACGCCGCGATCGTCGCCCCTCGCGAAGTTCGCGTCGGTGGCGACGAGGACCTCTTGCCAGCGGGCCCCATCGAGCACGACGACGACGACGGCCTCGGTACGCGGTGACTCGGCGGCAGAGGCCTCCCCGTGGCCCGCGACGGTCACGTCATGCGCGAGCGACGCCTGGACCGCAGGCAGCTCCGTTGCGGACGCACGCATCCGCGCCGACGGCACACGCACGAGCGTGGCCAGTGCGACGATCAAGCTGCCTTGCAAGACGATGCGCATCGCGCCTGTTCTCACCCTCTTAACGTAGCTCCCCCTTGTGCCGAATCACGCTCGACGGGGCAAATTCTCGGCGTCGCATGCACGGAGATGCGTGCGCGACAGCGCACCTACATCGGCCCGTGGCCCCGCATCCCACTCGCGATGCGGTGCGAAACCCGCTACCTCATGGCTATCATGCCGGGCCAGGTCGACCGCCAGACGCGTAAAGAAGCGCTCGAACGGGAGCTGGGCGAGGAGGTCACGTGCGACGGGCTGACACGCGACTTCGTCATGTTCCAGCGGCGGCGCGGGCATCGCCACTCGACCGACGACCTGCTGACCGCCTGGTATGCGGTGGCGTGCTTCCCCGCCGCATCCAGCGAGGAACCGCTACGCCTTCTCGACCTCGGGAGCGGCATCGGGTCGATCGGCCTGGCGGTCCTGTGGGCAGCGCTCCAGCAGGCCCCCGATACGCGCCTCACGGCCATCGAAGCGCAGGAGCTGAGCGCGCGTCTCTTGCGCGAGAACGTCGACGCCAACGACGTGAGCCGCGAAACGCGCGTGATCCACGGCGACTTGCGTGACGCGTCATTGCTCGCGGACGGAACGACGTTCGACCTCATCACGGGCAGCCCACCGTACTTCGACGTAAAGAACGGGATCGTGTCGGCCGATTCCCAGCGCGCCCACGCACGCTTCGAGCTGCGGGGTGACGTGCGCGACTACGCCCGAGCGGCCGCGAGGTGGCTTTCGCCTCGTGGAGCGTTCGTCCTGTGCTTCCCGACGGTGCAGAAGCAGCGCGTGCTCGACGCCGGAACGGCCGCGGGCTTGCACCTGCGAAGCGTGCGCGACGTCGTTCCCAAAGAAGGGACGGCTGCGCTTTTCTCCCTCTTCGCGTACGTCCACGCCAGCGCCGCGAACGGTACCGCACCGTCGTTAGGCCCTGACTTCGTGGTCCGCGATCGAAGCGGCGCTCACACTCCTGCCCTCACGACTGCGCGCGCCTGCTTCGGGCTCTGCGAGCCACCGTAGCTCCGCGAAGCGTCAGTGGCCGGCGCTGGCCTGCGAGCAAAAGCCCTGGCTCTGAATCGACCCGAGCGCCGCGGAGCAGCTATCCTGGACGTTCGCGCTCGCGACAGCCTCACACGACGTGACTTCCGAGGCGACGGCGAGCATCGAGCAGCACGAGCCGAGCTCCGCGCATGTCCCGCTCGACCCTCCCGAGGAAGAGCCCGTGCCACCCGAGGACGACTGAATCCCGGTGGACGTTGAACACTCGCTCTGGATGGCTGCGGTCTGCGAGGCGCAAAGCTCGGTCGCCGATACGTAGGTTCCCGCATTCTCGATGCACGTCAGGAGCTGCTGAAATGTACCTCCGTAGCCGGCGGACACGCACTCGCTCTGCCCCGTGGTGCAGCCGGAGGTGCAGGTGGAGTTGGGCGTCGGTGCATCGGGGAGCGCGCACACGCTGTCGCACGTGGCGGCGTCCTGACCACACGCGCCAAGACCGGCTCCGAGCACGACGAGGGCGAACGCGAGACAGCCACCGAAGAGGGTTCGAGAAGTCATGGCGGGGACTTTACCACGCTCCGGTCCGACGCAAGCGCGAGGCTTACTCGAGCCAGTACATGTTGCCGGCCGAGCCCGAGGTCGTCAGCGCGCCGACGCTCGCACCGCCGGCCACGGAGAGCGCGAGACCGGCGGGAGCGGGCGCCGACGACACAACCACCACGACGCCGCCGCCTCCACCGATCAGACCCGCGCCCGACGCGGGCGTCCCGACGGCGTCGCCGCCGTTCGCAGAGATCGTCGCGCTCGCACCCGACAGCACGACGAGCCGAGCGACGACGACCACCACTCCGCCGCCGCCGCCGTTCGCGGGCGCCGTCCCGCAGATGCTCCCGCCGGCTCCCCCCATCACGGGGGCGCCATCGAGCGTGCGCCCCGTCACCGCGGCGGTGACTGCGTCGAAGATCTCCGTTCCTCCCACGGCCACGAGCGGCGGAATCGCGGAACCGTAGGGCATGCCGTCGAACGAGCCGGCGCTCCCTCCGAGTGAGTTGGTGACGTTTCCCCCCGACGGACTGCAGTCGTTCACGGGTTGACCTGCGCCGCCGCCGCCGATGGTGCCTACCGGGAGCGCCGCGGCGGTACCGGCCGTCGCCGTGCCGCCACTTCGGTCGATGCGCGCGCCGTCGCCGAGAGTCAGGACGTTCTGGACGAAGACGCGGAAGCCGTTCGGATGCAGCGTCACGCCGGCCGAGAGAGTCAGGTCGGTGTAGTACATGTCGCCGGCAAGGGTCGTGTCGGCCGAGAGCGTCTTCGCGCCGTCGAAACCGTCGCCGTAGAGGTTCACGAGCCCCAACCCTGCCTCACCCGTAGCCCCGGAGGGACCCGACGCGCCCGGCGCACCCGCCTCACCGACGGCCCCAGCCGCTCCGTCCGCCCCGGGCACGCCGGCCTCTCCGTCGAGTCCTCGAGCGCCCATCGCGCCCGTCGCGCCGGCAGCGCCAACCGGCCCAGGCGCCCCCGCTTCGCCGGTCTCACCGACGTCCCCCTTCGCGCCCCGATGGCCTCCGAAGCCATCGCACGCGGTCGCGCCGAGCAGGGCGACGAGAGGAATGACGGACCATCGCGGAGTTGCCATCGCGAGGCCCATCGTCAGTTGAGCCAGTACGTCATACCGACCGAGCCCTCGCTCTCGCCGGCGACCGCGCTCGCGCCGCCGAGAACGGAGAGGGAGAGGTGCGCCGGTGGTGGCGACGTGGAGAGGACGACGATGACGCCGCCGCCACCGCCGACGGGAGGAGACGCCGACGGGGTGCCGGTAACCGAGGCCGCGCCGCCGTTGGCCGAGAGCGTCGCGCTCGAGCCTGAGAGTACGACGCTGCGCGCGATGATGACGATCACGCCGCCGCCACCGCCGTTGAGGTTGACGGCGCCGCAGGAGTCGCCCCCCGCGCCGCCGACGACGAGGGCACCGTCGAGCGTTCGCCCGGAGACCGCGTTCGTCACGGAATCGAAGATCTGCGTACCGCCGACCGACGCCTGGGGAGACGTCGCGGTACCAAACGTGGTCCCTTCCCACACTCCGGCGCTCCCGCCGAGCGAGTTCGTGACGTTTCCCCCTGTCGCGCTGCACGAGGCCGGCGATTGCCCCGTGCCTCCGCCACCGAGCGTACCCGGCGCGAGCGTCGCCGCGGCGCCGGCGGTGGCAGTGAGCCCGCTGCGATCGATGATCGCGTTGGCGCCAAGCGTGAGCACGTCGTGGACGAAGATGCGGTAGCCGTTGGGGCTCAGCGTGACGCCGGCGCCGAGGGTCAGGCTCCCGTAGTACATGTCGCGCGCAAGCACTGTGTTCGCCGTGAGCGTGGAGTCGCCATCCGCGCCGTCGCCGAAGAGATCGTCGACGCCGACGCCCGCCTCGCCGGTCGCCCCCGCGGGCCCCGTCTCACCGCGAGGACCTGGAGCCCCCGCCTCGCCCGTCGCCCCCGGTGCTCCCGCCTCGCCGCGTGGCCCCGCAGCCCCCGTCGCGCCCGGAGCGCCCGGCACACCCGTTGCTCCCGTCGCGCCGCGCGCTCCCGTGACCCCGGTCGCACCCGTCGCACCCGCTGGCCCTGTCGGACCGGAGCACGCGACCAGCGCCAAGGCGCTCATACCAAGCCAAGGCCACGCTCGAATCATCGCGGGGGAACACAGCACCGTGGATGCCCCACGTCAACCACCGCATGCCGGTCGAGTGACCCCGAGTTGCTTCATCCGATGCCGAGGACACACGGCGTCGTGATCGTCGGCGGCCTCACGCTCAGTACACGACCCCAGGAGAGAGTGACCAGGGTGGCGGTGAACTGGAATCACCGTGAGGTGATTTGGGTGTGGGCGGAGCCCACGGGACAGGCTGAGTGCAGGTCCGGGCGACAACGTCGCGCTCCGAAGGACCAGAAGCTGGGTACCAGCTTCCGGGGAGCTGTACTCAGGGCGTCCAGGTGTAAATGCCGCCGCTGTCGTCGACGACGACGATGCGCGTGCCGTCCGAAAGGGCCGCTGCGAGCGACGCGCTCGGCAGGGAGCCCTCGACGCGCCACGCGGCCTCACCGGGTGCCCAGGAAACGACGCTCATAACGTCCGGGGGGTATGTGTCCTTGGTGGCACCCCCCATGGCGTAGTAGCGGCCACTCGCAGACACCACGCGGACACCTTCGACCGCGGCGGGGAGGTCGGGGCCCGCTTGCCACGTCGCGCCAGGCGTCGCGAGGTCGAGCGTCGCGGTCGAGGCCATCATGAGCAGGCAGTCCCCGGTGCAGGGGCACGCGGGGACCTGGAGCGGATCGGCACCGTCGGCGCCGCACACCCCTCCCGCGACGAGGAGCGTCGATCCGCTCACTGCCGCGCCCAGCTGCGACCGAGGCGCCAGGAGCGTCGGCCCCGCGCTCCACGTTCGCGCGACGGTGTCGAGCACCCAGACCTGCCCCCCCCCGAGCGTGTCGCGCCCCGGGTCACCGCCGAGCGCATAGATGAGCGTCCCGTACGCTCCGAGGGCGAGCCGGTGGTTGATGGCAGGAGAAGACGACGACGTCGCCGTCCGCGCTGCGAGGTCGTACGTCGCGTAGTCGTCGTACTCCCAGGCGCCGATGATGCCGTCGCCGCCGCCGCCGAGCGTGTAGAAGTCGTGACCCAGTACGATGGAGGCGGAGCCCTCCTCCACGCCGCTCGCACTCGAGTCCTGGAGGGCGATCGGGTAGCTAGCGCCGCCGTCGAGTGGGTACGCGGTCACCGTCCCAGCAACAACGACGACCGCCCCATCGTAGAGGCCGAACGCCCCCAACTCCACGGACGACGTGCCGTGCGCCACCAGGGTGAAGAGGCCATCACTCGATTTCCCCGCGTCCGCGACGGTCGACCCGTCCGTATCGGACCTCGGCGCCGCGTCCCGGCCGCCCGCCTCCGCGTCCGCCCTCGCATCGGCGCCGAAGTTGAGCCCATCGCCCGCGTCGGCGCTCCCCCCACCTGCGCTGCACGCGCACGCTCCTCCGAGCACGAGCAGCGGAAGGAGCCCGCGGAAACGGCGCGGCGAGGTGATCCCACGCGGCGCGATGAGGGGCGAGTCCGAGAGGGCTGCGGTGCAGTTGTTCATGATCGCCTGTGTCTCGACCACGCCTAGCATACGCCACCCGCGATGTGCCGCGAGGCGCCGCGACGGGCGCATGAATGGGCGCGGCGTGTCCCTCCCATCGACCGCGACCCGCTCGCGGTTCGCCGGGCGTGCGACCGACGCTTTCCAGCACCGGCTCCGGACGCAAGACGGTCGGTGCGACTGCGGAAATACGCGATCTTCCTCCCTCCGGTACGCCAAGAACCTCCGATTTCCCCTCGTACGCTCATCCCGCGGCCGCTCCGTGTGCCGATTTCCCGTGGGAGCAACGTCCCACGGTCGCTCCTGTGGCCGAGAGCCGCGCTCCGTGTGCCGATTTCCCGTGGGACGTTTCTCGTACGGGCGCTCATCGCTTCGATCGCCCGTGGCGCGTTCCTCCCACGGGCGCCGGCAGGGCCGAGGCCGACGATCGCTCTTCTGGGTGCCCGTGGGACGGTCCTCCCGCGGGCGCTCGGTGGCGCGAGGGGCGCGAGGCTCGTGGGTCGGGCGTCGATCGTCGCGTCGACATCCCGTGGGACGTGCGCCGCACGGGCGCGACATACGTCGAAACGCGCGGTCGGTGTGCGTCGAGCGTCGATCGGCCCTTTGATTGCCCAGCGGAGGCTCTTCCGACGGTCTCTCCCTGCTCGAGCACCCCGTGGGATGCGACTCCCACGGGACGACGTCCCGCGTCGGGCCCGTGCAGCTAGGTTACGGCGCCCGCCGCGGCGATGGAGCGCCCTCTTCGGCGTCGCGAAGCGTCCGCTCGACCTCCTCGGCGTGCTCCGCGCCGACCTTCTGCACCATCTCGCCCAGGGCACGGCGCGCCTCTTTGGCCGTCATGCGTCCCTTCTCGAACTCGACGCAGATGATGCACACGACAAGAGCGTAGCACTCGGGGCGAGAGGATTTACTGGGACCTCTGATAACAGGCGGCGTTTCACGCACGAACCGTGAAGTTCCGAGAGGTTACCGGGAAGCCCATGTAACACACCGCAACGCGGCGAGACGCCTCGTAACGGGGAGCTGGGCAACTGGTGGGAAACGAAAAGGGTCCGTTTCCCAACCAGTCGGACGAGGCGCCCAGCCTCCGCGGGGAACGCAGATGGAACTCCGGGAGAGGTCAGCTCTTCACCGGAGCTCGCCCGTCTGCGGGTCGAAGCAGACGAGCCCGCGCTCACGCGCGACCTCCACAACGAACGGCACGACCTCCTCCGCGCGGCTCCACACGATGCCGAAGTAGAAGAACGGGCCGCTCGCGTTCCGGATAAGCGGACCGTCCGACCAAACGCCATCGTCGACCTGGTCGTCCGGCAGGTCGGTGATGTCGGGGTAGCTCCTGGTGACGAGCTTGATGAACGCCTTGACGTTCGCGGATGGCGTTGGGGACTTCCCGGCGTCGATGTACTTCGCGCGGAGCTGCTGGTACTCGCCCAGCGCCGCCGCGTTCGTGCGTCGGCGTGTGCCTTCCCAGACCGCAAGGTCGAAGCTCGTGAGCCTCTCGTCCCGCTCGTCCAGCGCGGACTCCGTGGGGGTGAAGGACCGCGTCGAAGTGCATCGCGCCGAGGTTCACGCGCGCTCGTCGGAAGACGTCGTCGCACGCGTGTGTAGAGCGCGATGGTTTTCGCGTTGTCATCTGTAGAGCTCGCGGTGGGGCGCCTCCGGCGCTCCGCCTCACCCTGGGCAGGCGACGAGTCCTTCCGTCCAGACCCCACCCGAGCAGTCCCTGGCGGTCCCCCCGATGCAGGCCCCGTAGTCGCAGGACAGGCCCTCGTCCGAGCATGCCGAGTTCTCTGCGGGCGGAGCGTACGGACAACCCGCAGGCCGTGCAGTGCAGGACCAGTTCACCCCCGCATCTTCCGGACGCGTCGGGCCAGGAGTGCCGCAGGTGCAGGTGCCTTCGTCGTAAATGCAAATGTCGGCCGTATCGCAGTTCGCCCCCTTTCCAGCGACCGCGTACGTCGCGGGGCACACGCCTGGCGTCGCGTCGTTGACGATGCCGCCGTCGTTGGCCTTCTGAGCGGCGTCGTTCCCAGGGACTCCCGTGTCGGGGTGCTGGATGGCACCATCTCGGCTGGCGCCGGAGTCTTCGTCGTGCAACCCGCTGTCGCCGGTGCTCTTCGCGGTCGAACCCCCGCACGCAAGCACCGAGAAAAGACAAAGAAGGGCGAGTCTTTCTGCGCTCTGTATTCGCATGGCGGGCCTCCGGTGCCTTCAGAGCAATCGTGGAGCCAACCTCTTGGCGGCAAAAGCAGCGGGAAAGCAGGGGTGCACTGTCATGTGCTTCGGCCGATGTGTGCCATGTGCGCCATCCGCGCCCTACCTGTACGAGCGCTTGTGCTCAACGCGGACACGGGGACGTGCTGGTCATGGTCCACCACCGCACATCTGGCAAGGCGCAGTCCTGGCCCCGGTCGTGGGCGCGCGGACGCATAGTCACTGCAGACCGCGGAGCGTATCGACGACGCCGACAGCACTTCGTGCTCGTTGTCGACGCAACGCCCGTCGCGAGGGGCGAGCCGTCGTTGCGCACCTCGGCGGCAGCATCATCGCCGTCAAGCTGGGCGTCTCCTGGCGCCTGCGGTTCCCCGACTGACGGCGGCCTGTCCATCGCTCCGCGTTGCGCTACGATGCGCGACGTAGTGCGTGGAGCAGCCGCCCATGGAGACACTCATGGGCATGAAGAACGCAGCAGGTATCCGCAGAGAGACGAGGGGCGGCAAGCCCCACTGGGTCATTGACTTCCGCTACACGAACAAGAACGGCAAGCGGGTTCGCTTCCGCCGCGATGCGAGCGTGCAGCTTCAGAACGCAGCGCTCACCGAGGCGAAGCGGCTCATGGCTCGGGCCGTCGAGACCGGCAGCCCGGAGGAAGACCCTACGCAAGAAGCGCAGGTGAAGTGCCTCACGTTCGAGGCCTTCGCCAGGGGACAGTTCGAGATGGAGTTCATGCCGGCCTTCCGGCCTGCCACGGCGTGCCGTTACCGCGCGCTGCTCCGACAGTCCCTCGTCGCCTTCTTCGGCGAGAAGCTTCTGGACGACATCGGACCGTCCGACATCCGGTCCTTTGCCGCCACGTTGCAGCGGCGGGGCGTCCAGATAAAGGGAGCGGTCACGTTGGTGCGGACTATCCTCCGGGCGGCGCACGAGAGCGGTCATCTTGACGAGCCCGTGGAGTTCCCACGGGGCCTCATCAAGACGGGCAAGAAGCTGCCCGTCGCACCGTCACCCGCGGAGTTCGAGGTCATGCTCACGGCGACCGGATGGCTGGGGCTCGCCATCATGCTCGCGGGGATGGCGGGGATGCGGATGGGCGAGGTGCGAGCACTCGAGGCGCGCGCTGAGCGAGAACGTCTCGCTCCCGCCGAAGAGCGGCGATGACCGGGTCATCCCGCTCGTTCCCGAGCTCGAGGAGCGGCTTCGCGAAGCCATCCGGTGCAACCTGCCGAAGGCCCGCGTGGTCCTCGACGAGGAGGGGGAGACTCCGAACCGCCAGGCGGTCCTTGGCCGCTTCAAGCGGTTCTTGGAGCGGTCTGGGCTCAAGGAGCGCTCCTTCCACTCCCTCCGGCACTACTTCGTGACGCAACTTTTGCGCCGCGGAGCAGGACTCGAGGCGGTGCGCACCCTGGCAGGCCACTCGACCCTCGAGATGACCCAGCGGTATGCCCACGCGACCGGTGATGACCTCAAGGCAGCCATCGGCCGGCTCGAGAAGTAGGAGCTGGGCAACGGGTGGGAAACGGGAGCCGGTTCGTTCGCGTTTTTGCTGTATTTCTCGCCCAAACGAGCAGATTTGTCGGGGCGAGAGGATTTGAACCTCCGACACCTCGGTCCCGAACCGAGTGCGCTACCAGGCTGCGCTACGCCCCGTTCTTGCCGTGACGCACGCCACGAAAGGCTCGCGCGACCGGAAGAAGGACGGTCTTATGCTGGGCCGAGGGTCGGTCGTCAACCGTTTCTTACCTGGAGCCCTCCCTGCCTCGCCTTTCGACCAGCCACGCTTCAACTTTGCACTCTGCGTGTAACCGCTCGCCCCGGGCGTCGACGGCCCTCAAAAAGCCGGCGCACTTTTTCTTGTAAACCTCTAGTGTTAGCCACCTCGAGACCTGGCCGTCGCCATGGTCCACCGCCAGGTACCCATGCCTCCCGAGCTCCCCGCTGTACGCATCCTCATCGTCGACGACGACAAGGCCATCTGCGACTACATGCAGACGCTCCTTCTGGAACGCGACGGCTTTCACGTAAAGACCATCAGCGACCCGACCCTCGTCGAGGACGAAGTGAGGCATGGGGCCTACCACCTCATCATCCTCGATCTGATGATGCCGAAGCTCGACGGAATCGAGGTCCTGCGACGCGTGCGAAAGATCGACACGGACATCGCAGTCGTCATCTTCACCGGCTTCCCGAACCTGGAGAGCGCGGTCGCCTCGATGAAGCTCGACGCCGTCGACTACATCAAGAAGCCCTTCAACCCTGATGAGTTCCGCGAGGTCCTCGCCCGCGTGATGCGGAAGAAGGGGCTCGCACGTACGCCGGATGAGCAGCTGCACCGCGTCATCGGCGACACGATCCGCAACCTGCGCAAGGAGAAGGACCTGACGCTGCGCCAGATGTCGCGACGCACCGGGCTCAGTGTCTCGCTGCTCTCGCAGATCGAACGCGCGGAGTCCTCGGCCTCGATCTCGTCGCTCTACAAGATCGCGATGGCCCTCGAGTCGCGCATTCAGGATCTCTTTGGAGAGTTCTGAGGCGGCAAGCTCCAGCAGTCTCGCTAGCGCCGTCCCTGGATTGCGATAGAGCAAGCGGAAGGCACCCCGTATGAACCGCCGTCGCTCGCTTGGGCTCACGATGGCCACGGCCTTCGTTGGGCTGCAGGTTCTTGGCGGGCCGGTCACGGTGGCCCACGCGACCTGGCCCGTGGCGAGCGGCGCGGATCTGACCAGCCCGAGCAACTGGCCGAACGATCCCGACTACGTGAACCGGTGGGACTACTTCTCGTTCTTGCCCGCGCAGTCGCCGGGAACAGCCTCGTACCTGAGCGCCGACCAGCTCCTTGGGGCCTCGGGGATGAGCATCGACAAGGCCTGGGAGCACTCCATCGGGAGCCCCTCCGTGAAGATCGCCGTGATCGATTCGGGCATCGAGTGGGAGGATCCCGACCTCATCGAGCAGGCTTGGCTGAACGCGGCCGAGCTCTCCGGCACGCACATGCCCCAGAACAAAAAAGGGCTACCCTGCGGTGGGACGGGCGCGCTCGCAGGCTACGACTGCAACGGCGACGGCGTGTTCACGGTGGGCGACTACGCGAAGGACCCGCGCATCACGCCGATCGTGAAGGGGGATAAATGCATCGATCCGGCGACCGGCGCGCCGAAGGGGGACCGCATCGCCGGAGACGTCAACCACAACTGCGTGCTCGACGCGGGGGACCTGATCGAGCTCTTCAGCGACGGGGTCGACGACGACGCGAACGGGTACACGGACGACATCGCGGGCTGGGACTTCTTCAAGAACGACAACGACCCGTACGACGACACGCGGAGCGGCCACGGGACCATGACGGCCGAAGAGGCGAACGCTCAGGGGAACAACGGCATCAACACGATAGGCGCGTGCCCCGGGTGCCGCTTCATGATGCTGCGCATCGGTGACAGCGCGAACGGGGACTCGAGCGACTTCGCGAAAGCGCTCGTGTACGCGGCGGACAACGTCGTCAGCTATGGCGCGAGCACCGTCTCGGCTGGCGAGGCGACGGTCGCGGTGGAGGCATCGAGCACGGTCAACCTGTCGGCGTACGCCCGCGCCGCCATCGACTACGCGTACACGAAGAACGTGGTCGTGGTCGCTGGCATGTCGAACGGCAACTCTCGGCACCACAGCGAGCCCGCGACGATCGGCCACACGCTGACGGTTCACTCCGTCGATTTCAACGGCAGCACGGTCGCGACGTCATCGTCGTTTCTCGGCTACGTAAACTGCACGAACTACGGCGGCCAGCTCGCCCTCAGCGCGAGCGGCGCGGGTTGTTCCGACGAAGGAGCCGCGAGAACCGCAGGGATCGCCGGCTTGCTCGAGTCGTACGCGGGAGCGCTCTCCGTCTCTCCGGCGCTCACGGCCGAGGAGGTCTTCCAGCTCGTGAAGATGACCTCGGACGTCGTGAACGTCCCCGAGTCGCGCCAGCCGGGCGGCGCATCGACGTACTACGAGTCGCTTCCCGGGTTCTCGCAACGCTTCGGGTACGGCCGCGCCAACGCGTCGTCCGCGATGCATGCGCTCGAAACCGGAGAGATTCCGCCCGAGGTCGACATCCTCTCGCCCGCCTGGTTCCAGACGCTCTACGACGGTCGCGTGGCGAGCCCAGTGTCGCTCGTCGGTCGCGTCGTCGCGTCGCGCGCCCCCTCGTACGACATGTCCGTCGAATGGGCCCCCGGGGTCGAGCCCCTCGAGGCCGACTTCACGCCCCTCGCGACGACACTCTCGAACATTCCGGGCCAGACCGTCACCGGTGGCGTGACGGCCCCGCTCGCGCTCCTCGACCCGAGCGTCCTCGTGACGGCGCACACGGCGGACCCGGACTCACCGCAGCACGAGAACGACCGCACGATCACCGTTCGCGTGCGGGCCACGGCGCACTACGCGAGCGGCGACGTCCGCGGCGAGGCACGGCGCTCGATCGCCATCGTGAACCAGCAGAACGGTCTCGACGAGGATCTGCTGCCGGGCTTTCCCCTGGCGCTCGCGGGCTCGGCGGAGGGGGGCCCGAAGCTCGCGGACATCAACGGAGATGGCGTGCGCGACATCGTCCTCGCAACCAACGACGGTCTCCTGCACGTCTTTTCCGTACGAGGATCGGCCCCCGAGGAGGTGAAGGGCTTCCCGTATTCGCTTGCCATCGTCGACGGTCTGGACCCCGCCTCGCCAGTGCCTGCGCTCCCGAGCTACGTGACAGCGCCGGCGTATACCGCGGGCGCGAACGGTGGAATTCCCGATACCGTCACGCGGGAGTCGGTCGACGGCGCGCCTGCCATCGGGGACGTGACCGGGGACGGCTCGCCGGACATCGTATTCACGTCGTGGGCTGGGACGATCTACGTGGTCGACGCCGAGGGTGAGGACGAGCCCGGATGGCCTCAACGTCTCCCGCTCGTTCCGTCGTGCTCGGACGACCCGAACGTACCGAACCCGGCGGGTGACTGCTCGGACGAGGGCCACGCGCTGGCGCGAGGCGCCTTCGCGAGCCCGGTGCTCGCCGACTTCGACGGAGACGGAGCGCTCGAGATCGTCGTGGCGGCGTTCGACGGCAACGTCTACGTCTTTCACGGCGACGGGACTCCCCTCGCGGGCTTTCCCGTCCGTATCCATTCGCCCAGCGCGTACCGATACGACCGAATCCTCAGCACGCCCGCGGTCGCCGACTTCAACGGAGACGGCGTGCCGGACATCCTGATCGGAACCAACGAGACTGTCGGCGATCAGGGGAACACGGGCTTCTATTACGTCGTCGACGGCAACGGGACGAACGCGATCGGCGGACCCTATCTGCCCGACTGGCCGGTCCTCGTTCCGTCGGTCTTCTCGTCAGAGCTCTTCGGCGAAGGGGCAAGCGCCTCCCCCGTGGCGCTCGATCTCGACGGAGACGGCAACCCGGACGCCTTCATGCAAGGGAATCAGGGCGCGCCGCTCATCGTCCCCGCCGACCCTGGTGTGCAGAGCGGGACCACGCCGCCTTCGAGCCAGCTGCCACTCGCGGCCAACGGCAATGCGAGCGGCCTCGCCACACAAGGTCCGTTCGGGGCGCGGTCTGTCGCGACGGCCGATACGTTCATACCGCTCTTGAGCCACCCATCCGTCGGCGACCTCGACCAGGACGGCACGCCCGATTTCATCGTCGCGGGGGCCGGCATGAGCCTCGAGACCAACCTCGGCGCGAAGACGGCGGTCCCGTTCCAGCACCTGCTCGCCATGTGGAGCGGGGCAACGGGCCAGATGATGCCGGGGGCGCCCGTGGTCCTCGAGGACTACTCGTTCATGACCGGCCAGGCGATCGCCGACATCACGGGCGACGGCTATCCCGAGGTCATCGCGGGGACCGGGGGGTACTTCGTGCATGGGGTCGACGCGTGCGGCCGCGAGGCGGCGGGTTGGCCGAAGTTCACCGGCGGATGGGTGATGGGAACCCCCGCCGTGGGCAACGTCACGGGGGGGCACTCGCTCGACGTGGTGGCGGCCACGCGCGAAGGCTATCTCTACGCGTGGGCGACCAAGGGGACCGACTCGGGCGTCGTGCAATGGGAGAGCGCCCACCACGACAACGCGAACAGCGGCAACTACGGAACCGTGCTCAAGCAGGGGGCGCTCCTCGTGGCCTCGCACCCGCTCGTATGTGACGGGTCGAGCAGCGCAGCTCCGTCGACGACTACGAGCGACGCTCCGAGCACCTCCTCGAGCGCGTCCGGCTGCGGTTGCTCGATCCTGGGCGTGCCCGACGATCGCCCCTCGCGCACGACCGCGCTCACGGCCTTCGCGGTTCTCTTCCTCGTTTCGGCGCGACGACGACGAAGCGCCCGGCTTGACGGCGCCGCGCTATAAGCACGCGCAGCCGCCATGTTTCGAGAGACCCTCCCTCTGCGCCCCCCCGTCGCGACGCCTGAAGAGCTGCATCGCTGCATCGAGATCCTCGAAGCCTTCGTCGACGACCGCGCCCGTCTTTCGGAGCTCCCCGAGGCGGTCCGCATCAAGATGATTCAGGCGGCCGGTCGTGTTTCACGCCCCATGCGCTTCGAGCAAGTGCGCGCGGCAAAGGCGTTTCGCCGCATCGAGCGCAAGGGGCAGCGGGACGCGGACCGAGAGACGCGCGCCGCGACCGAGATCCGTGCCGCCCGGCTCGCCCCTGTTTTCACCGCGCCGCCGCGCCTCGTGGGGGTCACGCCGCCACCCCATGCCGAGACGCAGGAGGCTCGCGAGCTGACGTCGCCACGCCATTGCTACGTCTGCAAGACCGAGTTTCGACGGCTGCACTTCTTCTACGACTCGATGTGCGACGAGTGCGCGACCTTCAACTACGACAAGCGCTTCCAGACGGCTCCGCTTCACGGCAAGGTCGCCCTCATCACAGGGGCGCGCCTCAAGATTGGCTACCAGGCGTCGCTCATGATGCTGCGGGCCGGGGCGCGCGTGATCGCGACCACTCGGTTTCCGAACGACGCCGCAGGCCGCTACGCGCGCGAGGACGACTACGACACCTGGGGCGATCGCCTCGCGGTGCACGGCCTCGATCTGCGCCACTCCCCTAGCGTCGAGATCTTCGCCCGCTACCTCCTCTCGACCGAACGCCGGCTCGATATCCTCATCAACAACGCAGCGCAGACGGTGCGCCGTCCGCCGAAGTTCTACGCGCACCTGTTCGAGCAGGAGAAGCTCGCGGCCAACGAGCTGTCCGAGCGGGCGCGGCCCCTGCTGCGCGGATACGAGGCGTGCAAACGCGGTCTGACCCTTGGCGACCACCACTCACCCCCGAGCGGCGGGATCGAGTCGAACATGGCGCTCCAGGCGTGGCCGGCGGGCTCTCCCGGAATCGGCATCCTCGCCCCCGCGGCGCTCTCGCAGATCCCGTGCGCGTTCGACGAAGCGCTCGACCCGGCCGGGCTCTTTCCCGCCGGGGAGCTCGACGCCGATCTTCAGCAGGTCGATCTACGGGCCGAGAACAGCTGGCGCATGACCCTCGCGGATGTGCCGACGCCGGAGCTCCTCGAGGTCCAGCTCGTCAACGCCATCGCGCCGTTCATCCTCTGCAGCAAGCTGAAGCCGCTCATGATGCGCGACCGGACCGACGCCAAGCACATCGTCAACGTGAGCGCGATGGAGGGGAAGTTCTCGCGCTACACGAAGACGGACAAGCATCCGCACACGAACATGGCGAAGGCGTCGCTCAACATGATGACGGTCACGTCGGCGCCCGACTATGCGAAGGCGGGCATCTTCATGAACGCCGTCGACACGGGCTGGGTGACGGACGAGGACGTCGCGCATCTGGCGCAGCGAAAGCAGAACGAGCACGACTTCCAGCCGCCGCTCGACATCGTCGACGGTGCGGCGCGCATCTGCGATCCGTTCTTTTCGGGGATCCTCGAGGGGGTGCACGTCTGGGGGAAGTTCTTGAAGGACTACAAGCCGACGACCTGGTGATTGCCCCGCCACGTGCCGTTCCTGGTGGAAAACTCCACCGACTTGGCTCAACGTGTTGAGTCATGATTCGCGCCAAGATTCTGGGTCTCGGGTCGTACGTTCCCGATCGCATCGTCACCAACGACGAGCTCCGCTACCTCGACGAGAGACACGTGAGGGCCGACGAGCCCCGCATCGAGACCAACGACGAATGGATCCGCGCCCGCACGGGGATCGAGGAGCGGCGCTACGTTCCGAACGACGGGACGTGGGCGTGCAGCGATCTGGCGCTCCGGGCCGCGACGAACGCCATCGCCGACGCAGGGCTCGAGGCGAAGCAGATCGACTGCATCATCCTCGCGACGCTGTCCCCCGACATTCACTTCCCCGGGACGGCCGTCTTCCTGCAGTCGAAGCTCGGCATCGACGGCATGGACGGG
>Ga0302279_10003191_pt1 | contig 20757 bp, 22 predicted proteins | sample III_Bog_N3_3_FD_194541 | JGI IMG/M metagenome (GOLD analysis project Ga0302279, IMG submission 194541) | Peat permafrost microbial communities from Stordalen Mire near Abisko, Sweden - III_Bog_N3_3 | ecosystem: Environmental > Terrestrial > Soil > Wetlands > Peat | place: Sweden: Abisko...
GTTGGAGGAGCAGATGGGAGCCAGCGACGAGCCGGGCCTGGGCGGAGAGGGCGAACCCCCGCCCGCCCCCGGGGCCGGCGAGCCGGCTGAGCGCCCGCGCCTGCGCCTCCGACGCGGCCCGCCCGTCCGCGATCCGAAACTTTATGACTACTAAGGCGCCTCCCGCAGCCCGGGCCGGCCTTCTGCCCCGAATCGCCGCCGCCCAGCGCGCCGTGGCGGCCCAAACCGACCTTCTGCACCGGGAGTTTGGCCGGGCGGAGAGTCATTGGAAAAGCGACGGCACCCGGGTCACCCCGGTCGATGTCGCGATTTCCGAGAACATCTTTCGCGACCTGCGGGCCGAATTTCCGGAGGACGAGTATTTTAGCGAGGAATCGAGCCACCTGAGCGGGCCGGTCCCGCTGGCGAGCCGCTTCGCCTGGGTGCTCGACCCGATCGACGGCACGAATAATTTTGCCCTCGGCATCCCCTATTGCGCCATCGCGCTGGCGCTGGTCGAGCAGGGGGAGCCGGTCTACGGCGTGGTCTACGATCTCGGCCGCCGCATCCTGATGCACGGCGGCCCGGGCTTCGGCATGCACGACGGGGAGCGCAGTGCCCAGGTGACGTCGGGGCCGCCCCGGCCCGACAGCATGATCGGCTTGCACAGCCCCTCGGACAAGTCGCTCCTGCCTTTGGCCGAGGCGGTTTTGTCCCGGTTCAAGGTCCGGGCGCTGGGCAGCGCCACCCTCCACCTCGCCTACGTCGCGGCCGGAATCCTCGACGGCGCGGCGGATTACAACGTGAAGATTTGGGATTTGGCGGCCGCCATCCCCCTCTTGCGGGCGGCCGGCGGCGACATTTGCTTCCTCAATGGCGAGCAGCTGCCGATGCGACAGTTCGACCTGCACATGCACCGCATCGTCTACGTGGCCGGCGGGCCGGCCATCCTGGCGGAATTAAGAGACCTCACGCGCCGCGCGGGCCCGTGAGGTCGGAAAACGGGTGAGAGGCCTCGGGGGCCCCTTTACTGCGGGGGCGGCGGTGCTGACACGTCGTGGTCGCCCTCGTGCTCCGCGCGATGATCGAGGCGGCGCACATGGCGATAGTGTTCGAAAAGGGTCGGCAGGGTTTCGCTCGCCAGGGTGGCGATTTCCATGTCCCGCGCATCCAGGGCGGCCTTCTCGAAGAGCTCGATCGCGTCCTTGTGGCCCGACAGCATGTCGTCGAGGTAGGCCTGGTCGAACTCCGCCGCCGGCTTGTGGCGCAGGCTGTCGACGTCCTTCTCCATTCCTTTTTGCACGGCCTCGGTGATGTCGACGTTTTTGCGGCCGGCCAAATCCTTCACCTTCATATTGAGCGCCTCGTGGTCCCGGATCATGCGCTGGGCGAATTCGCGGACCGCGGGGTCCTGGGCGCGCTCGACGGCCACGCGGGAGAGGGCGACTTCATTCGTGCTGCCTTCCGCGGCCTTGAGCAGAAATTTGCGCTCGCCATGCTTGAGCTCGCCATGGTTGTCGCGCGGGTCGTTGGCGTCGGCCTGCGCTCGGGGCAGTCCGAGGGCCAGGAGTCCGAGCAGCGCGACACTCCCGAATTTAAAGGTGGTGAGGGTCATTTTCATTGGGTGGAGGGTCATCGGAATCAATCAAGGGTGGTTTCAGGGTTCAGGGATCTGGCGGACCGAAGGTAACCCCGGTCGGTTTTTTCCGCCATCCGGGGAAAGGATGAGGTAGCCCCCGGGGAATTTGGTAGCGAACCATCGTCGTGTTTTTGACTCTATATGGGGACATGGCTTCGCCCGGCGCTTCCCCTCTCGCTCTCTTTTCCCGATGGACCACCCTGGGCCGCACGACGTTCGCCTCTTATCTGCGGGACAATATTCCCCGTCTCGGGGCGGCGCTGGCCTTTTACACCGCGGTCGCGATCGTGCCCCTGATGATGCTCACCGTGGCCCTCGGCGGAATCATTTTGGGCAACGACGCGGCGCGGCGAAATGTGCTGCTGGAGATTGAGCAGTTGGCCGGCGTCGATCCCGGCCAGGCGCTGAGCGCGATCGGGCCGATCCGGCATCCCTCTTCGACCACGGCCTGGATGAGCCTGGTCATCTTTTTAATCGGTGGATTCGGCGTCTTCTCCAACCTGCGCGACTCCCTCAATTATATCTGGAGGGCGCCGCGCCCGGCCGATGCCCATTGGTGGGTCCGGCTTCGCCAGCAGCTCTTCTCGGTCGGGGCGGTCGTCGGGACCGGGTTTATCGTCTTGGTTTCGCTGACCCTTAGCGCCGTTCTCACCTGGATCCTCGCCCATGCCAGCCGCTGGGGGCGCTGGCCGGCCCTGGCGACGGAGTCGGCCAACTTTCTCTTTTCCCTCCTGGTGGTGGGTCTCCTCATCGCTGTGGTGTTCAAGCTCTTGCCCAATGTCGCACTCCGCTGGCGGCAGATCTGGCTAGGGGCGATCTTTACCTCCCTGCTCTTCAATATCGGCAAGACCGTGCTCGCGTTCTATTTCGCACGCATCCGGCTCAATTCCCTTTACGGATCGGCCAGCACGGTCATCGCGCTCCTGCTGTGGTGCTATTACGCTGCCCAGATCGTCTTCTTGGGCGCGGAGTTCACCCGGGTCCACATCGTGAGCGAGGGCGGCCGGATCCCGCTGAAGGATGTCACGGAAAGACTGCAGCCAGGCACCGGGAAATCCACCGGTCGAAACAACGGGTTAACCCCTTCTGGCCGCCGTCGGCCCGTGATGGTAAAGTAGGGTTCTACCATGAAAAACAAAGTCATTTCCCCGTCCAATGGTCGTTCCGATCAAAACCGGCCTGTGCCCGCCCTGGCCTTTTCGCACCAAGACATCGCCGCATCCGCCCGCGACGTCTGGAACGAAAAGGGCCAGCCCGAGGGCCGGGACGAAGAGATCTGGTTCGAAGCGGAACGCCGGCTGAAACACGACCGCGCGGCGCAGCGGGACAAGCGGGCCTTTGCCAACCCCGCTTCGTTGCTCAATCCGGACAACGAGCCGGACAGCCGGGTCGAGAATCGCCTGCGCGAAGCGGCGGCTCCGGCGCAAAGCCGCAGTGCGACCTCCCTATAGCGGATAGGTCTGGAGCGGAACCGGATCGATCACGTTGGTTTGCGGCCGGCCCTCGGCCAGCTTCTGCTTGAACCAGCGGCGAGCCGGCGGATCGCCGTGGGTGAGAACGATCGTCTTCGCCTCCGTCTGGACGGCAAAGGCGAGCAATTCTTCCCGTTCGGCGTGCCCGCTGAGGGCAAAGCGTTCGACCCGCGCCTTCAGCTTGACCATAGTGTGGGTGGCCTCGAAGACGAAATTGTCGCCTGTCTTGGCCTGAAGGAGTTTGCCGCCGGGGGTGTCGGGGTCGCAGTAACCGACAAAGCCGACGCCGTTGCGCTCGTGGCCGAGGAGCCCGGAAGCGACCAGGTAGCTCGGGGTATTTTCCACCATCATGCCGGAACTGACGAGGTAAAGGCTGTTGCGCGCGGGTTCCTTGCCCGCCTTCAGCTTGCGGGGCAAGGGCCGGATCTGCAGTTCCTTGAGGATTTGGCGGTTGAAGTGGATGAAGGGGGTCTTGCGGGTGCACTCATCCAGATAGTCGGCCAGGGCCATGCCCAGGCCCGAGGCATAGATCGGGCAGTGGGGCATGCGGCCGGAGCGCCGGCCTTCGTGCAGGATGGTGAGGATTTCCTGCATGCGCCCCAGGGCGAAAACCGGGAGGAGGAAGGAGCCGCCGCCTTTGATCGCGGTGGTGATGCTGGCCAAGAGCCGGTTGATTTCGGTCGTGCGCGTCCGGTCGGGCGTGGGGGCGGTGTCGCCGCGGGTTGTTTCCGTCACCAAAACGTCAAAATGCCCGGCGGGGAACTTCGCCCCGTCCAGGGTCCGCTGGTTTTCGTACATGACGTCGCCGGTGAAGAACAGGCTCTTCTTCCGGTAGTGGACCTCGACCCCGGCAGCGCCGGCGACATGGCCGGCGGGATGCAGGATGATTTCGATCTCATCCTTGGCGCTGCGGATCTTCTTGGCGTGGCCAAAGGGCAGGCCGACGAATCGCGGGACGCACTTTTCGATGTCGGTATGGGTGAAGAGCGGATACTCGGGAATATTGTCCTGCTCCTTCTGCCGCAGCATGACCCGGGCGGAGTTGTGCAGCATCCGCTCGATCAGGATCAGGCTTGCCGCGGTCATGATGACGGGGACCTCTGGGTGCTCGCGCATCACGACCGGCAGGCTCCCGATATGATCGAGATGGCAGTGGGTGATGATGATCAGGTCGAGTTTCCGGCCGCGCAGAGCGGACAGGTCCGGCGTGGCCACCCGACCGACTCGTTTGGGATGAAGGCCGCAATCGACCATGAGATTGAAGTCGCCCAGCTGGACAAAGAGACAGTTGGCCCCGATGCCGCCATCGCGATTGAGATCGATTAACTCCATGAATCTTAAAATTTTACGCTTAACTGTCCGCGGGCCGCAAACTCTTTATGGCGGCGAACTGCTTGGGGGAGAGGAGCCGCCGGGGTACCCGCTTGCCCGCTTCGTACATCAATTGGTCCCAATCCTCGGTGCTCGGCTCATGCGGCTCCCAAGAGCGGCCGTGGCCTTGATTCCAATACCAGGCCAGATTTCCTCCGTGCACGATTGCGCGGACGTGAATCTTTCCCCTTTCGGGGTGCTTGCTCCACCAGCCAAACTCCATGCTCATAGGCTGAGAGCAAACCGCGTCGAATGAACTATCGCCATCACTTTCATGCCGGGAATTTCGCGGATGTGTTCAAGCATAGCCTCCTGATTCAGCTGGTGCGGGCGGTGCAGCGCAAACCCGGGGGGGCGCTTTTCCTCGATACCCACGCCGGCTGGGGCGGCTACGACCTTAACCGGGCCGCCCAAGGCGATTCGCGGCCGCGGCCGCCAGAACATCCCGACGGCATTGGGCGGCTGTGGTCTCAGCCCGGTCTCCTGCCCGCTCTCGCCGAGTACGTCGCGATCGTGCGGGAGTATCAAAAGAGCGCCGGAGTGGCGACCGACGGAGCCCCGATCCGATACTATCCCGGTTCGCCCTGGTTGCTGGCCCGATCGGCCCGGGCGCAGGACCGGACGGCCCTGTTTGAGATCGACCCGGCAGCGGTGGAGGCCTTGAGGAGCGAGTTGGTCGCTTTTCGGCGCCTGACGATCCAAGCCGGGGACGGCTACGGCGCCGTGGCGGCCTTGCTGCCCCCGCCGGAGCGCCGAGCGCTGGTCCTGATCGACCCACCCTACGAGGCCGCCGAAGAATGGCAACGGGTGGAAAGTGTTCTGCAATTGGGACTTCGGCGTTTGCCGGGCGGAGTGTATGCGGTGTGGTATCCGCTCACGGTCCGAGCGGGTTCGGAAGATTTTCTCCAACGACTCGAGGCATCGGCCCTCGCGCCGACCCTGGCGGTGGAAATCGTGGTCGATCCGGCCGCCACGATGCGAGGGTGCGGCTTGGTCATGGTGAATCCGCCGTGGCGATTTGAAATCGACGCCCAAGCCTGGATGGCGCAACTCTCCGCCCTCCTCGGCCGGGCCTCAGGATCCGCAGCGTCCTGGCGCTGGCTGGTGCCGGAAAAACCGGCCCGTCCTTAACGGCTAGCCAACTCTCCACCAAAGACTTCGCTGAAGTCCTTGACGTTAGGGGAGGGCGTCTGCACACGAAGGGGCGGAGCCTTAAACACCGTGCGCTCCCATTGCACATTGCCGCGGAGGGCGGCTTTGAGGGTGGGCGAGGTGTCGAAGGTGGGGCTCGAACGGAAAAATCTCAGGCTTGGTAAGGTCATTACAGCTATCTCGGACCTAATATCGGATGGGAGGTGCCATTAATTTAGCACAAAATTGGGCGCATCGCCGATATTTCAGGCGACGCGCGGCCAGCGAGCCGCCGGGCGGGCGGAGCCGGCGCTGCGCTTGGGCAGGACGAGCGTGAGCACGCCCTGGTGAATTTCCGCCGCCATCGCCTCGTAGGCGATCGAGCGGCCGAGGCGGAGTTTGAGCCGGTAGTCGCGCTGGGACTTCTCCAAGTGAAGCGCCTCCCAGTTCACCCGCACAAACCGCGTCTTCTGCCCGGTGATGAGCAAATCGGGGCCGCGGGCCTCGATGCTGACACCGGAGGCCTCCACGCCCGGGAGGTAGACGACGAGTTTCAGGGCGTCACCCTGCGCCTGGCAGTCGTAGATCGGACTGCGGAAAGTGTCGGCCGCGTCGGCGCTCGGACGGACGCGTCGGGAGGGACTCTGGGGGTGGATGATGGTGTGCATGGAAAAAATGCCGTGGCCTCCTCGGGGGGAGTACCGCCGGGCTTTCGGGAGTTGAACCGTTCCTTGAGTTAGGAGGGGTTCAGGCCGTAAAGCCCGCGCCGGTGTATTTATTCCAATGGCGAACGGTCACCGGGCGCATCGCAGCGCAGCCAAGACGAACGCAGGCCTTCGTAATCGAAGTGCCAGCGCGGCTGCGCGAACGTTGTTGGGCCGGAATCATTGGAATGAGTGTCGAAGGAAGCACAAAGCAGCCCCCATGCCAAGAAAAAATCTGCCGACGGCCCTAGAGCTCGTCGTATTTCTCCGCCCGGCCCTTGGCCTTGGCCACGGGATATTTTTTGGCGTTGGCGGCCATTTTGGCCTCGATCGCGGCGGCCAGGTCGAGGCCGGTGACATTGGCGAATTCCAGGGCGTAGATGACGACGTCGGCCAATTCCTCGGCGATCTTCGCGCGTTTGGCCCGGTCCCGCGCGATGGCGTGCGAGGCTCGCGGCGTGGCCCACAGGAAATGCTCCATCAGTTCGGCCGCTTCGGCGGCCAGGGCCATGCTGAGGTTTTTCGGAGCGTGAAACTGCTCCCAGTCCCGGTCGCGCGAGAATTTGAGCACGCGGCGCTTGAGCTGGGCGATGGAAGTGGAGGCGTCGGAGAGGGCGGGCATAGTCAGGAAGGCGGGCGGTAAGCTTTCATCAGTTCCGGCCGGGTCTCCAGCCGGGCAGCCCCGATCAGATCCAGGCAGTAGGGAATGGCGGGGAAAACGGCGGCGAGATTCTCCCGGATGGCCTTGGGCCGGCCCGGCAGGTTCACGATCAGGGTCTGGCCGCGGATGCCGGCCGTCTGGCGGGAGAGAATGGCGGTGGGCACATATTGCAGCGACGCGGTCCGCATCAGCTCGCCGAAGCCGGGCAGGATCTTGGCACAGACCGCCAGGGTGGCCTCCGGGGTCACGTCCCGCGCCGCCGGGCCGGTGCCCCCGGTGGTCACGATCAGGCAGCAGTGCGCGGCGTCGGCCATCCGCTTCAGCTCGGCCTCGATCACTGCCTGTTCGTCCGGAATAATTTTGTATTCCAGGGCGAAGGCCGTGAGGAGCCATTCGCGCAGCAGGGCGACACAGGCCTGCCCGGGCGTATCCGCGTAGGCTCCGGCGCTGGCCCGGTCGGAGATGTTCAAAACGCCGATGGTGACCACGGGGCCGTTTTGCCCGCGAACCCGGCGCGGAGCAAGATTTCAGAACAGGGCCCGGACTTGCTCCGGCGTCAGCCCCTTCTCCCGCAGGCTGCGGAGGCTGAGGGCGTCGTGGCGTTTGGCCAGCCGCATGCCGGAGGCGTCGGTCATCAGGGGGCAATGATAGAAGCGGGGCGGGGGCAGGTCGAGGCCGCGGTAGACCAGCAGCTGGCGAAAAGTCGAGCGGATCAGGTCGGCGCCGCGGACCACCTCGGTCACGCCCATGGCGGCGTCGTCCACGGCGCAGGCCAGCTGATAGCTTGGGCAGTTGTCCTTGCGCCAGACCAGGAAGTCGCCGAAGTCCCGGTGGGTACGGGCGGCCTGCCGGCCGCAGGCGCCATCGTCGAAGACGAGCTCAAGGTCATCGGGCACCCGCAGGCGCCAGTTGCAGGCAATCTTCTCGCCCAAGGGCGGGAGGGGCAGGCCGGCGGGAGGGCGGAATTCACGGGGGTAAATCGGTTCGTCGTTTTCCCCGCCTTCATGCGGCGCCCCGGCGGCTTCGAGCACGTCGCGACGCGAGCGCGCGCAAGGAAAGATGAGCCCGCGCGCGTTGAGCCGCTCCAGCGCCGCCCGGTAGTGGGGTAGGCGCCGGCTCTGCTCGTAGGGCGCGCAGGGTCCGCCGACGTCGGGCCCCTCGGCCCAGTCCAGGCCGAGCCAGCGCAGATCGACGATCATTTCCGCCGTGAATTCGAGGCGGAATCGCTCCGCGTCCAAGTTGTCGCTGCGCAGGATCAGCTTCCCGCCCGCGGCCCGGGCGCGTTCGGCCGCAATCCAAAAGGTCCGGGCATGGCCGAGGTGGAGGTAGCCGGTGGGGGAGGGCGCCAGGCGCCCGCGATATGCCTGGACGGAAGCGTTCAGAGGGCGGGATTTTTCGGGAAGCGGGAGGATGCGAGTTGCCCACGGGCGGAGCAATTTTATAGCGTCGGTCCGTGTCGAAGCTGCTCTGCATCTACTGCTCCTCCAGCCGGAATCTGGCGGCGGACTATCATCGGGCCGCCGAAACCGTTGGGCGCGAGATGGTGGCGCGCGGCTGGGGCCTGGTTTACGGGGGCGGCGCCACCGGGCTGATGGGCTCGGTGGCGCAGGGTGTGAAGGCGGCCGGCGGCCACGTTGTCGGGATCATCCCGGAATTCATGGTGGCGCGGGAACTCGCCTTCCACGCTGCCGACGAGCTCGTCACGGTCGAAACCATGGCCGAGCGCAAGCAGGCCATGATCGCCCGGGCCCACGGTTTTCTCGCCTTGCCTGGCGGGATCGGGACCCTGGAGGAGATCGCCGAGGTCCTCACCCTCCGGCATCTCGCGCAGGTCGACCGGCCGGCCGTCTTTTACAACCAGAACGGCTACTACGACGATTTGCTCCGTTTTTTCGAGCGGATGGGCCGCGAGCGTTTTCGCAACCCCGGCCTGGAAGGCCTCTACGGGGTGGCGGCGACGATCGAGGCCATCTGGCCGCTCCTAGACAACGCCGGGTCCTATCGCACCGATCCGCTCTGGAGCGGCCGGCCTACTTCCACAGCCAAACCACCTCCTCGCGCCTGACCCAGCCGGTTTGGCCGTTGTCGAAACGGAGGCGGATCCAGCCGAGGAAGGTCCGGTCGGTCCGGGCGAGGGTGCCGGCGCTAAGGGGCGTGGTCTTCTGCGCCGCGTCCGCTTCGGTCGGGATCGACCGCAGCGTGGTGGCCCGCCAGACCTCCGCGGCTTCGGTATCGGCTGCGGCGCCGTAGCTGGACCACCCGATGGCCGCGGTCAGAATGAGCGCGATCGCCAGCGTCAGGACCGCACCCGCCGCCAGCCCGATCCACCGGCCCGGAAGGTGGCCGTAGGACCGGGCCAGCTTGATCCCGAGGGCCAGGGCGGCGCCCCAGGCCGACACGATCAGGACCATCTGCCAACCGGAGGGTGAGGCGAGGCGGGCGAGTTGCGGCCGGAGGCCGGGCGAAAGGAAGTCCGCCAAAGCCTCGGGGGCAAATCCGGCTTTGCCGCTGGCGAGGGCGAACTGCCACCGCACGGCGTCGGCACTGGGCTGCTGGACAAAGGCGGCGGCGGCCTGCGCGGCGGCTTCGTCCCAGCGGCTTTGCTGGGCCAGGGCGAGGGAAAGATTGTGGCGGGCCGCCCAGTCCAGGGGTTCGGCCGCCAGACGTTCGCGCCAGCCTCCTTCGGCGGCGGCAAAGTCGGCGCGGCGGTAAGCGGAGGGAGCCGCGGCGGCGCGGGCGGTGGCGGCGCGGACGACGCCGTAACTGCCAATCAGCGCCAGGGCGGCGACCAGGAAAGGGAAGAGGTTCCCGGCCCGAAACGCCCGGAAGCGGGCGAAGGCGGGCGCGGGCGCGGCGGCGAGGGCGATGCGGGCGCGGGCGACCCAATCGACGGGGAGGCGGGGGGACGGGCCGAAAATGGCCCGCTCGGACTCGGTCCACAGGGTCGCCCAGGCCGGATCGGCCAAAGCGCCGCCGTTGGGTGCGGCGCTGGGGATGTTCCAGAGGATGGCGGCGTCCTGCTGCCAGGCCACGAGTTCGGCGGGGTTGGCCGGCCCTTCGACGGAGAGGCCGCCGAGCTTGTCCAGGGTGGCGGCCAGCCGGAGGCGGGCTGCGCGCCGAAACCGGGCGGGGTCGGTCGCGGCGGCCCGTTGCAGGGCCAGCCCGAACCAGCCCAGGAGGAGCAGAGCGATCGGGGCGAACACCAGGGCGGCGACGGTGCCGCGAGTGAACGGGGCCGTGGCCAGGCCGGAATCCGGCAGGGGATCACGGGGCAGCCCGGAGGGCGCGCTCGGCGTTTCAATTTCCGTGCCGCCGGAATTTTCCGGGGCGGCGGCCGTGCCGCTGGTGGCCGGCGGCGCTCCCGGGACAGGGGCGGCAGCGGCGATGGTCACAGTCGCCGCCGGAGTGGAGACGACCTTATAAGTGCCGCTTTCCGGATCGAAGTAGCTGAAGGTGACCGGCCGCAAGGGATAGGTCCCGGGCCGGGTCGGCATCAAGACGACGTCCTCGGTCAACTTCGCGTCGAAGAGCTTCTTCTCCACCGGTGCGCGTTTCGCGGTCGGCGCGATAACCTGGAAGTCCCGGGAGACCTCGCGGGGGGGCAATCCCGCGATATCGGGCCAGTTGCCCGTGCCGCTCAATTCCAAGGTCCAGGTGATCGGCTCGCCCACGGCCGCCCGTTCCGGCACTACCTTGGAGACGAGCTTGAAGCTGCCGACGGCGCCGGTGAAGCCGGCCGGGGCGGGCGGCAGCGGGCGCACGTCGATCGTCGGGGTGTCGCTCGCCACCGAGAACTGCTGGTATTGGCGCTGCTGAAAGAAGCCGAAACCCGTGACCCCGACGCTGAGGTTGACCAGCTGGTTGACGGGGTTGAGGTGATAGCTGCCGGGTTTATGAACCAGGGCCCGGGTATGATAGTTTAGGCCGGTGGCCGGTTCGGCGCCGGTGCGAATGTCAAACTGCTCGGGCTGGGACCAGTCTTCCGCCAGCAAAGGATCGGCATTCCAATCGAAGACGCCGTGCTCGAAATCCGGGTAATACCCGCGAGCTGCCTCGATGGAGTAGGCGAGATGGAAGACTTCGCCGGCCCAGACTTCCGTCGGCGAGGCCTGCAGCCGGGATCGGGCGGCGGTGGACAGCGGCTGGCTGCCGTTGACCATCGCGTCGGTCGAATCGAAATGGGCGGCCGGCACCCGCACGGTGCCTTTGTTCGTCGCGACGTCGAAGGCGGGAATTTGCACGCTCTGCTTTTGCAGCAGCAGGGCCGCATAATTATAGCTGATCGTGTGGCTGTAGGTGCCGTTGATCAGCGACATATTGCTGGACTGGCCGGCGAAGGCCACGCTCAGGGCGGCAACTTTGGGCGGGACGGGCGTGTCGGTGGGCTCGCAGCCGTCAAAGATCAGCTGAAGCGAGGTCGCTTGGCCGGCGGCCAGCACGCCGCCCGGCGGCTCCCACCGCGCCGATTGCGCGGCGAGAACGAGCGGGAAGAGGAGGAAGCAGAGAATCGTCTTCACCAGTCCTTGCCTTTCTTTTCCGGAGGCCGGGGCTCATTTTTTTCAAACATTTGGTAAAGTTGAGCGGGGGAATCGCGGTCGCGCACTTCCGCCAGCTTTTGCAGCAGCGGGGCCAACGCGGGGTCGGCGTTGGCCGGGTCCGGGCGCTCCTGGGACGTGCCCCCGACTTGCTGCGTGCCTCCGCTGGGCGGGGGCGGATTGGCCCCGGGCGGTTTCATCTGACCGAATGCTGAAGCGGGCGGATTGCCGGAGGACGGGGGCGAGGCGGACTGCGCCTGGGACTGATTCTGCTGGGATTGCCCCTGCTGTCCGGGCGAAGACTGCTGGTCCTGTTCGTTCTGCTGGCTCTTCTGATCCGATTTGCCCTGCTGCGATTGCTTCGACTGCTGGGATTGGTCTTTTTGGTCCTGCTTCTGCTGCTGTTTTTGCTGCTGGTCCTGCTGCTTCTGTTTCTGCTGATCCTGATTCTTTAGCAGCGCTTTTAGGCTACCGCGCAGCTGCGGCCAATCGGCCACCTTGGGGTCGGCGGCCGACCCGACATCGACGGCGGCGAGGGCATCCTGCACCGGGCCGGGCGGGACCGGCTGGCGGGAGGACTGCAGCTGCTGGCCCCAGGAAAGGGTCTGACGCCCCAGTTCGAGCCAATCGAGGGCGCTGGGAGCTTCCTCGGTCGAGAGCCGGCCGACAATCCGGCCGAGCAGGGCGCCCGGCGGGGCGGCCACCGGCTCGGCCGCGGCGAAGGCGGCCGAGGTCCAGCTGGCCAGGCCCAGCAATCCGAGCAGGATGGCGGCGGCCGCGCCGACCCCGGGCGGAGCGGGCTGGTCGTCGCGCCCAGCCAGCTCAATGTCCCGGCTCTTCGGCCGCACCGGAAACTCCCGGTAGTAGCTGAGCAGGAGCAAGAGCAGGGCCGGCGCCAGCGCCCACTGAAAGCGCTCGGCGTAGCGCGCCGTGTTTTTCTCCGTAAATCTTCCCCGTCGGCCGGCGGCCACGGTGGCGCTGAGCAGGCGCGGCAGATCGATCCACTCGCTGGCGTCGCGGTAGACGCCGCCGGTCAGGCGGGAGAGTTCCCGCAGAGTGTCGCTCTCCAGCTTGGACATGACCACGGCGCCGCTGTCGTCCTTGACGTAGGCACCGGCTCCATCGGGAATGAGGCCGCCGGCGGCCGTGCCGACGCCGAGGCCGATGACTCGCACGCCCTTTTCCTTCAGCTTGGCGATGTGCTGGCGCCAGGTGTCATCGGTGGCCCCGCCGTCGCTGAGAATGATGAGAAAGCGGTCGGCGGTGGCGCCGCTGCTGAAGGCGTCAGCCGCGGCGTCGATCAGAGCCCCGTAGTCCGTGCCGCCGACCGGCATGAAGCCGGGGGCGAGCGAGGGGAGGAACTCGCGCAAGACTTCGTAGTCGGCGCTGAGGGGCGCCTGAAGAAAGGCCGTGCCGGCAAAACTGACCAGGCCCACCCGCTCGCCGGCCAGCTTGTCCAGCAGGGATTGCACCAATAACTTGGCCCGATCCAGCCGGGTCGGCTTGACATCCGGAGTCTGCATCGAGCGGGACAAGTCCAAAGCGATCACGATTTCGCGCGACTGCTCGAAGACCGGTTCGTCGATCCGGCCCCACTGCGGCCGAGCCAGGGCGACGATCCCGCAGGCGAGGCCGAAGCAGAGGCAAACGCGGGGGCGACGGGAGGATCTCCGGGCGGTCGCAGGCGCGGCCGGGTCCAAGTTTAGCCGGCCGATCCCCGCCTCGGCCCGCACAATATGGGGATGGACGGCGGCGGTGGCGCTCCGCCGATGCTGCAGCTCCCAGGCGAGCCACGCGGCCGGCGCCAGCAAAAGCCAGAGGAGAAAGGGCCAGGCGAACATCATGGCGCGAGAAGCGGCGGCGCCCGGAGGGGAGCGCGCCAGTGCTTCACTCCCGTCAGGCCGGCCGCGAGGGCGAGCAGGGCCAGGCCCGGGACGGCGAGCCAGGGAAAGAGTTCGGTCGTGAGCAGGTAGCTCCGGGCGGTGAAATCGATCTTCTCGCCCTGGTCAATGTCGTGGAAGGCCGATTCGATCGTGTCGGTCTCCGCCGCCCGAAAGAAATGACCGCCGGTGAGGTTGGCGATGTCCCGGAGGGAATTTTCGTCCAAGTCGGCCAGGATGCGCCGGTACCCGATCTTGGTGCCCTTGTCGTCGAAGACCGGGAACGGGACGATGCCATCCTTGCCCGCGCCGATGGTGTAGATCGGCACCCCCCGGGCTTTGGCCAGGGCGGCGGCCTGCATGGGAGCCAGCGAGCCGAAATTGTTGGCCCCGTCGGTGAGCAGGACGATGAAGGCCCCCTGGCGGTGCCCGATTGCCAGCTTGGCTTCCCCTTCCTGCAGCCGGGCCAGAGCGACCCCCAGGGCGTCACCGATGGCGGTGCCGTCCGCGATCAGGCCGATCTTCACCCGCTGCAACTGCCGGGCCAGCCAGTCATGATCGGTCGTGAGAGGCGAAAGGGTGTAGGCTTGCCGAGAGAAAAGGACGATGCCGATGCGGTCGCCGGCCCGGCGCTCGATGAAGGCCTGGATCACCGGCTTGATCGCATCCAGGCGATTGAGGCGCTGGCCGTCTTTTTCGTAGTCCTCGCTCAACATCGAGGAGGACAGATCGATCGCGAGCATGATGTCGTGGCCCTGGGAGCGGGTTTCGCGAATCGCGTCGATTTTTTGCGGCCGGGCGAGCGCGGCCACGAGCAGGCCGAGTCCGGCCGTGGCCAGGACCGCGGGCCAGCGCGAGGCGGCCAGGAGCGACGGCCGATGCCAGGCGGCCGCGAAGGGAACGAGCAGGACCGGCACGGAACGGCGCCCGCGGAGCCAGACGGCGGCCGGCAGCGCCAGGAAGGCGAGCAACCAGAGCGGGCTGGCCAGCCGCCAGTTGGCCCAGGCGAGAACCAGCGAATGCTGAAAGGAGTGCGCCATGGCCGTCAGCCGGAGCGCCCCCGGTTCATCCGGGCGCGGAAAAAGCGGACGAGCTCCTCCAGCCCATTTTGGTCGGAGGTCATGGCGAGCCGGGAAAGCGGATCGGGAAATAGCGCTGTCCAGGCGGCGTCGCGTTCCGCGCGCCACTCGGCTTGGGCCGCCCGCTCGGCGCCGCTGCCTTCCAGCGTCACCAGGCGTCCGGCTGCCGGATCGTAGGCGGCGAACAGATCCGCCTCGGGCAATTCCCGCTCCCAGGGATCGTCGACCCGGAAGGCCATGGTTTGATAGCGCCGCTGCAAGACCGACCAGCCTTCGGGCAAAGGCCGCGGGGGAAAATCTCCGAGCCAGAGCAGGACGCTGTGCTTGGGCGCGGCCCGGGCGAGGAAGCGCCAGGGAATGGCGGCGGCGGTTTGCCCCGCCCCGCGGAAGGGCGCCGGCGGCTGGGCGAGGAGGGTGGCGGCGGCATGCATGATCCGGCCCCGGCCGCGCACCGGCTGGCGGACGAGACAGCCCTCGGGGGAGGCGTGGACCAGGCCGACCCGGTCGCGGTTGATGGCGCTGAGCAGCATGACCATGCCCGCGAGCTCGAGGAGGGCCTCGCGCTTGGAGCGGCTGCCGGAGCCGAAACGCAGGGAGGGCGTGTCCTCAAAGACGACCAGGACTGTGACCTCCCGCTCCTCCACGAACTTTTTGCGGTAGGGCTCGCCGAGGCGGGCCGTGACATTCCAGTCGATGTCCCGGACATCGTCGCCAAATTCATACCGCACCACCTGGTCGAACTCCATGCCGCGGCCGCGGAAGGCCGAGCGGTATTCGCCGCTGAGGACATTTTCGACCGCATGGCGGACCCGCCATTCCAGCTGCCGCAGCATCGCAATCGGCGAGGCGGCAGGGCGGGGAGCGGTGGCGACCGGCGCGGGCATGGGAGGATCCGCCGAAGGATCAAACCGCCGGGACCGGGGTTTGATCGAGGATGCGGGCAACGATCCAGTCCGGGGTGCGTTCTTCCGCTTCGGCCTCATAGGTCAGGCCGACGCGGTGCCGGAGGATATCGGGGGCAATTTCCTGGATCAAAGCGGGCCCGAGGTAGTCTTGGCCGCGCAGCCAGGCCAGCGCCCGGCCGGCTTGGTACAGCGCCAGGGAGGCGCGGGGCGAGGCGCCGAAATTCAGGTAGCGCTTGGCGCCGGCCGCGGGCGTGCGATCGGCCCACTGCCGGGTGGCACGGACCAGTTCGAGGATATAATTGCGGGCCGGGGCGGCCACGTGGATCTGGTCGACCGCGCCGCGCAGCGCGATCAGCTCCTCGCCGCTGGAGACGGCGGCGAGAGCCGGCTGCGCGGTCACCTGGCCCCAGCGGAGCATCATGGCGGCCTCCTCCTCCGCCTTGGGATAATCAACGATCAGCTTGAAAAGAAACCGGTCGGTTTGGGCCTCGGGCAGCGGATAGGTGCCTTCCTGCTCGATCGGATTTTGGGTCGCCATCACGAAGAAGGGCTTGGGCAGGGGATGAGTCTGGCCCCCGATCGTGACCTGGCGTTCCTGCATCGCCTCGAGCAGGGCGCTTTGCACCTTGGCCGGGGCGCGATTGATTTCGTCGGCCAGAACCAGATTGGCAAAAATTGGGCCGTGATGGGGCCGGAATTCCCCGGTCTTAGGCTGAAATATCATGGTGCCCACGACGTCGCTCGGCAGGAGGTCGGGAGTGAACTGGATGCGCTCGCATTGGACGCCCAAGGCGGTGCCTAGAGACTTTACCAGCAATGTTTTAGCCAACCCGGGCATGCCCTCCAGGAGGACGTGGCCATTGGCCAGCAGGGCCACGAGCAATCGCTCCACGACCGCATCCTGGCCGATCACGGCCTTGCCGATTTCTTCGCGAAGTTTGTTGGACCAAGAAGGACCGTTAAGCATGAGTGGGAGAATGGTTTTTGACTCTGAAGGTGGCAAAGAGTTTCAATGGATAAAGCCTTCAGACGATGACATTACCAACCCAAATAATCGAGCGCCTGGGCGCTTTGGGAGTGCGGGTCGAGGATGTGGAGGAACGCTTCATCCGGGGCAGCGGTCCCGGCGGGCAAAAGATCAACAAGACCTCCTCCACGGTCTGGCTGCGCCATCGGCCGACCGGAGTGGAGGTGCGCTGCCAGCGGGAGCGCTCCCAAACCGCCAACCGGGAGACCGCCTGGAACGAATTGGTCGGCAAGCTTACCGCCCGGGCGCAGGGCAAGGTCGCGGCTGTGGTGCAAGCGCGGGAGGCGGAGCGGCGGCGGAACAGGCAGAAGAGCTACGGACAAAAGGTCCGAATGGTGCAGTCGAAAAAGCACCGGGCCAAAATTAAAGGACAACGGAGCCGTGTCGGATCGGAATAGACCCTGCGAAAAAAGGAGAAATGAGACCAGGCTTTCGCCGACATCAATCGCAGACATTGGGTTGTCGTTCAAGGGCGGCTACGGAAATCTGAGGGTGGGCGTTACAACTGGAATACCAGCGAATCGCACCGTGGTGGCTTACGATCACATCGCGATGGCGGTCGATTTTCGTGGACGCTAAGATTGTCGGGCGCCTCAATCGGTCGCCGGATGTCGCTTGTCGATCTATTCATCGGGAAACCACTTGCCACGTCGGACGAGCGCGCTGAGTGCATCGGCCCCAGCGCAGGCATCCCGGTCTTCGGCCTGGACGCTCTCAGCTCGGCGGCCTACGGCCCTGAAGCCGCGCTCACTCTGCTAATTCCGCTCGGCATCGCGGGCATCGAAAGGATCGTGCCGGTCACCTTCGCGATTATCGGCCTGCTCACGCTCGTCTACTTCTCCTACCTCCAGACGATCGACGCCTATCCCAGTGGCGGAGGAAGCTATACCGTCGCCTCGGAAAATCTCGGCCTCCACGCCGGCCTGCTCGCCGCGGCCGCGCTTATGATCGATTATATCCTGAATGCCGCCGTGGGCATTTCCGCCGGCGTGGGAGCGCTCGTTTCCGCCTTCCCGGCTCTCCAGCCGCACACCCTTGCACTATGTCTTGCGATTTTGCTCGTCCTGACCCTGGTCAATCTTCGCGGAGTCAAGGACACCGGCTCGGTGTTCCTCATTCCGACCTATCTCTTCGTCGGCACACTGCTGCTCGTTATTGCGGTCGGATCGGTCCGCGCCATTGCCAGTCACGGCCACCCCCAGGCAATCGTCGCGCCGCCGCGCCTGCCCGTTAGTGGATCGCTCCTCACCCTTTGGTTACTGGCCAAGGTGTTTGCGAGCGGCTGCACCGCGATGACCGGCGTGGAGGCAGTTTCCAACGGTATCAAGGCCTTCCGCGAACCCTGCCAAAAGAACGCCAAGCGCACGCTCACAATCATCATTGCGCTGCTTATGATCTTGCTGGCGGGTATTGCCCTGCTTTGCCGCGCCTACGGGATCGGCGCCACCGATCCCAATAGTTCCGGCTACCAGAGCGTCCTTTCCCAACTCGCCTTGGCCGTCATGGGCCGCGGTTGGTTCTACTACGTCACCATCGGCTCGATCCTCGCCGTCCTCGCCCTTTCCGCGAACACGTCCTTCGCCGATTTCCCGCGTCTCGCCCGCGCCATCGCCCTCCGCGGCTGCCTTCCGCATGTCTTCAAGATCCGCGGTCGCCGCTTGCTCTATTCCTACGGAATCTACGCCCTGGTTGGATTCACCGCCCTTCTCCTTATCGTTTTCGGCGGCGTCACCGACCGGCTCATCCCCCTCTTCGCCATCGGCGCCTTCCTCGCCTTCACCCTCTCCCAGGCCGGAATGGTCATGCATTGGAGAAAAAAGGGCGGCCATGGTTGGGTCCTCCACCTGATGGTCAACGGCGTGGGCGCGATCGCCACCGGCATCACCACCCTCATTGTGCTGGTCGCGAAGTTCACCGATGGAGCCTGGATCACCGCCCTCCTAGTTCCCGTCCTCATCGTGGCCATGATAGCGGCAAAGCGCCACTACAAGCGCGTCGCCCTCGAGGTCAATATCGACCGTCCCCTGCGCGTCGACAACCTAGCCGAGCCGATCGTGATCATGCCCATCGATCGCTGGAGCCGCATTACCGAAAAGGGGCTTCGTTTCGCCCTGAAACTCAGCGACGAAATCCAGGCGGTCCATATCCTGGACACCGAAGACAACCCCGAGGAAATCCAACGGAGCTGGCAGCGGAACGTCGTCGGGCCGCTGCGCGCGGCCGGGCACCCGGTGCCGGGTTTCGTCCTCCTTCCCTCTCCCTATCGTTACGTCCTGCCCCCCTTGGTCGATTACATCTTGGAACTCGAACAGAAGTACCCTACGCGCCAACTCGCCGTCCTCATTCCGGAACTCGTGGTCCGACGATGGTGGGAGGCCCCACTGCACAACCAGCGAGCCAAATTGCTGAAGCTGCTCCTCCTCGCGCGCGGCGACCGGCGCATTGTCGTAATCAATATCCCGTGGTACCTGTAGCCCCCAGGCTCCAAGCTCTTAAAATGAATCCCAGCGGCAGTGCGTGGATTGGCGCGACTAAGGGCGATTCTCTTTATTTATGACACCTACAGCGGACATCGTTATTATTGGCGGGGGAATTCAGGGGACGAGCCTGGCTTTTAGTCTGGCGCAGCGAAAAGCCGGACGGATTGTCCTTCTCGAGAGGAAATGGCTCGCGGGAGGCCCGACGGCCAAATCGGGAGCGATGATCCGCCCGCTTTTCGCCGACAAAGTCTATGTCGAATTGGTCCACGCCTCGACCGGGATGTTTGAGCGCTGGCCGGAGGCGGTGGGCGGCGATCCGGGCTTCGTCCAGCCGGGTTTTCTGCGCGTGACCGAATCCTTGGATCAGGCCGTGATCGGAGCCGATCTCGGTCTCCTACGCGGTCTTGGGGTGCCCGTGGAGATCTTGACCGCGGCGCAGATGCGTTCGCTGGCGCCGTTTGCCGAATTCTCCGATGCAGAAAAGGGCGTCTTTTTGCCGCGCGGGGGTTTTGCGGATCCGCAACGGACCACGGTGGCGTTGGCCGACGCTGCCCGCCGGCTTGGAGTTGAAATCGTGGAAGGCGTCGCGGTGACGGCCATTGAAGCGAGCGGAGGATCCGTTCAGGCAGTAAAAACCGACCGCGGACGCGTTGCCGCGGGGACGGTCGTGAATTGCGCTGGGGCCTGGAGCGGGCGCGTGGCCGCCCTCGCCGGCATCGACATCCCGATCGAGGCGATCCGTTCGCCCACCTGCCTTTTCCAGCGGCCGGATCGCCTGCCGGTGTCGGGTCCGATCATCTCCGACGGCGTGCATCGGGTCTATTTGCGGGCCCAAGGCGCCGATTTGATCCGGGCGGCCCATTTCGGGTGGACGCAGGATCCCTGCGATCCCGACCAATGGGACGAAAGCATCACCCAGGGGCAGCTGGCGGCGATTCGGTCCTCGCTCGAGCAGCGCTACGAAGCCATGAAGCGGATGGTGTCGTACGGGGGCTTTTCCGCGATGTACGACATGACTCCGGACGGACATCCCATTGTCAGCCGGTTCCCGCAACTCACCGGCTTTTGGTGCAACTGCGGCTGGAGCGGCAACGGCTTTGCGCCGGCCCCGGCCGCGGGGCAGGCGATCGCACAGCAGATCCTCACCGGTAAGAGCGACATCAGCCTGGCGGCCTTCGCCTGGCCTCGGCCGTTGGGGCTCGACGCCCGGGCTGATCTCAAATGGATTCACCGCTGAGGCGGGCCTGGGTTCAGCCTTCCGCGGCGCCGTCGGGCCGGGGTTTAGATGCTCTTGTAGATTGAAAATCCCCGAGCCTGGTAATTTGAGAGCGCGTTGGGGTGGTCGAGCTCGCAGGTGTGGAGCCATACCCGGGAGGGTTTCAGTTCCCACGCCTTATCAATCGCCTCGGTCAAAAAGGGACCGCCCAGACCCCGGCCGATGAACTGGGGCGCCAATCCGAAGGCAATCAGTTCAATTTCATTTTCAGAGGACTTCGATAGCTCGAAATAGCCGGCCGGCGATCCGTCATAGTAGGCCACGAAAGTTTGGAGGGTCACGGACTCCGCGTAGTCGCTCCATTGCGCATCGCTCCAACTTAACCGATCTCTCCAGCTCCACTGCGAGCCGACAAGGATGTAGAGAAACCGGTTGAACTGCCATTGCTTGATCGCCGCTTCCGTTACTCGGAATCGAGGGTCTGGGAGCCTTTTCGGCCGGTGCTCCAGCCTCGAAAGCATTTGGAGATAAGTCGTTTTCACGGGGCCGGCGTCACCTCACCTCGGAATAACTGTATCGGCTGTCTAGCTCCGCTTGACGATTTCGCGCACGCCGCCTTCGATCCCCTCGGGTTCGGTGAGCTGCTTGGCGCCTTTGGCGCCCAGTTCGGCGAAGCGC
>Ga0302279_10003192_pt1 | contig 20751 bp, 23 predicted proteins | sample III_Bog_N3_3_FD_194541 | JGI IMG/M metagenome (GOLD analysis project Ga0302279, IMG submission 194541) | Peat permafrost microbial communities from Stordalen Mire near Abisko, Sweden - III_Bog_N3_3 | ecosystem: Environmental > Terrestrial > Soil > Wetlands > Peat | place: Sweden: Abisko...
GGGAGGGGGAGTCCCTGCTTCCGTCCCCGTCCCGGTCCCTGTTCATCGTCACGCGTCCCCCCCATCCCGATGACCGGCTTCACCCATTTCGACGCGGCCGGCAACGCGGCCATGGTGGACGTGACGGCGAAACCGGTCACCGACCGCATCGCAACCGCTCGGGCTCGGGTCGCGATGCAGCCGGAGACTCTCGCCATGATCCAGGCCGGGACCGCGAAGAAGGGCGACGTCCTTGGCGTGGCCCGCCTTGCCGGGATCATGGCGGCCAAGCGCACCGCCGATCTGATCCCGCTCTGTCACCCGCTGCCGGTCACCGCGGTCACCGTCGATCTCACGCCCGACCCGGCGGCCAACACGGTGGAGATCGCAGCCACCGTCCGGACCACCGGCCAGACTGGGGTGGAGATGGAGGCGCTGACCGCCGCCAGCATCGCCGCCCTGACGGTCTATGACATGTGCAAGGCGGTTGACCGCTCCATGCGCATCGAGGGCATCCGGGTTACCCAGAAGGCCGGCGGCAAATCGGGCGATTTCGTCCAGGCTTGATGCGTCGCGTCCAGGAAACAGTCCCAATGATCAGCGTCGAAGAAGCCCGCGACCGTATCCTCGCCGACCTTCGCCCGACCCCGGCCGAGGTCGTTGCGTTGGCCAGTGCCTGGAGCCGGGTCACCGCGGAACCCCTGCGCGCGCGCCTGACACAGCCGCCGGCCGATGTCTCAGCCATGGATGGCTATGCGCTGCGGGCCGCCGACGGCGGTCTCGGTGCCACTTTGACGGTGATCGGTGCGGCCCCTGCCGGCCACCCCTTCGCGGGCCAGGTCGGTCCCGGCCAGATCGTGCGCCTTTTCACCGGCAGTGTCGTGCCAGCGGGGGCCGACTCGATCCTGCTGCAGGAGGACGCGACGCGCGACGGCGACACTGTCCGGGTGAATGAAGCGGTCACCGCCGGCCGGCACATCCGCCGCGCTGGGCAGGATTTCGCCCTGGGCGACATCGTCATTGCCGCCGGCCGCCGGATGACCGCCCGCGATGTCGGCCTGGCGGCCGCCGCCAACCATCCGTGGCTTGCAGTGCATCGACGGCCGCGCGTCGCCATCCTCGCGACCGGCGACGAAATCGCGATGCCGGGCGAGCCGATTCCGCCCGGCGGCATTGTCAGTTCCAACTCGCACGCATTGGCCGCGCTGGTGCGCGCCGGCGGAGGGGAGCCGGTGGTGCTGCCCGTGGCCGCGGACACCACCGCGGCGATCGCGGCCGTCGCCGATTCGGTTCACGGCATGGATATGCTGGTCACCACCGGCGGCGCCTCGGTTGGCGACCACGACCTGGTTATCTCGGGATTGCAAACCCGGGGCCTGGTGGTCGATTTTTGGCAGATCGCCATGCGGCCGGGCAAGCCGCTGCTGTTCGGACGCCTGGGGCCGGTTCCGGTGCTGGGCCTGCCGGGCAATCCGGTCTCCGCCATGGTTTGCGCCATCCTGTTTCTGCAGCCGGCACTCGCTTTGATGTCCGGCCTGCCGGCCGCGCCGCCGCCCACCACACGCGCGATCCTGGGTTCGGCGCTGCGTGCAAACGATCACCGCGCCGATCATTTGCGGGCCACGATCGCGACGGATCCGGATGGCACCCTGGTTGCCACGCCTTTCCCGATTCAGGACTCGGCGATGCTGCGGCGCCTGGCCTTGGCCGACGGGCTGATTCTGCGCCCGCCGCATGCGCCGGCCTTGCCTCAAGGCGCTGAAGTCAGCCTGATTCGCCTCGATTCGATCGGCCTTTAACCAATGCTTAACCCAATTTTCCACAGAATGCTTGACGCGGAGAACGGAACCAACATAGAACGCAACCGGTTGCCGGTTTGTTCCGGGATTGCCAGGAAAGATTAAGCCATGCTGACCCGCAAGCAATACGAGTTGCTCGTCTATATCGAGAAGCACTTGAAGGACACGGGATTTTCTCCGAGCTTTGAGGAGATGAAGGATGCATTGCATCTCAGGTCGAAGTCGGGGATCCATCGGCTGATCTCGGCGCTGGAGGAACGTGGCTACCTTGGCCGGCGTCACCACCGCGCGCGCGCGCTGGAGGTCTTGAAGCTACCCGACAACATGACGGCGCGGATCGCGGCGGCGCTGCCGGATGCCGAGGATGAAGTCATGACCAGCTTCAAGCCCAACGTCATTCAGGGCGATTTCACCGCGCGTCTGCAGGGGGCGCTGACGGCGTCTGATGCGCCGGCGGTGAAGTTGCCGCTGTATGGTCGGATCGCCGCCGGCCTGCCGATCGAGGCGCTGCGCGATAACAGCAACATGATCGACGTTCCGGCATCGATGTTAGACAGTGGGGAACATTTCGCGCTGGAGGTTGCGGGTGACTCGATGATCGATGCCGGCATCATGGATGGCGACACGGTGCTGATCCGCAAGGCGGAAACGGCGGAGACCGGGGACATCGTTGTGGCGCTGGTGGAGGACAACGTGACCCTGAAGAAGTTCAGGGTGAAGGGCAAGTCGATCGCGCTGGAACCGTGCAACAGTGCTTACGAGCCGCAGATTTTGCCGCCGCACAAGGTGAAGGTGCAGGGCAAGCTGGTCGGGCTGATGCGGAAGTACTGAGGGTCCGCTCAGTCCGCGCCATCGACCGTCGCTGGCGGCAAGGTGGGTGCGGCATGCGCTCGCGGCGTCGGCGGTGGCGGGACCCAGGGGCGGACTCCGCGTTCGGTCCGGTCCGTCAGCATCACGGCGCCGGATGGGTTCAGCCAGATCGCGGTGGCGCCATAGCGCCAGACGGTGAAGCGATCGACCAGGTGCGGCCAGGGGTGCGGGCACAACCCGCGCGCCGGTTCGGCGGACACGATAATGGCCGTTTGTGTACATCCCTCCGGCCGTTTCGTCCCGCGCGCCAACATTGCCATGCGCACGTCGGGCCGTGGCCGCAGCAGGCAGACATCGGTCTTGCATGAAATGGCGCCGTTCGCGACGACACCGTCGTCGGGGAGTTGCCCGGCCGAGGGCGCGTCCCAGTATTGCAGCCAGGCGTCGCGGACGAAGGCCGAACCGCCCTGGCTCTGCTGGAAGAACACGCCGGCGGCGGTTCGCACGGCGATCAGCCTCGCGTCGTCTGATATCAGGATATCCGGGGGATGGTCCCAGATTGGCGAGACCACGCCCAGGCCGATCGCGACCAGCCCGGCCAATCGCAGCCTGGTCCGCCAGATTCCCAGCCAGGCGATGCCGCCGGACAGGACCGCCAGGCCCCAGGCCGGGATATGCGGCACCGGCATGGTCGCCGCTGGCCATCCGGCGGTGGTGCGGGCGACCCAGAGGATCGCCTCGGCACCCCAGCCCATCGGCACCAGTGCCAGCCAATCCAGTCCCAGCGGCATCAGCGGCAGCGCGATCAGCCCGGCCGGCATCACCCAGAGCGCGGTCAGCGGCACCGCCGCCATGTTCGCGATGACGTAGTAAAGCTGGACATGTCCGAAATGATAGGCGCCGTACGGCATCGACGCGGTGCCCGCCAGCGCACTGGTCAGCGCGAGCGCGACGAGATGCGCGGCCAGACGGCGATACCAGCTTTTGCCGTGGAGGTCGCGCAGCCAGGGGCGCAAGGCCTCGTAGCCGGCGATCAGCGCCAGCACGGCTGAGAAGCTCATCTGAAACGAGACATCGGGCACCTGATGCGGTTCCACCAGCATCAGGACCACCCCGGCCAGCCCGAGGCCTCGCAAGGAGACGGCGCGCCGTCCGGCGAGCAGCGCGACGGTCACCAGGCAAGCCATGGCGAAACTGCGCACGATCGGCAGATGCATCCCGGTCAGCACCATATAGGCGCCACCAGCGGCCAGGGCTGCCATCGCGGACAGGGCCTTGGTTGGCCAGAACAGGCTGGCGCGTTCGGACAGGGCGAAGCCGATACGGGCCAGGGTGAAGGCGAACCCCATGACGATACCGATATGCAGGCCGGCAACCGCGAGCAGGTGCGCCAGGCCGGAATCGCGGAACGCCGCATGGTCCGCTTCCGGGATGCCCATGGAAGCGCCGGTCAGCAGGGTCACCGAGATGGTGCCCGCCGCGCCGGGGATGACGGCGAGGACGTGGCGCGCGATCTCCTCGCGCAGGCGTTGCACCAGCCGGGCGGGGCCGGCGGGCGTGGTGCGCGCCAGGACCTCCACAGTACCCAGCGCATAGCCCGACGCACCGAGGCCACTGTAGTAGGCATCGCGCTGCAGGTCCCAGCCGCCCGGATAGCTTGGCGGCGCCGGCAGCCGGATCAGGGCCCGGATGCGCACCGTGTCGCCGGTTGCGATCAGGGTGTGATCGTTGGATCGCAGGCGGACCCTGACCTGCCGGACCAGCGGATCGGCGGCATCGTCCAGATGCGTGCCTTCCAGGGTGATGCGGCGGCCGTCCGGCAGCGCCTCGACCGCTTTGATCACGCCGGTTGCGACCGTCGCGTGGGTGGGAAGGTCCGACAGCAGCGGCGGGGCCCGCGCGGTGGCGAACTGGCTGGACCAGAAGCCCAGGGCGGTTGCGGCCACCGGGAACAGGAAAAGCCGGCCAGTCGGCCAGCGGCGCGTGGCCGTGGCGAGGCCGATCGCGGGCAGCGCGGTGGCCGGTCCAACCCAGAGTGGCGGTTCGGATCGCAGGGCGTAGTAGGTCAGGACGCCAACCGCCATGAACACCGGCAACCACAGGGCGAGCCGGTCTCGCTCTGCGTCCAGAGAGAGCCAGGCCGGCCACAGCGCCCGTATCCGGTATAGGATGGCAACTTGCACCCGCATGCGGGCAGCGTAGCGGCGAAGTCTCTACAGAGTGTGAACGCGGGTGCTGAATTCGGTGCGGCGAACCAGGTGTCCCTCGGTGCAGCGAAATGAGTCCGAAGCACGAATACACTGGAAGTTCACAACCGGGAAGGCAGGCTATAAACTGGCATGCGCCTTCCCGGAAATGAGCGAAGACTCAAAACAGGCGTGCTCAAACTTTGTCACCGCGCCGCCTGCTCAAGCTTCACCAGCTCGCCATGTTGACAATGCGTGCCACTCGAAACCGGGTATGCCGCGGGGGGTCTTGTGCTATAAAATCGGTGTTTTCGATCGACCTGGAGCCGACACGCATGAGCAATCATCAGCTTCACGAGCAGGACTTCTATGCCTGGGCCAACGAACAGGCCGGGTTGCTGCGCGCCGGCCGGCTTTCCGAGGCGGACATCGAACACATCGCCGAGGAAATCGAGAGCATGGGCAAGAGCGAGAAACGCGAGCTGGTCAGCCGGTTGACCATCCTGCTGCTGCACGTGCTCAAATGGCAGTTCCAGCCAAGCCGCCGCAGCGCATCCTGGCGCGCCTCCATCAACAACGCCCGCGATGATATCAGCGACCACCTGGACGACAATCCAAGCCTCCAGTCACAGCTTGCGGCGTCTGTGGCCGCTGGCTACCGGCGTGCCCGACGCCAGGCCGCGGCCGAAACCGAGTTGGACGAAGAGACATTTCCGCAATCCTGTCCCTGGTCCTTCGACCAACTGATGGACCCGGGTTTCTGGCCCTCTGCCGCCTGATGATCGGGCGGAGCATAGCCCCGCCACGAACACGCCCCACCGGGTCGATATCCTCGACCCGGCATGGCGCACGGCATCAATGCGCCTCGACCGCCCCGCCCATCGCCGGTTTCGCCAGGAACAGCGTCAGCGGCAGCGCCACAAAGAAAGCAACGGCCATCATCATCAGCACGTCATTGTAAGTCAGGGTCAGCGCCTGCTGCCGCACCATCAGCGCTACCTGCTTCAGCGCGGCAAGGCTGGCCTCGGTCCCCTTGCCCGGCGTCATCGCCTGAGTCAGGCCGTTGATGAAGTTCATCGCCCCGGGGCGCGACCAGGTCACCTGCTCGTCCAGGTGCAGCGTATGCACCGCCAGCCGAGCGGTTGCGGCGGTGTTGATCATCGCCAGCCCGACCGCGCCACCCAGGTTGCGCATCAGGTTGTACAGCCCGGACGCATTCTTCAACTGCGCCGCTGGCAAACGCCCCAGGGCGATCTGGTTCACCGGCAGCATGATGAACATCATCGAGAACCCGCGCAGCGCCTGCGGCCCGAACATCGCCCAGAACGCGGAATCCACCGTGAAGTGCCCCAGCCACCACAGCGAGGCGCCGAAGCCCAGCAAGCCCATGGCCAGCATCACGCGCATGTCCATCCGCCGCGACAGCATCCCCGACAGCGGGGCCGAGATGAACATGAAAGCGCCGGTCACGAACATCGTTTCGCCGATTTGCAGGCTGTCGTAGCCGCGCACCCGGCCGAGGAACAACGGCACGAGATAGACCGATCCATACAATCCGAGGCCGAGCACGAAGCTGAAGACGGAACCGAAGGCGAAGTTGGGGTTGCGGAAGGCGCGCAGTTCGACCAGCGGGTCCGGCCGGGTCAGCATGCGATGGAAGAACAGCACGCAGGCGACGGCACCGGTGACGCCGCTCCAGGCGATCGAGGGGTCGGAGAACCAGTCCCAGCGGTCGCCTTCCTCCAGCACGTATTCCAGGTTGCCCAGGAACAGGGCCAGCAGAACCAGGCCGTAAAGATCGAAGCTGCGGCGCAAAGCGAGGTTCGCCTTGTCGATATCCAGCCACGACCACACCGCGGTGGCGACAAGGGCGCCCACTGGTACGTTGATCAGGAACAGCCAGTGCCAGGACAGTTGGTCCGTCAGCCAGCCGCCCAGGGTCGGGCCGACGGTCGGTGCCAAGGTCGCGGTCAGGCCGATCAGGACCGAGATTTGCGCCCGCTTCGCGCCCTCGAACAGCAGGAAGCTGGTGGCGAACACCGTCGGGATCATCGCGCCCCCGATGAAGCCCTGAGCCGCTCGGAACACCACCATCTCGCTCAGGCTGCTGGCGCCGGCGCAGAGGAAGGAGAATACGGTGAAGCCCGCCGCGCTGATGACGAACAGCACCCGCGTGGACAACAGCCGCGACAGCCAGCCGGAGAGCGGGATCATCACGATCTCGGCAATCAGATAGCTGGTCTGCACCCAGGCGGCCTCATCGGGGCTGGCGGCAAGGCCGGCCTGGATCTCGCTGATCGAGGCGCTGACGATCTGAATGTCCAGGATCGCCATGAACATCCCGACCACCATGGCCATGAAACCGGCCCATTGGCGCCAGGTGAGACGGTCCTGGTTCATGGCACCATCTCCCGCACGGTGGCCGCCGCCGCACCGAACAGGCCGAGACGCTGGGCATCGGGACCGCGGGTATCGACCTCGGCTGTGACCGACAGCCCGGCGCGCAGCCAGCCCGCCTGTTCCGCCTCGGCCTTGTCCAGCGCGATCTTCACCGGCACGCGCTGCACCACCTTGGTGAAGTTGCCGGTCGCGTTCTCGGGCGGCAGCAGGCTGAACAGAGCGCCTGTCGCGGGCGCCAGGCTGTCCACCCGCCCATCCACCGCCGCGCCGGGGTTGATGTCCGGGATCAACCGCACCTTCATGCCGGGCTGCATGTTGCGCAGTTGCGTCTCCTTGAAGTTGGCGACGATGTAGAGCTTGCCGGGCGGCGGCGCGACGGCGATCACCTGCGTGCCCGGCGCGACATGCTGCCCGAGCTCGGCCGCGCGGTTGCCCACGATGCCGTCGAAGGGCGCGCGGATCACGGTGTAGCTCAGGTTGTCCTCGGCCAGCTTGACCGCGGCGTCGGCGTTTTGCTGGCGTGCGTCGGCCTGCGCCAGTTGCGCGGCCAGCACGGCCAGTTGCTGTTCCGCCACCGCCTTCTGCGCGACCGCGGAGGCGACCCCGGCAGCGCCCTTGCGGCTGGCGGCAACCGCGAGATCATCCGACTGCTTCGACGCCCAGCCCGCCGCCGTCAGCGACGCCGACCGCGCCGCATCGGCGCTGGCCCGTGTCTGTTCGGCCTGCGCCTGGAGGATGGCGGCCTGTGCGGCCAGGATGCTGGATTGCTGCTGGGCGATCTGCTGTTGCGCGGTCACCACGGCGGCGGCGGCCTCCGCGGCCGAGGCCCGCGCCTGCGCCAGCTTCGCCTGCCAGTCGGCGGGGTCGAGCCGGATCAGCGGATCCCCGGTTCGGACCCGCTGGTTGTCGGCCACCTCGATCGCGGAGACCTCGCCGTCAATGCGCGGGGCCAGCACGGCGATGTCGCCCTGGACATAGGCGTTGTCGGTGCTCTCGATCCAGCGCCCCTCGGTGAACCACCAGGAGGCGGTGGTGGCGACCCCGATCAGTGCGACGGCGCCAAGGGCGGGCTTCAGCAGGCCGCGGAGCCGGGTGCCGGCGCGGCGCGCGGGCGGGGTGCCGCGGCTGAGTGGCAGGTCGGTGGCGGGGACAGGCTTTTCGGCGATGGCGTTCATGGTGGACTCCCCTGAACTGAACGGTTCAGTATGAGCCGTCGTGTAGCGAGCCGCCGGACGCTCGTCAAGAGAAAACTGAACCGTCCAGTTCACCCCTTGAAACCGGGGGGCAATCGGGTCCATGTTGTCGGCATGTCCCAGACCCTGACCCATCCCGACATCGAATCACCCAAGCGGCAGGCCATCTTGCAGGCCGCGGGCGCGCTGTTCATGGCGCAAGGCTATGGCGCGGTGAGCATGGACGCGATCGCGCGTGCCGGCGGGGTGTCGAAGGCGACGCTGTATGCGCATTTCCAGTCGAAGGACGCGCTGTTCGCGAACATCGTCGGCACCGGCTGCCGGCAGAGCATCCAGACCAGTGATTTCCTGCCCGATGCCGTCACGGACGTGGAGGCGGCGCTGACCGGCCTGGGCCAGCGGATGCTGCGGTTTCTGCTCGCGGAGCGGACGCTGGCGATCCACCGCATCGTGATCGCGGAAAGCGTGCGGTTCCCGGAGCTGGGGCGGGCCTTTTACGATAACGGTCCGGGGATGTTCCGGCGCGTGTTTGCGGCGTGGCTGGTGCGCCAGCAGCAGGCCGGCCGGCTGGCCGTACCGGACCCCGATCTGGCGGCGGATCAGTTCGTCGGCATGTTGCGGGGGGCTGGCGTCTTCACACGCGCGACCCTGGGGCTGGCGCCGGGGCCCACCGAGGCGGAGATCAATGCAACCGTCGAGGGCGCGGTGCGCACCTTCCTGCGGGCCTTTGCCGTGCGGGCGTAGTCTCGTTTGTGCACACAGGCCGTCTCGCCGGTGAAGCGGTCCGCGTTCTCGAACCCGTGCGGCGGGGCGAACAGCGCGAGGGGTTGTTCGATGCTGCCGACGGTCACCGCCACCATTTCCCGCATGGTGTCATTCTGCCCGGTGCGGGCCGGCAGGACGACGCCGTCATCGGTCAGGCAAATCTCACCGTTGCGCGCGTGCCACGTGGTGGCACAGGTGGTGCAGCGCAACCCGGCGATCGTGCCGGTGCCAGCCTTCACGAAGGTCGCGTCCGGGATGAATTAGAGCGGGATCTGGCTGGAATCGGACGTCCGGTCCTCGACGGTGCGAGCGTCGATGTCGTACACCCTATAGCCGGTGCCGGCTGCGGGATCGATCTGTATCGAGCGGCCCTTGACGGCGAAATCCGCGGGCCCTTTGGCATGTCCGCCAAACCCTGGCATGCGAAACACGGCCGTCCAGATCAGGAGACCCCGCCATGGCGCAGACCCGCATCGGCTTGCTCGTCTTTCCCGCGATGACCCAGCTCGACATGACCGGGCCCTACGAGGTGTTCGCCAACCTTCCCGGCGCCACCGTCCATCTGCTGTGGAAGACCCTGGAGCCGGTCGCCGCCGCCACCGGCTTTCGAATCACGCCGGACACCACATTGGACGCGTGCCTTCCACTGGACGTGATCTGCGTCCCCGGCGGCCCTGGTGTCGCGGCGCTGATGGAGGACGATCGGGTGCTGAATTTCCTGCGCGCGCAGGCCGAAACCGCTCGCTTCGTCACCTCGGTCTGCACCGGCGCGCTGGTCCTGGGGGCGGCCGGGCTGCTGCGCGGCAAACGGGCGACGACGCATTGGGCGTCGCGTGACTTCCTGGCCCCGCTGGGCGCCATTCCGGCCGAGGGCCGGGTGGTCCGCGACGGCAATCTTGTCACCGGCGGCGGCGTCACCGCGGGGATCGACTTCGCACTGACCCTGGTGGCCGAACTTGCCGGCCGCGAGGTCGCTCAGGCCATCCAACTCGGCATCGAATACGCGCCCGCGCCACCCTTCGACGCCGGCACGCCGGAGACCGCGCCACCCGCGGTCCTGGCAGCGGTCCGCGCCCGCACCGCCGGCCTGCGCACCTCCCGCCAGGAGCTGATCGCTCGGGTCGCTGCGCGGTTGGGGTAGGGGGGCGACGCCAGCCTTTCGCCGATGACTTACGCGGCGGTCAGCCGCGGCATCCGCAGCGGCGGCATTTCCTCGGCAAACTGATCGTCCGACGGTTCGCGGACCATATAGCCGCGGCCCCAGACCGTGCCGATCATGTTGTCGGCCCCGGCCTGGGCCAGTTTCTTTCGCAATTTGCAGACAAAAACGTCGATGATCTTAACCTCCGGTTCATCCAATCCACCGTAAAGATGGTTGAGGAACGCTTCCTTGGTCAGCACCATGCCCTTGCGCAGCACGAGCAGTTCCAGGATCGAGTACTCTTTGCCGGTGAGATGAACTTGTTTGCCATCGACCCAGACTTCGCGGCTGTCCAGATTGAGTTCGACGCTGCCGATCCGCAGGGTTGGCTGGCTGAAGCCCTTGCTTCGCCGCACCACCGCCTGCATCCGGGCCAGAAGTTCGGCCTTGTCGAACGGCTTGGTGATGAAATCGTCCGCGCCCAGGCCGAGGCCCTTGACCTTCGCCTGTGGCCGGGTCAGCCCGGACAGGATCAGAACCGGGGTATCGTTGCGCGCGATCCGGAGCCGGCGGACCACCTCGAACCCCTCGATGTCCGGCAGGATCAGGTCCAGCAGGACGATGTCATATTCATAATGCCGGGACAGCTCGAGCGCTTCTTCGCCGGTATCGGAGTGGTCCACGACCGCTCCGGCGGCCTTGAGCATGAGGCTTACGCCCCGAGCGGCTGTCAGATCATCCTCGACGAGTAGAATACGCATACCGCCACCTCGGGAGTTAACGAAGATTTCTATACCACCATAGCGTGTTCGAGGCCATAAGGTTTTCATCGTGTGAGTGCAAATTCTCACGAAATAGAATGGCAAGAGCGTGGATCAAATGGTGAGATTGCGTGTTATGACTATTTTTTATATGACAAAATCCCAATGAGACGTACGACTCTCGCGGATCGGGCTTCTGCCTGCATGGCCCAGATCCGTCAGGTTGCACCCTTGCGGATGCAGGGCCGCGTGGCGGACCTGTCCGGCCTGATCGTCGAGGTCGATGGCCTCACCGGCCAGGTCACCGTCGGCGATCGCCTGGACCTGCTCGCGCGTGACGGACGCCGCATCCCTGCGGAAATCGTCGGCTTTCGCGCCGGCCTGGCGCAGGCGATGCCCTTCGCCGCGCTGGACGGGATTGGTCCGGGCGATCTGGCCTGTCGGGCGGCTGACCGCGGCGGCAAACTCGACGTATCGGATGGCTGGCTGGGGCGGGTGGTCGATCCGCTAGGCCGGCCGATGGATGGCCGGGGGCCATTGGCACCCGGGCGCAGTCCCCGTCTGGTGCGCGCCGCACCGCCGGCCGCAACCGGCCGCGCCAGGCTTGGCCCACGCCTGGACCTTGGCGTCCGCGCCTTGAACTGCTTCGCCACCTGCCGGCAGGGCCAGCGTCTCGGCTTGTTCGCGGGATCCGGCATCGGCAAATCGACCCTGCTGGCGATGATGGCGCGTCAGGCCGCCTGCGACGTTGTCGTGCTGGCCCTGGTCGGCGAGCGCGGACGCGAAGTGCGGGAGTTCCTGGAAGACGATCTGGGGCCGGACGGCCTGGCGGGCGCCGTCGTCGTCGTCGCGACCTCCGACGCACCGCCTTTGCTGCGCCGCCAGGCGGGTCTCGCGGCTATGACCGTGGCGGAGCACTATCGCGACCAGGGGAAATCCGTCCTGTTGTTGATGGACAGCGTCACCCGCTTCTGTCTGGCGATGCGCGAGATCGGGCTGTCCGCGGGCGAGCCGCCGGCGACGCGCGGTTATCCCCCGACCGTCTTCGCCGAACTCCCCCGTCTGCTGGAACGCGCCGGCCCCGGGATCGAGCAGCCGGACGGTTCCGCCGGCCACATCACCGCGCTGTTCACCGTCCTGGTCGAGGGCGACGACCACAACGAACCGGTGGCCGATGCCGTGCGGGGAATCCTGGACGGGCATGTGATCCTGGACCGCCGCATTGCCGAGTCCGGACGCTATCCGGCGATCGACGTGCTGCGATCGCTGTCGCGGGCGGCCTCCGGCTGCCTGGATGCCGACGAAGCCGTCCTGTTGCGCCGCTGTCGCGCGATCCTCGCACTCCACACCGAGATGGCCGACATGGTGCGGCTTGGCGCTTACCGTGGCGGGACCGACCCGGCGGTGGACGAGGCCTTGGCTTTGGCCCCGCGGATCGAAGCCGTGCTGCAGCAGGAACGCACCGAGGTCACTTCGATGGACGATTCATTCCGACGTTTGCGGGAGGCTCTGAACCATGGCTGATCCGTTGGGAACGTTATTGCGGTTGCGCCGCCTCGCGGTGGACCAGGCTCGCCGCGATCTGGCGGACTGCCTGCGCCAGGAGGCCGAGGCCAGCGAGGCGGTGCGTGAACTCGCGGCCGAGGTTGAGCGGGAGACCGACGTTGTTTGCCAATCCCCCGGCGAGGACAGCCTGGTGGAGAATTTCGCCGCCTGGCTCCGCCGTGCCCGGGCTGACCAGGACGCCGCCGCGAAAAAGCTGTTGGACGCGGAACTGCAAACCCAGGAGGCAAGGGCGGTCCTGACCGCAAGCCGTTCGGCGGTGGAGACGGTGGAGGCCATGATCGACCGCAGAGCCGCCGAACAGGAGGCGGAGGTGGGGCGGGTCGAACAAAAGGCTGTCGATGAAGCCGCCGGCCGGAGCCGTATGCGATAGGGGTAAGTGGGGGGCGTCACTCCACGCGCAAGGCTGCGCGGAGATCGGCCAGGCCCGCCGGATCCTCCGCCGCGGCCAGCCGTCCCGCCGCGAGCCAGGCGAAGCGGTGCAGCAAGGCCTTCCGCCGCGCGGTCGGTATCCGGTGCAATGCGGCGTCGCGCAGCATCTCGGCTTCGAGGCCGGCTGACACGATCAGTCCGGCCTCGGCTGGCAGCAGGTCGCGCGGGAAGTCGGTATCGACGGCGAAAAACAGGCTGTCGCAGAAGTCGCGATAGTCCGGCCACTTCTGGTCGGTCAGGAAGTCGCGCGGGCCGGACTTGACCTCGATGCAGGCGAAGCGTCCGTCGGGCAGCAAGGCCAGGATGTCGGCCCGCCGGCCGTTCGGCAGGGCCACCTCGTGCAACGGCGCCCAGCCGAACCGCAGGCACAATCGCGCGGTGGCGCGGCGGATCGCCTGGGCGCGTTCGGGGAAGCTTTGGGCCTCCATCTCAGGGGAGCAAGGCGTCGATGGCGCCGGCGAGGGTCACGTCGTTGGCGGTCAACCCGCCGGCATCATGGGTGGACAGTTCGATGCGGACCGTGTTCCAGACGTTGGACCAGTCCGGATGGTGGTCCTGCCTTTCCGCCAGCAGGGCGACCCGGTTCATGAAGCCCCAGGCCTCGTTGAAGTCCCGAAAGCGGAATTCGCGACGGATGGCCTTGTCGCCGTCGGTCAGGCTCCAGCCCGGCAGGCTGGTGCCAAGGGCCGCGGTTTCGGCCGCGGTCAGGCGTGTTGGCATGAGTGATCCCTTTCTATGTCTTGACCGGAAGGCCGGACCACTGCACCGAATAGGCTTATGAGTGACCTGCGCAATCCCATCCCGACCTTTGGCCCGCCCCCGACGATGGAGGATATCGCCGATATGGCGGAGCGGGCGCTGGCGACAATCCCGATGCGGCTCGCCCGCCATGTGCATGGCGTCGGCATCGGGGTGGAGGATATGCCGGACGAGGAGACGCTGGACGAGCTGGATATCGAGTCCGCCTGGGACCTGACCGGGCTGTACCGCGGCACGCCGCTGACCGAACGCAGCGTCTCGGACCCGGTGCGGGAGCCGGACCTGATCGTGCTGTACCGGGAGCCGATCCTGCTGGAATGGATCGAGACGGGGGAGGACCTGTTCCATCTGGTCCGCAACGTGGTGGTGCACGAGATCGCGCACCATTTCGGTTTCAGCGACGCCGACATCGAGGCGATCGAGCAGGAGATGGAGTAGGGGTTCGGTTCGGCGTCCCTGAAACGCCGGGTCGGTGGCTTCCGACAGGCATCAGGATCGGGCGCGGCCATAGCTTAATCTTTCCCCCTCCCCGCGTGGGAGGGGGTTGGGGGGGAGGGGCCCCGCACACAAGGCGCTCCGACGGTTCGTGGCTACCTCCGACCGCCCCCTCCCCCCAACCCCCTCCCACAAGGGGAGGGGGAGTCACTCTGTTGTCTCCTGCACACCGCAATTTTCTCCAGCCACAATCCTACCCGGATGCCAGTGCGGTTGCCCCCTTCCCAAGCCGGCCCGCTTCCGCCAGATTGCCCCCTGGAAACGTCACAATCGAAACCATGGACCTGTCGTTCGATCTGCTGGGCAACGCCCTGATGTCCGGCCTGCTCCTCGGTGGCTTTTATGCCGCCGTGACCATTGGCGTGTCGATCTCCTTCGGCATGCTGGACATCGTCAACATCGCGCACCCCGCGTTCATTCTGCTGGGGTCCTATGTCGCCTATATCGCCAACAGCGCCTTCGGCATCGACCCGATCCTGGCCAGCATCATCGCGCTGCCGGCTTTCTACGCGCTGGGGGTCGCGATCTATCACATATACGACGTGTCCTTCGAACGAAGGGGCGATACCGCGCTGCGCGGCCTGGCGTTCTTCTTCGGCCTGCTCTTCATTACCGAGGTCGCCCTGGTCCTGACCTTCGGCGTGGATTACCGCCTGGTCGATGCGCCCTATATCGGTCCCACCTGGCATCTGGGCATCATCGACCTGCCGCTGCGCCTGCTGGTGCCCGCTGTGGTGTCGCTCACGATGATAGGGCTGCTGCAGATCTATCTGTCGCGCACCTTCATCGGCCGCGCGATCCAGGCGGTGGCGCAGGACCCGCTCGCCTTGCGGCTGATGGCTGCCGATCCCAGCCGCATCAAGCGGATTGCCTTCGGCCTGTCGATCGCCACGGCCTCCGTCGCCGGCGCGGTCCTCATCATCATCCAGCCAGTCGAGCCGTCCATCGGCCGCGACTATATCGGCCGCATCTTCGCGATCTGCGTGCTGGGGGGGCTGGGCAGTTTCGCCGGCACCCTGACCGCGGCGCTGACCCTCGGTGTGGTGGAGAACCTGACCTCCACCTTCTACGGCCCGTCCTGGTCTCCGGCGGTGGCCTTCGGTTTTCTCCTGTTGACCCTGGCCGTGCGGCCGTCCGGCATGTTCGGGCGGCAGTAGTGCGTAACCCGGTTTTTATCCTATGGTTGCTGGTCGTTGCGACCGGGACGTTCCTGGCTGCACGACTGATCGGCAACGCCTATGTGTTCTTCGCCGGCTACGTGGTGCTGCAATACATCGTGCTGGCCACCGGCTGGAACATCCTGGGCGGTTACACCGGCTATGTGAATTTTGGCATCTCCGCCTTCTTCGCCCTCGGCGCCTACAGTACCGTGGTGCTGCACAAGCTGGTGCCGGGCCTGCCCTTGCCGTTGATGATCGCGGTCGGCGGCCTGGTCTCCGGAGTAATCGGAATGGGCACCGGCTACCTGACCTTGCGGCTGCGCGGCACGTTCTTCTCCATCGCCACCCTGGCCATGGCGGTCGTGGCGCAAACGCTGATCACCAACTGGAGCTTCGTCGGCGGCTCGCGCGGCGCCTATATCGTGCGCCCGGCGCACGCGCCGCTGCTGGGCATCGATTACATCCAGTACCTGTTCCTGGTGATGCTGATCCTCTCGGTCATCGCCGTCGCGTCGGCGCGCGCGATCGAGCAGTCCCGGCTGGGCTACGGCTTTGCGACGATCCGCGACGACGAACTGGCCGCCGAGGCCTCCGGCGTGCCCACCTTGCGGTTGAAGCTGATCGCGACGGCTTTGTCCGGCGGGTTCATGGGCATGGCCGGCGCGCCGTTGCCGTACTATGTGACCTACCTCGACCCGGCCTCCGGGTTCAGCCTGAGCTATGCCGTCAACACCATCGCCATGCCGCTGATCGGCGGCACCTCGAGCTGGCTGGGACCGGTGATCGGCGCGGTGCTGCTGGGGACGTTGCAGCAGGTGGCGACAGTGACGATCTCCTCGGCGCTGTCCCTGCTGATCGTCGGGCTGATGCTGGTCGGCTTCGTCATCGCCGCGCCGCAGGGCATCATCGGCCTGTTCAAGCCCCGGGCCCGCCGATGAGCGGCGTGTTGTTGCAGGTCTCGGGCCTCGGCAAGCGCTTCGGCGGCTTTGTCGCGCTGGCTGACATCGAACTCGAGGTGCGAACCGGTGAACGGCTTGGCCTGATCGGTCCGAACGGGTCCGGCAAGAGCACCCTGGTGAACTGCCTTTGCGGCACCCTTCGCAATGAAATGGGGTCGGTGACCTTCGCGGGCCAGGCTCTGGACGGGATGCCAGCCCACGCGCGGACCCGGCTGGGCCTGGCCCGGAGCTTCCAGTTGCCGCGCCCCTTCGGCACGCTGACCCTGGCCGAGAACCTGCGCATCCCGATCCTGTATGCCGTCCAGGCTCGCGGTGGTGCCGCCGCCGTTCGGATCGAGGAACGCTGCCGCGCCTTCCTCGACATGGTCGGCCTGGCCGACAAGGCGCAGCGCCTGCCGAAGGACCTGACACAGATCGAGATGCGCAAGCTGGAACTGGCCCGAGCGATGGCTTCCGAACCGCGGCTGCTGATTGCCGACGAAGCGATGGCGGGGCTGTCGCATCAGGAGGTGGACGATATCCTGGCCCTGCTGATCCGGCTGAACGAACAGGGGGTCACGATCATCATGATCGAGCACATCATGCGGGCGGTGCTGGCCTTCTCCCAGCGGCTGGTGTGCCTGGTGGCCGGGCGGAAGATCGCCGACGGCGATCCGCAGGTGGTGGTGCGGCAGGACGATGTCGTGCAGGCGTATCTTGGCAGCTAGCCTCGCCGTCACCGGCCTCGATGCCGGCTATGGCGCGGTGCATGTGCTGCACGGCGTGAGCCTGTCGGTGCGTCCCGGCGAGACGGTCGCGCTGCTGGGCACCAACGGCAACGGCAAGTCCACCCTGATGAAGTGCATCATGGGCATGATCCGGCCGTCCGCGGGTTCGGTCGTGGCGGAGATCGACGGCGCGACCTTCAACCTGGTCGGCATGTCCACCGAGGCGATCGTCGATCTCGGCATCGCCTTCGTGCCGGAGGGGCGGCGGCTGTTCCCGCGCCTGACAGTGACCGAAAACCTGCTGATGGGGGCCTTCCGCAAATCCGCCCGCGCCTCGATCGCGCGCAACATGGCGTTCTGCCTGGAGGTGTTTCCGCGGCTGTCGGAACGGCGGGGGCAACTGGCCGGATCCATGAGCGGCGGCGAGCAGCAGATGCTGGCTTTGGCGCGCGCGCTGATGTCGGCGCCGCGGCTGCTGCTGATCGACGAACCCAGCGTCGGGTTGGCCCCGCTGCTGGTGCGCCGGACGATCGACAAGATCCAGGAGCTGAAGGAAGGCTATCAGTTGTCCGTGCTGATGGCCGAACAGAACTTCACCCAGGCGATCCGGATCGCCGACCGGGGCTATGTGATCGTGCACGGGCGGATCGAGTTCGAGGGCGGATCAGCCGAGGAGCTCAACAACAACGAGTTGATCCGCCAGTTCTACCTGGGGGCGTGATGCCGCGTCATCTGGGTCGTGCGGTTGCGATCAGGTCGTCCATCGTCTCCGCATTGGGGCAGTATTCGTGGCAATGCAGATCGGCCTCGCCGTTCAGCAGGTCCCGCCGGCAGACGCCGGTCGATCGGCATCGCGTGCACAGCAACTCCATGTCGCGCACCAGGGCACCCATGTGGCGCCGGACCTGTTCGGGATCCAGCCCGCGCGCCTCCATCATCCGGTCCATCAGGTAGCTCTGGTCGGCCGAACGCGGCAGCACGTCGAGCAGGTCCGCGTGCGAGATTCCCAGGTCGCTGGCCATGAAGTCGAGGTCGGCCCCGGTCAGGCTCGCCAGTTCCTGTCCCCGCCGGATGCGGTCCCGGATCCAGTCGAAGACCCGCACCAGCGGGCCGGTGTCGGTGATGTCGGTGGGGCGCATGGGAATCTCCCTGGGCATGATCGCCGCACCGTATTGCAACCTGGCATCGGCTGGCTTTGATCTGGGTCAAGCCGGTGCGGGGCGGGTGCGATGGGTGTTCTTGTGGCCGCCGCAAGCGGCCGCCTGTCCAGTTGGGCCGCGATACGCGAAACTGAGTGTTTGCGGCGGCGCCACATTCCGGTATTCATTGCGTTCCGCAGTTTCACCCGATTGCCGCCATGCTCTCCGATACCCTGACCTTCCTCGTCTTCGCGGTGTTGCTGATCGGCTTTCTGGGCCTCCTTCAGGTATGGCTCTGGCGGAAGGACCGGACGCTGGTTGTGCTGGGTATCTGGGGGGCGGGCCACCTGGTGGGGGCCCTTGGCCTGATCCTGCTGGCCGGCCGGGCGTTTCTGCCGGACCAGGTCTCCATCGACGTCGCCAATGCCCTTATCCTCCTCGGATTCGGTCTCACGTGGGTCGGCGCTCGGCGGCTGGAGCGGCGGTCCACCCCGATCGGCGTCGTGCTGGGTGGGGCGGCGGTCTGGCTGGTCGCCTGCCAGGTGCCGGTCCTCTATGCGGACATGTCGCGCCGGATTGCGATCGTCGCCATCATCGTTGCTGTGTACGATATCCTGACGATGCGCGAATTCCTGCGGGAGCGGGCGGACTCGGTGCTGCCGTCGCGCCGCGCGCTGGGCGTGACGTTCGGCGTGCTGGCCTGCCTTCAGGTGCACCGTGCCGTGCTTGCGGTCACCGTTGGCTATGGGCTGGGCCTGTTTTACCTGCCGGATTCACCTTGGCTCACCTTGTCCGCCATGACCGGGATCGTGCTGGCGGCCGGAACGTCGGTCCTGCTCATCGCCGTCGCCAAGGAGGAGTCCGAACAGCGGTCGATCGCGACGCTGGCTCTGGCGCGCGACACGGCGGACCGCGCCAATGTCGCGAAATCGCGGTTTCTCGCGCGCATGAGCCACGAGCTGCGCACCCCGCTCAACGGCGTCCTCGGCATGGCCCAGGCGCTGACCCGAGACCCGATGCTGCATGGTGAGCAGCGGGAGCGGGTGATCCTGCTGGAACAGGCGGGGCGGCATTTGCTGGCGATCGTCAACGACCTGCTGGACCTCGCGCGTGTCGAATCCGGCAAATTCGAGCTGTCGCCGCGTTCGGTTCTGCTGCGCGATATCATGCACGGGGGCGTGGACCTGGTGGCGGAAACGGCCGCGGCGAAGAATATCGCCCTGCGGATCGATGTCGCCGGCGATGTTCCGCCGGCGGTGCGCGCCGATCCCCTGCGCGTGCGCCAGATCGTCGTCAACCTGATGGGCAACGGCATCAAGTTCACGCCGCCCGGCGGTCAGGTTGTGCTGTCGGTGACGCGGCACCCACCGTCCGGCGATTTGCGCCTGTCGGTCACGGATTCCGGTCCGGGCGTCGCGCCGGACGTCGTGCCGCATTTGTTTCAGGACTTCACCCAGAACCTCGCCAGTGATGTGCGGTCTGAAGGAACCGGCCTGGGACTGGCGATCAGCGCCTCGCTTGCGCAGGCGATGGGCGGAACGATCGGCTACCAGCCGGGGCCCGCCGGCATCGGCAGCGTGTTTACGGTCGATCTGCCACTGCTGACCGCCGAACCGCCGGCGCCGCTGCCGGCTGAACCGGTTGCGGTGGCGTTGCCAAAGCGGGAGGTTCAGGTGCTGGTTGTGGACGACGTGCCGTCGAACCGGAAAGTCGCCGAGGTGTTTCTGCGGCAGGCCGGGCTTTCCACGGCGATGGCGGACGATGGGGCTGCGGCGGTGGCCGCGGTGAAACAAGGGCCGGTGCCGGATCTTGTGCTGATGGACGTCTATATGCCGGGGATGGATGGCCTGATGGCGACCCGCGCGATCCGGGCGCTGGGCGGGATCGCGGCGCAGGTGCCGATCATTGCGCTGACGGCGGATTTGAGCTCGGAGCAGGTGCAGGCCTGCCGGGAGGCCGGAATGAACGGGTTCATCGCCAAGCCGCTCGATTTCGCGGAGCTTCTGGCGGTGATCGTGGAGGCGGTGCCTGGCGCTTCGCCGATCCTGCCCGCCAGCCGGTCTGTCACGCCGGCGCGGGTTGTCGCCAGCCAGTAATACCAACGACCGAAACATTGACCTTTGGCGGGCGCCCCCCGCGTCACGGCGGGCCGGAGCCTGCCGCCGGGCGCTTGTCCTGGTGACCCGCCACGACAGTGTGGTCGTGGTGCCCAAGAGCCGGCCTTTCGGCCGTTGCTGTAAGACGACGCGCAATCATCAACGAGCCGGCCGGTGGCGCCCCGCCTTTCGGCGGGGTTTCGTTCCTCATCTCCCGGTCGGGCCGGCGGTCGCCACGAATCACGACGGCGGGGCCAGCCGCTGCCGGCCCCGTGCGTCACACCGCGATCGAGGTCACAGGGAGTTCAGGGCGGGCCGGTCGCGCCCACCGCCGCGGCTTGCACGTATCGTTCCGCCCAGCCATCGTTTAGGAGCAGAGTCGGATCGGTGGACCACGTGGTCAGCCG
>Ga0302279_10003200_pt1 | contig 20722 bp, 19 predicted proteins | sample III_Bog_N3_3_FD_194541 | JGI IMG/M metagenome (GOLD analysis project Ga0302279, IMG submission 194541) | Peat permafrost microbial communities from Stordalen Mire near Abisko, Sweden - III_Bog_N3_3 | ecosystem: Environmental > Terrestrial > Soil > Wetlands > Peat | place: Sweden: Abisko...
GGTCTCGTAGTCCGCCAACCCAAGGATCTCGCCTCGACTGATCAGCTGCATGCCACGGCTCCCTCTGGTGTTGACCACGCCGCAGCCGAGCCGCGGACGTGCCGTCTTACTGAGATGCGATCGCTATTCCGTACCCCTGCGCGAGGGCCTCGACCGGATGGCGAACCTTCACGCCGGTCTCTTTCATGATGCGCAGGGCCGAGAGTGAGCAGTCGCTGACGAAGTGCTCGGCGTCCACGCCGTCCATTCCGCGCGTGAGCTTCTGGGCGTACTTGCGGCCCTCCTCGTACCACTGCGTCTTCATCCCCCAGGTGCCGTCCACCGCCGAGCACTGCTCCACGACGTCGACCTCGGTGTCGGGGAGGAGGCCGAGCAAGCGTGCGCCGGGCGCTCCGATCTTCTGGGCCCGGAGGTGGCAGGCCGCGTGGTAGGCGACCTTGCCGAGGCCCTCCTTGAACTCGCGGTTCAGCGTCTTGGCCTTGCGCAGCTGATCGAGCAGCTCCATCACGTCGACCGTGTTCTCGGCCACGCGTCGCGCCGCCTCCGTGCCGAGGAGCTCGGGGTACTCTTTGCGAATGGTGTACCCGCACGTCGGCTGGACGACGACGATCTTGCGGCCTGCGTCGATCTCCGCGAGGAGCGACGGCACGTTGTACCTGGCCTTCGCCACCGCGGCGTCGATGTCCCCGCCGTCGAGGTTGGGGATCCCGCAGCACGTCTGCTCGGGGCGGACGACCTTGAAGCCGTTCTTCTCGAGCACGCGCACCGCGTTGGCGGGGACGCTCGGGAAGTTGTAGTCGCCCGTGCACGTCGAGAAGATGGCGACCTCGCCGGCCGTCCCTGCCTCGGGGAGCGGCTTGTGGTGCGACAGCCAGCTCGCGAACGGCTGCGGCGCGGCAGGCGGAAGAGGAAACTCGCTCGAGATCCCGAGGGTCTTCGCCGTGATTTTTCGCACGAGGCGGTTTGCGTTCACGAAGTTGGTCAGCGGGGCGAACATGCCCGACCCGAGCTGCCCGATGAGCTGCGGCTCGCCCAGGACCTTGTCCTGGAGCGTCACGCCGTTGCGCTTCGCGCGCTGCGCTTTCTCGCGCATGAGCAGCCGCGGCACGTCCACGGCCCACTCGTGGCCCTCGTCCTTCGTGTAAGGGCACTTGATGTAACAGAGCTTGCACTGCCAGCAGTGGTCGGTCACCGACGTGAAGTCGTCGGCTCCGAGGACCTCTGCTCCCGCTGCCCCTTTCTCGATGTCACGATCGACGCGCCCGAAGACGTCCGGGAACGAGCCGCAGTAGTTCACGCACATGCGGCAGCCGTGGCAGATCTCGAACACGCGCCGCATCTCCTGCTCGAGATCCCGCGCGTCCCAGAAGCGGGCGTCGTTCGGGTCGTTCGCGGGCGGGGCGTGGGGGAGGGGATCGATCTTCATGAGAGGCGCGGTCTCGTTTGGGGACGGCATGTCGGCGAGCGACGACGTCGTTCGAACCACCCTGTCATCCTGAGCGAAGCGAAGGATCCCCGCTCGATTCGCCTGGGGGATCCTTCGGCTGCGCCTCAGGATGACAATGGCTGCTGACTACTTGAGGCTCTCGAGCATCTTGGTGAAGCGGCCGGCGTGGCTCTTCTCGGCCTTCGCGAGCGTCTCGAACCACTCGGCGATGTCCTCGAAGCCCTCTTCGCGGGCGTTCTTCGCCATGCCCGGGTACATCGACTCGTACTCGTGCGTCTCGCCCTTGATGGCGCTCTTCAGGTTCTTCTCCGTGTTGCCGATCGGCAGGCCGGTGGCGGGATCGCCCACCGACTTCAGGAAGTCGAGGTGGCCGTGGGCATGCCCCGTCTCACCGTCCGCCGTCTCCTTGAAGTTGCCGGCGATCTCCGGCAAGCCCTCCACGTCCGCGACCTTCGCGAAGTAGAGGTAACGACGGTTCGCCTGCGACTCGCCGGCGAAGGCGTCCTTCAGGTTCTGGTGCGTCTTGGTTCCCGTGAGTGACTTGCTCATGTTTCGTGACTCCTCTTGGTGCACTTCTTAGATACGTGCTCGCGTGTTGTGTGACGGTCTCGTCCTGGGACGAGAAGGGTGTGCCTCGGGCGGCGCGCACTCGGCGCAGACCCCGCGGTAGATGCGCTCGACCGAGCGCACCGAGAAGCCGGGCGCGACCTTGCCAAGCCGCTTGCGTGAGTCTTCTCCGGGGGAGAGCGTGTCTGCGGGGACGTCCTTCACGGCGCCGCAAGTGTCGCACACGGCGTGGTGGTGGGCGCTCGTGTTCGGGTCGAACCGCGCGGCGTTGCCGAGGCGCAGCGTGCCGGAGAGGCCCGCCCTGGCGAGGGCGTCCAGCGTGTTGTAGACGGTCGCGAAGCTCATCGAAGGGAAGGCGCCCCGGAGCCGCTCGAAGAGGCCCTGCGCCGTGGGGTGCGACTCGTCGTCCGCGAAGAGGCGCACGATGGCGATGCGCTGGGGCGTCATCTTCAGGCCGGCCTTCTTCAGGTCCCGAAGCATCGCCTCCGCACGCTCGTCGCCGCCGCTCGAGCTCGCTTTCTCTGAGAGCCTTCGCATGACGAGGGGAACCTAATGAGAATCATTCCAAAGTGCAACCCCTTCCAAATAAGCGGGCGAGCACTCCGCGTGCGAGGCGCGCTCCGGGGTCACTTGCTCTTGCGGCTGCCCAGCACGGCGAGGCGGAAATACGAGAGCTGGCTCATCGCCGCCTGCTTCACGACGTCGAGCTTGCTCGCGTCGCGCCCGGTGCGCTTCGTTAGCTCGCCCTGCTCGTAGAGCTCCCGAGTCTTCGCGCGCTGAAGCTTGCCGCTGGACGTCTTCGGGAGCGCGCCGGGGACGAGGGCGACGACGTCGTCCAGCGTGAGGCCCATGCCCTCCTGCACGGCCTTGCGAACGCCCTGGACGAGCGCCTGCGGCTCGGCCGCGATCGAGGCGTCCTGCGCCTCGAAGGCGAGGACCACTCGCTCGCGATCGCGCTCGACGCCGAGGGGGTCCCTCGCGCCGAAGGCGATGACGTTGCCCTTGCGGACGCCCGGCACCTTGGCCGCCTCCCACTCCATGTCCTGCGGGTAGTAGTTGCGGCCGTTGACGATCACGACCTCCTTCGAGCGCCCGCAGATGTAGAGCTCGCCCCTGTCGAGGAACCCGAGGTCGCCCGTCTTCAGGAAGGGGCCGGCGAAGGCGTCGCGCGTGCGCTCGGCGTCCTCCCAGTAGCCCGGCATGACGCTCGGCCCGGCGACGCGGATCTCGCCCACCGTGCCATCGGGCAGGGGAGTCGCGCTCGTCGCGTCGTCCTGGGCGAAGATGCGGATCTTGTGTCCTTCGAACTCGCGCCCGCAGGCGACGAGGCGGATGGTCCGCTCCTCCTTGGGCGGCTCCGCCGTGGGCGCGCCGTCGTCCTCGCGCACGGGCCTGGCGACGCCCTCTTCCCAGAGCGTGGGGCCGTCCACGGCGAGGGTCCTCATCCCGGCGCCTGCGTCGCTGAACGCGATGGCGAGGGCGCTCTCCGCCATGCCGTAGGACGGCAGCATGGCCTCCTTGCGGAAGCCCACCTTCGCGAAGGCGCTCGAGAACGCGTCGAGCGCCTCGGGGCGGATGGGCTCGGCGCCGCAACCCGCCACGCGCCACGACGAGAGGTCGATCCCCTCGAGCTCGCGGTCGCGGATGCGCTTCACGCAGAGCGCGTACGCGAAGTTCGGCGCGTACGCGATCGTGCCCTTGTGCCGGCTCATCGTCTGGAACCACGTGACCGGCCGCTTCAAGAAGAGGAGCGGCGGCAAGAACACGACGCTCACCTTGTGGACGATGGGCGCGAGGACGAAGCCGATGAGGCCCATGTCATGGTAGAGCGGCAGCCACGACACGCCGACGTCGTCCGACGGGGAGGCCCGCAGGCCGAGCTCCATGATGCAGCGGATGTTGGCCGCGAGGTTGCTGTGGGTGACCGTCACCCCCTTGGGGCGTGACGTCGAGCCGCTCGTGAACTGGAGGAAGGCCACGTCGTCGAGCGTGATCTTCGGCGCGTGGAGCTGCTCGAGCGACTCGCGGATCGCCTCGACCGCGACCACCTGCTCCAGCGCGGGACACGAGGCCTGCACCGTGCCGAGGAGGCGCTTGATCTTCGACGTCGTCACGAGCGCGCGGGCGCCGCTCTTGGCGACGATGTGGCGCGTGTTGTCCAGGTACGTCTGGAGCTGCCCGAGGCCGAGGGGCGGGTAGATGGGCACGGGGATGATGCCCGCGCGGATCGCGCCGAAGAAGCAGAGGATGAAGTCCTCGCTCGTGGGCAGGATGAGGGCGACGCGGTCGCCCTTCTTGAGCCCCAGCGCCTGGAGAGCGCCGCCGTAGCGCGCGCTCGCCCGCTCGATGGCGATGAACGAGAAGGTCGCCTCGCTCCCTCCGCTCTCGCTGCCGCCGGTCACGTTGGCGCCGGGCGCTCCGAGGCCTTCCTCCGGCACGAAGCGAAAGCCGCGCGTGGGGTCGCACTTCGCGGCGTCTTCCACTGCCTGGGCTATGGTCCGGGGCTCCGTCATGCTGGCTCTGGATTACCAGACGCCGCGGTCGGAACCAACGGCGAGCGTGAAAGTCGCCTCAGGATGACAGGGGGCCAAGCCCTGCTGTACCGTCCCGCGGATGGGCAACGCGAGCGTGCGTGTCATCTTGAACCCGAGCGCGGCGTCGGGCGCGGCGCTTCGCCGCGTGACGGCCATCGAGGAGTCGCTCAAGCGCTACGACCTGCCGCACGAGATACTCATCACGCAGGTGGCCGGCCACGCCACCGAGCTCGCGCGCGCTGCGGTCGCCGACGGAGTCGACACCCTCGCCGTCGTCGGGGGAGACGGCACGCTGAACGAGGTCATCCAGGCGTACATCGACGAGAAGGGCGTGCCCCAGCCGGGGCCCGACCTCGCGCTCATCCCGATGGGGACGGGGGGCGACTTCAAGCGCACGCTCGGTCTCTCGGGCGCCATCGAGGAGGCGGTCGGACGCATCCGCCACGGCACGCGCCGCCCCATCGACCTCGGGATCCTCCGGTACGCGTCGCACAACCGGGGCGAGCAGGTGCAGGCGTTCGTGAACGTCGCGAGCTTCGGCATCGGCGGGCAGGTGGACTCCATCGTGAACGGGACGCCCAAGTGGCTCGGCGGCAAGGCCTCGTTCTACATGGCCACGCTCCGGGCCATGGCGCGCTACCGCAACGCGAGCGTCCGGGTCCGGGTGGACGGCACGACGTGGTTCGAGGGCCCCATCTTCAACGTGGCCATCGCCAACGGGCGCTTCTTCGGTGGCGGCATGATGATCGCCCCCCAGGCGGACCCGTCCGACGGGCGGTTCGAGCTCGTGTCGCTGGGTGACCTCACGCGGATGGAGGCCGTCGGGCTCAGCGCCAAGATCTACAAGGGGGCTCACCTGGCGGCCGACGGCGTCCGCGTGACGACGGGGACGGTCGTGGAGGCGGAGCCGATGCACCCCTGGGCGAACGTGCTCCTCGACGTCGACGGCGAGCAGCCGGGCAAGCTGCCGGCGACCGCGACCATCGCCAAGGGCGGCCTCACCTTTCGCGTCTGAGCCCGGCTGACCGGGCCGAGCGCCGGGTCGTGGCGGGCAGAAGTGGAGAGTTCTTCCGGTTGTCCGCGCTTTGCGCGATGATAGCCGGCAGGAGAGTCCACATGGCGCTCATCGAGACCGACGAAGCTGCTCGCCGCCTGGCCCGCGCCATCGCGAGCGACCTGTCCCTCTACAACGAGGACAAGATCGTCAACGGCATCACGAACGACAACCTCTTCGACTCGCTCGCCGAGGAGATCGAGGAGGGCCGCGCGCTCTACAAGCGCCGCGTGTCCCCCGAGCTCTACCCGCGCAACTTCTACGACCGCGCCCTCGTGGACATTCTCATCAAGGCCAAGGGACACATCAAGTCGAAGATCTGGTGAAGCTCCCCGCGCGCGTTGCGTCCGAGCGGCGCGACGGCAGCTCCGCGGCTCCGCCGCCGCGTGGTCAGCACCCGATCGAGATCGTGGTGCCGCGGGAGGGGCAGGGGGCGCGGCTCGACCAGTTCGTGACGGGTGCGCTGCGCGGCGGGGAAGACGCCCCGTCGCGGGCGGAGGTGCAGCGATGGATCCTGGACGCGCGGGTGACCGTCGACGGGGACCCGGGCAAGCCGTCCGACAAGCTGAGGGCGGGCGCGAAGGTCGTCGTGGAGCCGGGGCCCGCCGCGCGCTCGGCGGCGGAGGCGGACGCCGGGGTAGCGTTCGAGGTGCTGTACCTCGACGACGAGGTGGTCGTCGTGAACAAGCCGGCGGGGCTCGTCGTGCACCCGGCGAAGGGGCATGAGACGGGGACGCTCGTGAATGGGCTCCTCGGGAGGGGGATGTTTCGGGAGGAGCAGGAGTGGGGGAGGGAGCCGGAGCGGGAGCGGGAGCGGGAGGCGGAGCGGGGGAGTGGGCGGGGGCGCGAGGAGCACACGCGGCCCGGGATCGTGCACAGGATCGACAAGGGAACGAGCGGGATACTCGTCGTGGCGCGGACGGCGCGGGCGCGCGAGTCGCTCAAGGCGCAGCTCGCGGCGCACACGGTGCTGCGCGAGTACGAGGCGCTCTGCGTGGGCAGCGTCGAGACGCTGCGGCACGCGACGCTTCACGGGCGGCATCCTACGGATCGCATTCGCTTCACCTCACGCGTGACGACCGGCAAGCGGGCGGTGACGCACGTGCGGGTCGTCGAGCGCATGGGCGTGCGGGCCACGCACGTCGTCTGCTCCCTCGAGACGGGGCGCACCCACCAGATCCGCGTCCACCTCTCGGAGACCGGCACGCCCATCCTGGGCGACACCCTGTACGGCAAGCCCCCGAGGGACCCCGAGCTGCGCGCCATCGCCGAGACGCTCGGCCACCAGGCGCTCCACGCGCGCCTGCTCGGCTTCGTTCACCCCGCGACGGGCAAGCCCGTGCGCTTCGAGGCGCCCGTGCCCGACGACTTTGCCGCCGCGCTCACGGCGCTGCGCCGGCCGGGAGCCGAGTAGGCAAGCCGCAGAACAGGCAAACCGCTTCTCTATTCGGCGACCGTGCCCGCCGTGGGGACTGGCGCGGCCTCGGCGCCCGCGAGCATGCCGGGGTGGCGGCGCTTCAGGAGCGAGAGCGCGAGGAAGCCCACGAGGACCGCGAACCACAGCGTCGCGAAGCGCACGAGGATCATGGCGGCCGTGCTCGTCCCCTTGTCGACGTGGCCCACGTTCATCATCTGCTCCGACAGCGCGCCCTCCGTCACGCCGAGCCCGCCGGGCACGGGCACGAGCGCGCCGGCGAGGGTGCTCGTCGCGTAGAAGAACGCGCAGAGCGGCACGCTCGTCGACTCGCCGAAGCCGCGCAGGATGACCCAGAGCGAAAGGCACTCGAACGACCACGCGACGACCGAGAGCAGCGTGGGCACGAGGAGGTTCGTCGGGTGCAGCAGCGTCGCCAGGCTGTCGTACGCCTGGTGGAGCTTGGGGCCGAGCTTGCCGATCTTTCCGGGCATCTTCTGGATGAGGCCGATGAGGGCGAGCGAGAGCCGGCGCGAGAGGATGGTCCCGATGAGCGACGCGACCAGCACGGCGCCGATGCCCGCCCACAGGAGCCCGCCGCTGAAGCCGAGCGAGCCCAGCACGATGAGCGTGATGATGCCGATGAGGTCCGTCACCCGCTCGGCCACGACGATCGGCGCCGTGCGGGCGATCGGGACCTTGTGCGTGTCGAACAGGACGAGCGACTTGAAGACCTCGCCCACCTTGCCCGGCGTCACCGTCAGGACGAAGCCCGACAGGAAGGTGAGGAAGCTGTCCCAGCGGCTGAGCTCAGGAACGCCGGGGTGCTCCTTGATGCCCTCCCGGATGCGGAGGCGGCCGAGGTAAAACTCCCACTTGAAGTAGCGCAGGACGTAGTTCCCGAACGCGAGCGAGCACGCCATCCCGAAGGTGGACCAGGCGAAGCGCCCCAGGCTCTCGCCGATGGATCCCACCCCGCGCCAGATGGCGAAGGCGCCGTAGAGCAGGATGCCGAACAGCATCACGACGACGACGCGCCGCAGCGACCCCTTCATGCGCGTCCCGAGCCCTTCCTTCGTCTCAGGAGCCCGAGGCGCGAGGCGGCGTAGACGAGCCCCACCAGCACGACCGCCACCCCCAGGCCGTAGAACACGACCGGCTTGGTCTCCCAGACGCCGCGGGCCAGCCCGGGATCGGGCCGGATGGCCGTGGCCTCGGTGGGGCTTGCGGAGGTCGCCTGGGACGCGTCGGGCACGGTCGCCGGTGTGTACACGCGGCGCCGTGTGCCCGCAATTCCTAGAGCGGCGTAGTTAGGGGGAGGTCGGTTCGCCGGGGTCTTCCGTCTCGGTGATCTGGCTGACGCGTACACAGGCGCCCGCGTAGTCGAGTGCGCAGGCACGGCGAAGGAGAGGCAGAGCTCGTCCCGCGTCCGGTGCGGCCCCGTCGCCCCGCGCGTAGGCCTCGCCGAGCTCGTAGCAGGCCGCCCCGTGGTTGGCGTCGCAGTCGGCCGCGTACACCTGGAGCGTCGCCTGGTCGCTCGCAGCCGCCGGCCGGGGCCTCGTGCCGCACCCTGCGGCGACGCACGGGGCGACCAGGAGCACGGCGGCGGCGATCCAGCGGTTCACGCGGAGAGGGAAGAGCATGCGCCGTGCCGTTGCTCGGCCTTTGACACCCTCGCGCGCGCATGCGACATCGGGGAGCCCGCGCACCGCCGTCGCACCGCTGTCGAACCCCCCCGCCCGTGACCGCCCAATCCCCCGACCACGCACCGAACGGCCCTGTCCCGGGCGCGCCGCCCCCGCCACCACCGCCTCCTCCTCCCCCACCGCCGGAGGGAGACGGAGCGCTGCTCGAGAAGGCCGCCGGAGCCAGCCGCGCTCTGCACGACGCCATCGGGGCGCGTGTCGTGGGTCAGGAGTCGGTCATCGAGCTCATGCTCGTGGCGCTGCTCTCCCGCGGGCACGCCCTCCTCGTGGGTGTCCCGGGGCTCGCCAAGACGCTCCTCGTCGCATCCCTCGCGGAGGCCCTCGACCTGAGCTTCGGCCGCGTGCAGTTCACCCCGGACCTGCTCCCCGCCGACATCACGGGGACGGACGTGCTCCAGGAGGAGGAAGAGGCCAACGGTACCGTCCGCAGGCGCGTGCGCTTCCTGCCCGGGCCCATCTTTCACAACCTCATCCTGGCCGACGAGATCAACCGCACGCCGCCGAAGACGCAGGCTGCGCTCCTCCAGGCCATGCAGGAGCGTCGCGTCACCGTGGGCACGACCACCCACGCGCTCCCCGATCCCTTCCAGGTCTTCGCCACGCGTAACCCCATCGAGCAGGAGGGGACGTACCCGCTTCCCGAGGCCCAGCTCGATCGCTTCCTGCTCGAGATCCACATCGACTACCCGTCGGAGAAGGAAGAGCGGGAGATCGCCCGGCGCACGACGAGCTCCGAGATCGGGACCGTCCCGAGGGTCATCCACGCGAACGACGTGCGGGCGCTCCAGGCGCTCGTGCCCCGGATTCCCGTGACGGACGCGGCCGTGGCGCTCGCCGTGGCGCTCGGCCGGGCGACGCGCCCGAAGGAGGGCGCGCAGGGCGTGCCCGCCGAGGTGCGTGACTACGTCCGCTTCGGCGCCGGCCCGCGCGGGTCGCAGGCGCTCGTCCTCGCGGCCAAGGCGCGCGCCGCGCTGCTCGGGCAAGCCGCGGCAGACGTGGAGGACGTACGCGCGCTCGTGACGCCCGTGCTCCGGCACCGCCTCGTGCTCAGCTACCGCGCCGAGGCCGAGGGCGTCCGCGACGTCGACGTCCTCGCGAAGGTCGTCTCGAAGGTGACGTAGGAGCCTTACGCCACGTACTTGCGCACGAGGTCGCGGAGGCTCTTGCGGTCGAAGGGCTTCTCCAGCCGCTCGTTCTTCACCCGGCCGAGGAACGCCTCCGCGGACGAGGTGAACGCGCCGCCCGTCACGAACACGATCCGGGAGACCGCATCGGGCACGCGGGCCGTGAGCTCCGCGTAGAGGGCCATCCCCGTCATCACCGGCATCATGAGATCGCAGAGGATGACGTCGAAGCGCTCGCCCGAGACGAGCAGGTCGAGCGCCTGCTTGCCGTTGGTCGTGAGCGTCACGTCGTGCTCCTTGCGAAGCGCGCGCGTCAGCGTGATCCCGACGAGGTCGTCGTCGTCGACGAGGAGCACCTTCCCGCGGCGAAGGACCGGCTGGTCGGGATCGCCGAGGTCGTCGGCCGAGAAGGGGGCGCTCGGCGGTCCCAGGCCCTCGGCGGAGGGAGGCGGAGGCGGAATGGGCGCGGGCGGAAGCGTGATCCGAAACACGGTTCCCTTGCCGACCTCGCTCTCGACCTCGATGTGTCCGCCGAAGGACAGGACGGTCCCGTGGCAGACCGAGAGCCCCAGACCCACGCCCTCGCCCACGCCGCGCGTCGTGAAGAACGGGTCGAAGATGCGCCGGATCGCGTCCTCCGGGATGCCCCCGCCGGTGTCGTGCACCTCGACGACCGCGCGCTTCGTGGCGGCGGTCGTCGTCACGACGCGCAGCATGTTCTCGTCGGCCCGCCCCTCCGGCATGGCCTGCGCTGCGTTCACGAGCAGGTGCATGAGCGCTTGCCCGAGCCGGGCCTCGTCGCCCGTCACGCGGGGGACGTCGCCGAAGTCCTTCACGAGCCGCGCCCGGTGCTGCACGACGTGGTTCACCATGCGGCACGCCTGCTCGAGGACGTCGCGCACGTCGAAGGGCTTCCCGTGAAGGCTCGGCGCGACGTCCGGGCGACCGTCGGGATCGGTGCACGAGAAAACGCGCAGGCCCCCGACGATCTTCCGCATCCGCTCGGCTCCTTCGCGGGCCTCCCTGACGAGGGGGAGCAGCTCACGCGGGCCGGCCGCTGGCGCGGTGTCGGGCAGGCGCTGGAGCTCGTCCTCGAGCGTCTCGAGGTTCGACGTCACGTAGGTGAGGGGGTTGTTGAGCTCGTGGGCCACCCCTGCGGCGAGCGTGCTGAGCGAAGCCATGCGCAGCCGCTCCTCGGCTTGCTTCTGCGCGGTGACGTCGAACGAGAGGACGACGATGCCCTTGAAGCCCCCCACGGCGTCGAAATCGGGAACGACCTGGGAGCGCAGGGTGCCGCGGCGCCCGAGGATGTTCGGGGGAAGGGGCGACTCGAAGAGGATCTCCCGGCCCGCGAGCAGCTCGGGCATGAGGGACAACCTCCGCTCGTAGGCCTCATCCCCGAGGACGTCGCGCACGTGCTTGCCCGTGTACCAGGAGGCCTCGCGGCCGTAGAACTGCTCGTACGCGCGGTTGACGAAGCGGTAGCAGTGGTCGCTGCCGATGTACGAGACGAGGGGACGGAGCAGATCGGCGACCAGCTGTGCCCTCGGCTCACGAACGGCCGAGCCGGCAACCTGTGCGTCGTTGCTCATCGTCATGCAGCGCCTCCCCTGAAAAACAGTAACCCTACCACCCATTCGGCCGGGGAAAGGGGCCGGCGGGAGGCGCGTTCCGCCGGTCTCCTCCGGGCAGAGCGGCGCCCGAGACTGGGCAATTCGGTCCGCAAACGGAGCGCGTCGTGCAAATAAGGTAGCGAGAGGACGCCCTTTCGCGCGAAAATGCTCACGTGGGCGAACGAGGCTCCGCCGAACCGCGCCGCACCAAGGGTGGTGACGACGCCGGCGGCGACAAGGAAAAGCCGGAAGGGACCGCCGCCGCCAAGAACGGTGGCGGGGAGGACGTGCACGCGCCTGCTACGCCCGCGGTCCCGGCAGCCGCGCGCCCGGCAGCGGGCAGGCCAGACAAGGCGGAAAAGGCCGAGAGGGCCGAGAAATCGGACAAGGCGGACAGCCAGCGGAGCCCGCTGCCTCCCGCGGAGGACCCTGCTCCCTCGATTCCCCCCATGCCCGCCGCCGGCCCGTGGCGCAGCTACAAGGAGCTCATCGCCCAGCTCGCCGGTCGCATCGTCGAGGCGCAGCGCCCGATCCGCATGCTCCAGTCCGTCCGCTGGGACAACGCCATCGAGGAGCAGTTTCACAAGAGCAAGGGTCGCGAGCTGCCGAAGGTCGACGCCGCGTATTACCAGGCGCAGGATCTCGGCTTCGACAGCCGCGCGAAGAACGACGAGTGCGAGGCCATCGCCCGCGACATCGACCAGCAGGTCGGCGAGTCCGACGCCATAGGCCAGATCCTCATCACGACCGCCCTCCAGTACCGCGACTGCGTGCGCATGCTCGCCGCGCGCGGCACGCCGCTCTTCTACGCGTACTCGCGCAAGCTCTACGGGTCGCCCAAGGACAAGTTCCCCGACGGCAAGCTCACGGTGCGCGACCTCGGCCGCGTGATGTACGACATCCTGACCAAGGTCGACGACAAGCTCCTCGGCGCCACCTTCGAGCGGACGCTGACGACCGACCAGTGCGCCGCCGAGCTGAACGAGCGCTTCGCCCGCTACTTCGCCGACCAGGACGTGCGCGTCCAGGCGGACGACAGCATCATCGCGGACGCAGCCGCGGGCAGCGACTACGTGAAGATCCGGACGGGGGCGAAGTTCTCGCTCCGCGACATCGACATCCTCGAGGTCCACGAGGGCTGGGTCCACGTGGCGACGTCCCTCAACGGGCAGGCCCAGCCCGTCGCCAAGTGGCTCGCCAAGGGCCCGCCCCGCACGGCCGCCGTGCAGGAGGGGCTCGCCGCGCTGCTCGAGATATTCACCTTCCGCACCTACCCGCGCCGCGCCCGCCGGCTGAACGACCGCGTGCTGGCGGTGGACAAGGCGGAGGATGGCGCGAGCTTCCTCGACGTCTACGAGTGGTTTCGCACGGAGGGCTACGACGAGGACGAGTGCTTTCACAACACGCGCCGCGTCTTCCGTGGCGGGATGGTGGAGGGCGGCGCGCCGTTCACGAAGGACGCCTGCTACTGCAAGGGCGTGGTCCTGAACTACGCGTTCATCTGGAGCGCCATCCAGCACAACCGCGCCGATCTCATCCCGTTCCTCTTCGTCGGCAAGGTCGCCCACGAGGACGTCCCCGTCCTCGCCCGCCGCGTGACCGACGGCGTCGTGAAGCCGCCCCGCTACGTGCCCCCGATGTTCCGCGATCTGAACGGCCTCGCGATGTGGATGGCCTACTCGACGTTCTTCACGAAGCTCGGCGGGGAAGAGATCGCGGAGTACTACGGGAAGATCTTCGCCCGTACAGGGTGATGGACACGCCTGGTCACCCGTCCGGGGTGAGAGTTGCCACAGTACCGCGAGCGTGAGCGAGCGGTGACGGGGCGTCTCATCTTCGAGCTGTGTGGCTGGATCACCGCTCGCTGACGCTCGCGGTACTGGGGGGTGAGCCCGGGTGGCGTGTGGCGCGATGCGCTGTCCGGGGTGCCCCGCTCACCTGCCCCGGAAGGCGGGCTTTCGCTTCTGCGTGAAGGCCGTGAGGCCCTCCTTGGCGTCGGCGGTGGCGAAGAGCTCCGCCTGGAGCTCGCGCTCGAGGGCGAGGCCCTGCTCCAGGCTCATGTCGCTGCCGCTCTGCACCGCGCGCTTCATCCGGCCGACGGCGAGGGCCGCCTTGTTCGGGGGCGTGAAGGCGTGGGCGTAGTCCATCACCTGCTGCATGAAGCCCTCGTGCGTCTCCGCGGGCCACACCTTGTTGACGATGCCCCACGACGCCGCCTGGGCGACGGTGAGCGTGCTGCCCTCGATCATCATCTCCATCGCGCGGCTCCGCCCGACGAGGCGCGACAGGCGCTGCGTGCCGCCCGTGCCGGGGAGCACCCCGAGGTTCACCTCCGGCAGGCCGATCTGGAAGGCGCCATCGCGGACCACGCGGAGGTCGCACGCGAGCGCCACCTCCAGGCCGCCGCCGACCGCGTGCCCGTTGATGGCGGCGATGCACAGCTTCGGCGTCGCCTCGAGGCGAGAGAGGGTCTCGTTGGCGTGGAGGCAGAAGTAGTACTTGAAGGTCGTGTCCGACTCGCGGAGCATGTTGATGTTCGCGCCCGCGCAGAAGTACTTCTCGCCGTGGCCCGTGATGACGATGACGTGCACGTCGTTGTCGAAGCGCGCCTCGAGGATGCAGGAGTCGAGCTCCTTGAACATCTCGTGCGTGTAGGCATTGACCGGGGGATCGTTGAGCTGGAGGAGCGCGACGCCCTTGTCGGTGGCGTAATTCACGAGTGTGCCCATGCGCCCCACACGGTACAGCCTTCGGGCGCCACGCTCCAGGCTCGCGCCGCATCGTGAACGGTGGACCTGGCCGAATCGCGGGGACGGCTTTAGGCTTCCAGTATGGCCGGTCGGCTGCATCGACTCGGGCGGGTCACCATCGCGGTTTTTCCCTGGGCGCTGGCGTCGGGCATCGTCACGACGACGCTGCCCGAGCCTCTCTCGGCGCAGGCCCTGCCCCCGCTCAAGGTGCTCGTTCCCGCGGCGCCTGCGCCGCAGCCCGAGCCCAAGACCAACATCACGACGTACGAGCCGTGGGAGCTCGTGCCCACCTGACGCCCCGAAGTTGCAGGAGGTGTCAACTCCCGAAGCCCGCGAGGTTGTGATACGAGCGGTGCCCACCCACCCTACGATTGACCACCCGGCGGCGACCGTGTGAGGTGTACCGCCTGGACCCCGCGCAACGAATGGACAAAGCGTCGCTCAAGACCGAGATCAAGCAGCTCATCGTCAAGGAGCTGAACCTCGAAGGCCGTGACCCGGCAAGCATCGAGGACGACGCGCCGCTCTTCGGCGGCGGCCTCGCGCTCGACTCGCTGGACGCCCTGCAGCTCGCGATGAGCGTGGAGGAACGCTACGGCGTGCGCATCCCGGAGGGGGACGAGGCGCGCGCCATCTTTGCTTCCGTGACCGCGCTGGCGAACCACGTCGCTGCGGCCGACGAGGCGCGCGGCAGCGGGACCCTTACGCGGTAGAGTCGGGAAGTGGCCGAACGAACAGTACCTGGTGCTGACCACGCCGCAGCGAAGCCGCGGACGGGCCGCCACATCTGGATGACGGGCGCGGGGCTCGTCACGTCGCTCGGCAATACCGCTCCGGCGACGTGGGACCGGCTGATGCGCGGCGAGCGCGGGGTCGGCCCCGTGACGCTCTTCGACGCGGCGGACTTCCGCAGCAGCCTGGCCGCCGAGGCGCGCGGCTTCGAGGTCCCACGGTCGGGCGGCCGGGCCGCGGGCTGGTGCCGCACGAGCGCGCTCGCGTGGAACGCCGCCCGCGAGGCCATCGGTGTCGCGAGGCTCGACGTGAAGACCAGGCGCGTGGGGCTCGTCGTGGGCGGGACGACCGGCGGCATGTTCGAGAACGAGGCGATCCTCGCCAAGCTCTACGGGGGCATGCACGCGCACGACGGGCAGGCGCCTCCGCTCGCCAGGAGGGGCGAGAGGCCTCCGCTTTCGCCGCAGGTCAACGAGGTCCTGGCCGACCTCCTGAGCCACCCCCTCTCGTCGGCCGCGGACGCGCTGCACGAGGCGCTCGGGCCCTTCGCGAGGGTGCGATCGCTCTGCAGCGCGTGCTCGAGCGGGGCGAACGCGCTGCTCGTGGCCGCGCTCTGGCTGGAGCTCGGGGAGGTAGACGCCGTCGTCGCCGGCGGGACGGACGGGCTGTGCCGGCTCACCTTCAGCGGCTTCAACGCGCTCCAGGCGACCGACCCTGGGCCGTGCCGTCCGTTCGACCGCCGCCGCCGCGGCCTGAACCTCGGCGAAGGTGCAGGCTTCGTGGTGCTCGAGCGCGAGGGCGACGCGAGGGCGCGCGGCGCGCATCCCATCGCGGAGCTCGCGGGGTGGGCCGCGACGGCCGAGGCCCACCACATCACGAACCCCGAGCCGACGGGCGAGGCCGCATCGAGGACGATCGCCCGCGCGCTCGCCCTCTCGGGCCTCTCGCCCGCGGACCTCGACTACGTGAACGCCCACGGCACCGGCACCCCCCTGAACGACGCCATGGAGTCCGCCGCGCTGGCCCACGCGCTCGGGGACGACGTGAAGCGCGTTCTCGTGTCGAGCTCGAAGGCGCAGATCGGGCACACGCTCGGCGCCGCGGGGGCGGTCGAGGCGATCTTCGCCGCGTTCGCCGTCCATCGCCAGGAGGTCCCGCCCACGGCCGGCCTCGACGAGCCCGACCCCGCGTGCGCGCTCGTCCACGTGCCCCACGTCGGACGCAAGGCACGCGTCCGCGTCGCCTCGTCGAACGCGTTCGGCTTCGGGGGCATGGACACGGTGCTCGTCTTCGCGGAGCCCGGGAGGGAAGAAGGATCTCGTCGCAGGGCTCCTCCCCCCGGATTGTCGGGGGGAGGCCGGGTTGGGGGCCACGCGATCACCGAGGGGGGCCACGCGATCACCGAGGGGGGCCAGGCGAGCTCGCCACGAGACCAGCTTCGTGCACCTCGCACGGTCGTCATCACCGGCGCGGGCGCGCTCACCGCCGCCGGGCTCGACGACGCGTCGACCGCAGCCCTGCATCTTCTCTCGGGTCCCATCCCCGAGGCCGCGACGTGCGGCGGTCCGCTCGCCGACGACGTGGGCGCGCGCCTCGATCGCACGCGCGCGCGCCGCCTCGACAGGCCCGCCCGCCTCGGCGCCGTCGTGTGCGAGCACGCGCTCGCGGAGGCGGCGCGCACCGGCGCGCCGCTCGATCCGGCCGGCGTGGGCGCCGTGCTCGGGTCGGCCTTCGGCAGCGTCGACCCGTCGGCGGGCTTCATGCACCGGCTCTTCGCGAAGGGCGCCCGCCTGGCGAGCCCCGCGGAGTTTCCCAACCTGGTCCCGAGCTCGCCCGTCGGCCACGTCTCCATCTACCTCGGCATCCACGGTCCGGCCCTCGCCACGGCGGATCTCGCGACCACGGGGGAGAGCGCGGTCGTGCAGGCGGCGGAGCTCGTCGCGATGGGGGAGGCGGAGGCCGTCGTGGCCGGGGCGGTCGAGGAGGCGAGCCCGATCGTCGAGGGCGTCTTCGTCGCTCTCTTCGCGCGCTCGCCCGGCGATGGCTCGGCGCAGAGGCCGCCCGACGCGCGCGGCGAGGGCGCGGCGGCGGTCGTGCTCGAGGCCGAGGAAGGCGCGCGCGCCCGCGGCGCCACGATCCTCGCGCGGCTCGCGCAGTCGATCGCGTGGCGCGACGCCCCATCGGCCGAGGGCGGCGACGGAAGGACCGCCCTCGATGAGCTCACGCCGCCGGTCGCTCCCGGCGAGGCGCGCGTCGTGCTCGCGCGCGAGAGCGCGGACGCGGATGGCCTGCTCGCGCGCTCGCCGTGGAGCTCCGTGCCGAGGGTCACGTGCCGCGAGCGCGCGGGCGAGCACGAGGCGCTCGGCGCGGTCGCGCTGGTCGTCGCGACGTCGCTGCTCGCGCGCGGGGAGGCGCGCGAGGTGCTGGTCCTGGGGCTCGCGAGGGGCAGGGGTTACGCGCTCGTCCTGGCCGCGCCGTGAAGCCCGGCGCGAGCCTCGTCGCGCTGTCGTTCGTCCTCACGGCCGCCTGCGCATCCCCGCGCGCAGGCGCGTCCTCGTTCGAGCCGGCCTCCGCGGAAGCCGTTTACGTGCCCCTCGGCAACCCCACGCAGCCCGAGTGGACGCTCGCGCGGGCGAGGCTCGCGAGCCTGCGGGCCTCGGAGCCGCGCCGCCCGTACACGGAGGTCGTCAAGGTCACGCTGCACGAGCCGAGGAGCGGGCGCACCTTCGAGGCGAGGGGAGCGGTGGCGGTCCTGCCCGGCAAGGCGATGCGCATGGTGCTCGTCGGCCCGGGCGGCGCGACCGCGCTCGACGCGTGGACGACGCCCGATCGCTGGCGGCTCGCCATCCCTGCGCTCGGCCGCGTGAGCCGAGGCGGCGCCGGCAGCGGCGAGACGAGCCACACGGGCGGGGCGACGCCCGCGCTCCCCGTGGGCTTCTTCCGGTGGTGGTTCCTCGCGCCCTTCGAGGGGCGCCTCCTCACGTCCCGCGCCCGGCCCGACGCGACGCTGTACGTGCTCCGCCAGGGCGAGGACACCATCAGCCTGCTCGAGCGCCCGGCCGAAGGGCCGACGCTCACGCTGCTCGCGTCGCGGCGGGACGGCGCGCGCGCCGAGCAGCCTGGCCCGCGAGGCAGCACGGTCGTCGATCGCCTCTCGTGGTCCGGGCACCGCGGCGCGCCGGGCGCGGGGGACAGCGCGTTCTACGAGCAGCCCGCCACGGGGCTCACCGTGAAGGTCGTGGTCGAGTCGCTCTCGGACGAGGCGCCCGACCCTGCAGCGTTCCTCGACCCCGACGCGGCCGGAGGCTCGCCGTGAGGGGCGCGTGCGTCGTCGCGTTCGGCGCGCTCTCGTCGCTCGGCGAGGGCGAAGGCGCGTGCTCCGCGGGCACCCCCGGCGAGCCTGCGCGCTCGGCGATTGCGGAGGACCCGGAGCTCTCGGAGGCCGGGCTCGCGCGTCCCTTCGTCGCGCGCGTCCGGGACGAAGCCGCGCCGGCCGTCGTCGCGGGGGACCGCGGGACGGCGCTCCTCCTGCGCGCGCTTGCGTCGTGCGCCGGCGAGCTCGACGAGGTGAGGCCGGGGTGGCGCGAGGCGCGCGTGGGGCTCGCCCTCGGCACGTCGAGCGGCGGCATGCGCAGCGCCGAGCGGCTCTTCGACGGCGAGGCGGGCGTGGCCGCCGAGGCGATGTACTTCTCGGGCATGCAGGCCGCGGTGCGCGCGCTCGGCGTCGACGTCGAGCCCGCCACGCTGGTCCTGGGCGCGTGCTCGTCGGCGACGCTGGCGATCGGCCTCGGCATGCGCTGGCTCGCGGCGGGCGCGTGCGACCTCGTGCTGGCGGGCGGCTTCGACGCGGTGAGCGTCTTCGTCGCGGCAGGCTTCGAGGTCCTCCGGGCGACGAGCGCGGCCATCCCGCCGCGTCCCTTCTGCGTCGGCCGCGACGGCATGGCGCTCGGCGAAGGCGCCGCGGTGCTCGCGCTCGTGCGCCCCGCCGACCCCTGTAGATCAGGCTGCGTGCACGTCGCGGGCTTCGGCGCGTCGGCGGACGCCGTGCACCTCACGGCCCCCGACCGCACGGGCGGCGGGCTCGCGCGCGCGGCGGAGGCGGCCCTCGTCGACGCGGGCCTCACCGGCGCGGACGTCGACCTCGTGAGCGCGCACGGCACCGCCACCCCCTTCAACGACGCGGCCGAGGCGCGGGCCATCGCGCGCGTTCTCGGCGACGCGCGGCAAGGGGACGCGCGCGCCGTCGTGCACCCCTTCAAGGCGCAGATCGGCCACACGCTCGGCGCGGCCGGCGCGCTCGAGGCGCTCGCGTGCGTCGATGCCCTCGCGCGCGGCGTCCTCCCCGCGTCGGCCGGCCAGGGCGCGCTCGACCCCGACGCCGACGTGCGTCTCCTCGACGTCGCCGCCCGCGGCGAGCCGCGCGCGGCCCTCAAGCTCTCCGCGGCCTTCGGCGGCGCAAACGCAGCCCTCGTCCTGGCGGCCGTGCCCGTGCCCGTGCCCGCGGAATCGGGCGCTCCCACTCATGGCAAGAGCAAGGGCACGAGCACGCACTCCCCTCGCGAGGCCTACCTCTACGGCGCGGTCCACATCCCGGACGACCCCGCCGTCGCCCAGCTCGCGGCGGACCTCCACACCAGCGTCGACCGTGTAGCCCGCCTGGATGGGCTGTGCCGCCGGGCGCTCGCGGCCGTCGCGCTCCTCGCGTCGCGCCACCCGCTGGCGGACCACGCGGGGTCTCCGTCGGTCACCGCCGTCGTGGTGGGCCAGGCCTTCGCCACGCTCGAGACGAACCTCCTCTTCCATAAGCGCATCCGTATGCGCGGCGCCCGGCTGGCCGAGCCCCGGCGCTTTCCGTACACCTCGCCCAACGCCGTCGCGGGGGAGGTGAGCGTCGCCTTCGCCCTCACGGGCCCGAGCTTCGCGGTCGGCTCGGGGCTGCACGCGGGGGTGGAGGCGCTGGCGGTCGCGATCGACCTCGTGCGCGCAGGGGACGCCGATCGCGTCGTCGTGGTCGCCTCGGACGAGGTCGGCGAGGCCGTGGCGCTCGCCCGGACGCACCCGGATTTCGCTGCGTTTTCAGCCGTCTCGGGGGCCGTGGCCGTGCTCGTGGGGGCCCTGGGCAGCCCGGTCGACCGGGACCACACGCGAAGCGCGGCCGTGGCGCGCATCCGCCGCACGCGGCTCTGCATGCAGGGCGGCCGAGGCCACGGGCTCGCGGCGCCGAGGGAGCCCGTCCTCGTCGGCCACCTCGCGCTCGTTCCCCTCGCGACGTCGAGCCTCCCGTCCGTGGTCGAGTCCTCGATGCCTCTCCGCGGCGGGGGCGTGGCCCACGCCCGGGTGGAGCTCGAACGCCTTTAATTGACGTCGGGCCCCCATCGCGACATGTTGGCGGCGATGCTGACCGTCTTACCGTCCACGGACCGGGCCGAGCGCCTCAGGAATGCCGAAGCCTCTCGGGATGTTTCCCGCCCGATGCGCAAGCTCTTCCCTCGTTGGGCCGTCCGCCTCGCGCCCCTCCTGCTGGTGGCGCTCACGGCGTGCACGAAGACGTTCATCCCCAACACCGACGTGGAGGACAACAACGTCAACCGGAAGGTCATCACCTTCTGCGAGCAGTACCGGCACGCGGTCGAGGAGAAGAACATCGGCCAGCTGCTGAAGCTCGCGAGCCCCGCCTACCACAAGCGCGGCTTCGCCAGCGACGACGACGTGGACTACGCGAGCCTCAAGGAGTTCCTGACGACGACGTTCCAGTCGACGGACGGCATCCGCTACGAGATC
>Ga0302279_10003201_pt1 | contig 20700 bp, 18 predicted proteins | sample III_Bog_N3_3_FD_194541 | JGI IMG/M metagenome (GOLD analysis project Ga0302279, IMG submission 194541) | Peat permafrost microbial communities from Stordalen Mire near Abisko, Sweden - III_Bog_N3_3 | ecosystem: Environmental > Terrestrial > Soil > Wetlands > Peat | place: Sweden: Abisko...
GAGGGCGCCGCCGTCCCATCCGGTCAGTTCCTGCCGTTCGGCAGTTTCAGCTACGTGCCGGACCTGAAGCCGCCGCCCTACGATCCCGCCGCCGCCAAGGCGCTGCTGGCCGAGGCAGGCTTCCCCAACGGGCTGCGCATCGCCCTGCACGGCCCGAACGACCGCTACGTGAACGATGCGCGCATCATCCAGGCCGTCGGCCAGATGTGGCAGCGGATCGGGGTGCAGACCGAAGTCGATCCCATGCCGTGGACCGCCTATGTCTCGCAGGCCAACAAGCAGGCGTTCGCCGCGTTCCTGTTCGGCTGGGGCACCGCAACCGCCGAGGCCTCCGACGCCCTGATCGCTCAACTGGCGACCTTCGATCCGGCGAAGGGCTGGGGGGCGGCCAATCGCGGGCGCTACTCGAACCCGGCGTTGGATGCGTTGATCACCCAGGCGGTGGGCACCGCCGACGATGCGACTCGCGAAAAACTGCTGCAACAGGCAACGCGGCTGGCGATGGACGATGTCGGTCTGATCCCGCTGCACATCCAGAAGAATATCTGGGCCACACGGGCGGGCCTGACCTACGAACCCAGCGTCGGCGAGGGTCTGCAACTGGCGGACGTGAAGGCCGCGCCGTGACGGCACGCTGCGCCTGGGCCGCGGACTCGGATGCGGCCATGCAAGCCTACCACGACACCGAATGGGGCGTGCCGCAGCACGACGACCGCGCCCTGTTCGAGCTGCTGACCCTGGAGGGCGCGCAAGCCGGCCTGTCCTGGCGCACCGTGCTGGCGCGGCGGGCGGCGTACCGGTCCTGCTATCACGACTTCGACATGGCCAGTGTGGCGGCGATGCCGGATGCGGCGCTGGAGGCGCTGATCACCGATTCGCCACTGATCCGCAACCGCCTGAAGATCTTTTCCGTGCGCGAAAACGCCCGGACCGCGCTGTCGGTCATCGCCGAACATGGCAGCCTGGACGCCTATTTGTGGTCCTTCACCGACGGGGCGCCGGTGGTGAACCGCTGGACCTCGTCCGGCCAGGTCCCCGCCACCACCCCGCAATCGGACCGGATGAGCAAGGCGCTGAAGCAGCGGGGCTTCCGTTTTGTCGGTTCCACCATATGTTACGCCTTCATGCAGGCGACGGGCATGATAAACGATCATCTGACGACATGCTTTCGCCACGGCCAATAACAGGAGTCCCACCATGCGGAATACCGAGGAGATCTGGCGCCTGATCGACGCCCGACAGGACGAATTCATCGCCCTGTCCGACCGCGTGTGGGAAACCCCGGAACTCTGCTACGGCGAATTCCAGTCCTGCGCCGAACATACCGCGATGCTGGAGCATCAGGGCTTCCGGGTGACGAAGAACGTCGCGGGCATCCCGACCGCGGTGATGGGCGAGGCAGGCGAGGATGGGCCGGTCATCGCCATCCTGGGCGAGTATGACGCGCTGCCCGGCCTGTCGCAGGAAGCCGGCGTGGCGGAGCCCCGGCCCTTGCCCGGTCTCGGCTACGGGCACGGCTGCGGTCACAACATGCTGGGATCGGCCTCGTTGCTGGCGGCGACCGCGGTGAAGGACTACCTGGCGGCGAACGGGGTGAAGGGCCGCGTGCGCTACTACGGCTGCCCGGCCGAGGAAGGCGGCGCGGCCAAGGGCTTCATGGTCCGAGCGGGTGCGTTCTCCGATGTGGATATCGCGATCTCCTGGCACCCGTCGTCGTTCTCCGGCATCTGGGAGGCGGCGTCGCTGGCGAATACCCGCATCGATTTCTCCTTCACCGGACGGGCATCGCATGCGGCCGCGGCGCCGCATCTGGGACGCAGCGCGCTGGACGCGGTCGAGCTGATGAATGTCGGCGTCAACTACATGCGTGAGCACATGCCATCGGATGCGCGCGTGCATTACGCGATGCTGGACAGCGGCGGCATCGCCCCGAACGTGGTGCAAGCCTTCGCCAAGGTCCGCTATCTGATCCGCGCCCGCAACCTGCCCGAGCTGAACCGGCTGATCGAACGGGTGCGGAAAATCGCCCAGGGCGCGGCGCTGATGACCGAGACCCAGGTGAAGGTGCAGGTGATCAGCGCGGTGTCCAACCTGCTGGGCAACACCCCGCTGGAGAAGGCGCTGCACGACAACCTGTCCCGCCTCGGCCCGCCGCCCTTCGACGAAGCCGACCGCGCCTTCGCCCGCGAGATCCAGGCGACGCTGAGCGAGGAGGACATCGAAAGCTCCTACCGTCGAGCCGGCATGCCGATGGATCGGGTGGTGCCGCTGTGCGACTCGATCGTGCCGCTGGATGCGAAGTCTGCGCCGATGATGGGGTCCACCGACGTGGGCGACGTGAGCTGGGCGGTGCCGACGGTGCAGGCGCGTGGGGCGACCTATGCGATCGGCACCCCCGGACATTCCTGGCAGTTGACAGCGCAGGGGAAGATGCCGGCGGCCCATAAGGGGTTGGTGCATGTCGCCAAGGTCATGGCCGGCACCGCGCTCGACGTGCTGCACGACGAAACGTTGCTCGCTCGGGCCAAGGCGGATCATCTTGCACGGGTGGCGCGCACACCCTATGTCTGCCCGATCCCGGACGATGTGCAGCCGCCGATCCAGATGTCGGCGTGAACGCTACGCTCCGCCGGACCCTCGGCGTCGATTTCCCGCTGTTCGCCTTCTCCCATTGCCGTGACGTGGTCGCCGCCGTCAGCAAGGCCGGCGGCTTCGGCGTGTTCGGCGCCGCCGGCTATACGCCGGAGGAACTGGAGACCGAACTGCGCTGGATCGACGACCATATCGACGGGCGCCCTTACGGGGTGGACCTGCTGGTCCCGGAGAATCTGACCGTGCGTACCGATCCGGGGGCCAGTCGCGGCGATCTGGTTGCGATGATCCCGGCAGCGCACCGCAGTTTCGTGCAGGACCTGCTGCGCCGCCACGGAGTCGATCCTGTCCGGGCGGTGGACAACTACCAGCGGGACGACCCCGACCGACCGCCCCCTACCAATTCGAGACCGGCGAACGGCTGATGGACGTGGCCTTCAGCCACCCCATCCGGCTGATCGCCAACGCGCTGGGCGTGCCGCCGGCCTCCATGCTGGAACGCGCCCACCGCCATGGCATTCCCTGCGCCGCGCTGGTCGGCGCTCGGGAGCACGCGGTGCGCCAGGTGCAGGCCGGGGTCGATATTATCGTCGCCCAGGGCGGCGAGGCGGGTGGTCACTGCGGCGAGGTCTCGACCCTGGTGCTGGTCCCCGAGGTGCTGAGGGCGATCAAGGGACTGCGCGATGTGCCGGTGCTGGCGGCGGGCGGGATCATGACCGGGCGGCAGATGGCCGCCTGCATGGCGATGGGCGCCGTCGGTGTCTGGACCGGATCGGTGTGGCTGGCGACGCTGGAGGCGGAGACCTCCCCGGTGTTCCGGGAAAAGATGGTGGCGGCACGGTCCCGCGATACCGTCCGATCCCGCGGGCGCACCGGCAAACCGGCGCGTCAGTTGCGATCGGCCTGGACCGATGCGTGGGAGGGACCGCACAGTCCCGGCCCGCTGCCCATGCCCTTGCAAGGCATCCTCAGCGAGCCCGCGATGGCTCGGGTCAACCGATCGGCGGAAGGCGGTAACGAATCGGCGCGGGCGCTGGTGAGCTACTTCGTGGGGCAAGGCGTGGGGCTGGTGGACTGCGTGCTGTCCTGCCGGTCGGTGGTGGAGGCCTTCATGGCCGAATTCGCCGACGCGCTGGAGGATCTGGGGCGGTTGGCGGAAGGATGCGCTTGACGCCGAGGCTGGACTAGACTAATCGGACTTAGTCTGAAAGGGGCTGGCTATGACAACCATCAACATCCATGAGGCCAAGACCCACCTCTCCCGGCTCATCGAAACCGCCGCGGGCGGCGGAACCGTGGTGATCGCCAAGGCCGGCAAGCCCATTGTCAAGCTCACAGCGGTGGACACCCCGTCTGTCCCGGCGCGCCGGCTGGGTTTCATGGCCGGTCAGTTCCACGTGCCCGATGACTTCGACACGATGGGCCAGGCAGAGATCGAAACGCTGTTCGGTATCACCCCGGCGTGAGGCTGCTGCTCGATACGCATCTGCTGCTCTGGGCCGCGGCCGAGTCCGAAAGACTGCCGGCCGCTGCTGTCGCGCTGCTGGATGACCCCGCGAACGACCTGCTGTTCAGCGCGGCAAGCCTGTGGGAGGTCGCGATCAAGACCAGCCTCGGCCGTGACGATTTCCGTGTCGATCCACGGCTGTTGCGGCGGGGATTGGTTGACAACGGCTACGGCGAACTGCCGGTGACGGCCCAGCATGCCGTCAGCGTCGTCGGCTTGCCGCCGATCCACAAGGATCCGTTCGACCGGATCCTGGTGGCGCAGGCGCAGGTCGAGGGTGTCACCTTGCTGACCGCCGATCCCGTGCTGGCCCGCTACCCCGGACCGGTCCGGCTCATGTGACCGGCGCCACATCCAGCCGCACCGCGATCCCCTTCAGCGCCTCGGACACCGCCGGATACCGCCGCATCACCTCTGGATCATGCCCCGGAACGATCAGCTCTGGTGAGGCGGCGTGGGCGCGCAGCGTATCGAACGCGTCCAGCATTTCGCCGATATGCAGCGCCGTGGTGAAGGGCCGGTAGGTCTCCATATTCTCATAGAAATGAGTCACGTCCGACGCCAGCACCACCACGCCGCGGGCGGTGTTCACCTTGACGAACTGCAACCCGGCCGAGTGCCCACCCGTCGGCACAACGCTGATGCCCGGCAGCACGTCGGCGGGGCCGTTATAATACTGCACCCGGCCATCGAAGTTCAGCCGCACGACGCCGCAGACGTCGTCGGGCTCGAAGCTTTTCGCCAGTTGCTTGTGCCGCATGTAGCGGCCGACCGCGTAATGGATCTCCGGCTCCTGCAAATGAAACCGAGCCTTTGGGAATTTGTTGAAGTTGCCGACGTGATCGTAGTGCATGTGGGTCAGGATGACGTCTTCCACCGCCGCCGGATCGACGCCCAGCAGGGACAGGGAATCGATCGGACAACGTTCCAGCACCCGTCCGCGTTTGCCGCCGCTTTCGGCGGTGAACCCGATGTCGATCACCACCGCTCGGTCGGCGTTTTTCGCCACCCAGACGAAGTAATCCATCGGCATCGGCCCGTCATGCGGGTCGCCGCCGATGAAGTGCTCGTGGCGCCGAGCGGGGCGGGTCGCGTAACGCAGGGCAAACAGTTCGTATTCAGGGTTCATGGTCAGGCATCCTGGGGACAGGGACGGATATCCGCCATCACGCGGCGGGCGAACAGATCGACCGAGTTCAGCGCTTCATCGCCGGTGATGTCACCGAAAGCGAAACGACAGAGCAGGTAGTTCAACCCACCCTCATCGATCGTGCGTTGCAGATAGGCGCGCACCTTTTCGGGTGGGCCGGCGACGGCGCGTCCCTGCGCCTCCGCGCCCTCGAAGGTTTCCGGGAACATCGCATTGGGGTTCGGCAGACTCATGTTGTGCTTGCGCCACAACATCAGGAAGCTCTCGCGCCACTTGCGATAACCGCGCTCGCCGATTTCCAGCGCTTCCTTCTCGGTTTCCGCCACCACCACGTGGCGGCCGACGCCCATGAAGGGCATGTCCTCCGGCTGGTTGCCCTGCGCGATCCACTCGGCCCGATAACGATCGGTCAGCGCGCGCATTCCGGCGCCACCGAGGTTGCCGACGATGTTCACTTTGTACTGCACCGCCCATGGCACGCCATCGGTGCGGCCCAGGCCGTACCACAGCGGCGGATGCGGGCGCTGGAACGGCTCCATCTCCATCGGCACATCGCGATAGTTGTAGTATTTGCCTTCGAAGGTCAGTTCGCGTTGAGTCAGGCCACGCAGGATGACCTCCAGCGCCTCGGCGTACATCGCCGGGGTTTCTTCCGGATTTAAGCCGTAATAGCGCATCTCGATGGGCGAGATGCCGCGGCCGACGCCGAGCAGCAGGCGCCCGCCGCTCATTTGATCCAGCATGCAGATTTCTTCGATCAGCTTGATCGGATGATACAGCGGCAACAGATACACCAGCGGACCGAAGCGCAGCCGTTTCGTCCGCTGTGCGACCGCCGCCAGCCAGACGCCGGGGGACGGCGCCACACCCAAGGGAGTCGCGTGGTGCTCCGCCACGTGATAGCCGTAGAAGCCGGCACGATCATACGCTTCCGTCAGCTTCAGCCGTTCTTCAAAGAACCGGTCCAGCGGCGCCAGGCCGCGGTCCATGTGGTCGAACACACCCAGCTTCATCATCGTTTCCCCTTCGGGCGTCTCAGGCCTTCTTCGTTTTCCGGCCGGATCGCTGCCTATTCCGCCGCCCGAACCAGGCTGGGCGGATGCACGGCGCTGCGCAACCCGTCGGCGTAGGCTTCCTGCCAGTCATCCGCCCGAGCAACCCGCTCGCCACTGCGGATGCGGGTGTACAGATCGGGCTGATCGACACAGGGCGGCACGATGCCATGATCGCGCAAAGCGCGAGCCGCCATCAGCAACCGCCGCCTCGTCCGCGTTATCATCTGATCGCTCGGCGCCAGATGTTCGAAGCTGTGATCTACGATGTCGCCCATGCTTTCGGTCACCGCCTGGTCCTGCATGTGAATATGCGAAATGCCGCAGTAAATTTCGTCGCGCCGCTGGGCGTCGCGGTCGATCAGGTAGTCGTTCGCCGCGTTCTGCACCGGACGCCAACGGCCGTACCAATCGGTGGTGTTCGGTTGATAATCCAGCTCCGCTTTGGCCCCCGGGATCGGCTTGCCATTGGCCAGAGGCCTCGTGCGCGCCGCCTGCTTCCACACCATCGACACGAACATCGTGTGCGTGTCGTCCATCGGGACCCAGGCGCGGGCAAACACCAGGCGGCTGAAATCGCCTTGCGGAATGAAGGTCCAGAACGGGAAGCCGAAATGCGCAAAGCGCCAGTAGGTCTTGTCATCCTCAGCCGAACGGAAGGCGCAATACATCGTGCCCCAGTCGGTATCGGCCACTTTATAATCCGGCGTGCGGTTGGCCACCTGGTACTTGATCCAGTTGTCGTCCGGCACCTGTTCGGCCCGGACGCTGCCGACGTGCAGGAATCCGAAATGCGAGGTGTCGATATCGCCTTCCAGCGCCTGCAACCAATTGCAGTCCCGCTGCGCGAACATGATGGTCACTTCGCTGTCGGGAAGCTGTGCCGCCTCGATTTCGGGGAACGCCGGCGCTTCGGCGCGGTCGCCCATATACACCCAGATCAGGCCGGCACGTTCCGTGACCTGATAGGCCTTGGCTCGCACCTTGTCGCGAAAATCCTGCTCCGGAGTCAGGTTCGGCATCGCAAGGCAACGCCCATCCACGGCGAATTTCCAGCCGTGGTAGATGCAGGCGATCCCGTCGCCCTCATTCCGGCCATAAAACAGCGAGGCGCAGCGGTGCGGGCAGCGGTGATCCATCACCCCAACTTGCCCGGACGCGTCCCGGAAGGCGATCAGCCGTTCCCCCAGCAGCATCAGCCGCACCGGATCGCCGCCGGCGGTGATCTCGGATGCCTTCGCCGCGGGCAGCCAGTAATGGCGCATCAGCGCGCCCATCGGCGTGCCGAGGCCGACACGGGTAAGTTCGAGGCTTTCGGCGGCGTTGGTCATCGGCGTCCTCCCTCTGATTGACCGGGAGTATTGCGCAAGCCCGCCGCCGCGGCCAGCGTCTCAGTGCAGGACGGTGCCGGCGGCCTGCTTCCAGGCGGCGATTCCGCCGTGGATATGACAGGCGGTGGTCAGTCCGGCATCCTGCGCCGCCTGCACCGCCATCGCCGAACGCTCCCCGAAGGCACAGTAGAACAGCAGGCGCTTGCCGGTGGCCGTGGCGAGTTCGTGGATCATGCCGCCGGGCTGGATGTTCTCCAACAGGTCGGCATAGGGCGCGTGCAATGCCCCCGGAATTGTGCCGTGCTTCTCGCGTTCGGTGCGTTCCCGCAGATCGACCAGCACGACATCGCGCCCGCCGACCAGATCGCGCGCGGCCTCAGGCGTGACAGCCCAGCCCCGGCAGGCAATGTCGGCCTGCACCAGGCCCTGGCGCATGTTGGCCGGGACGGCGACGTCCATCATCTTCGGGTTGGACAGGTTCAGATTGTTCATCAAGCTCACGTATTGGTCCACGCATGTGACCTGCAGGCGGGGATTGCAGCGCTTTTCCTCCGCGATCGTGCTGACGGTATCGCCTTTATAATCATGCGCCGGATAGACCAGGGTTTCGTCCGGCAGTCGCAACAGGCGGTTGAAGATCGAGTCATACTGCGCGCGCGGATCGCCATTCTGGAAATCGGTGCGGCCGGTGCCGCGGATCATCAGCGTGTCGCCGGTGAAGACTCGATCCCCCATCACGAAACTGTACGAATCGTCAGTGTGGCCGGGGGTATAGATCACGTCCAGCGCGAGGCCCTCGATCGTCAGGCGGTCGCCGTCGGCGATGCGCATCGATACGACATCGACGCCCGATTGCTCCCCCATCACGGTGATGCACCGGGTGCGGTCGCGCAATGCACCCAATCCGGTGATATGGTCGGCGTGCAGATGCGTGTCCACCGCCTTGACCAGCTTCAGGTCGAGTTCGCCCATCAGTTGCAGATAGCGGTCCACTTTTTCCAGCACGGGGTCGATGATCAGAGCCTCCCCGCCGCGTCGCGACGCCAGAAGGTAGGTGTAGGTGCCGGACACTGCCTCGAACAACTGGCGGAAGATCATCGCTGTCTCCTGATCGCGTTCGCAGGAGACAACGCTACCCTTTAACGTGCCCAGAGAGCAATATTTTTCTCAGTCGAACAGCGCCAGGTCGATGATGTCGCCCATCCGGTTATAGCCGGTGTCGCCCGGATGCAGGTGGTCGCCGCAGTCCCAGATCGGCAGCATGCTGGTCGGGTGGTTCGGGTCGCGCAACGCCGCGTCGAAGTCGATGACCGCGTCGAAGGCACCGGCCTCACGGATCCAGCCGTTGACGGCCTGGCGCTTGGCTTCGCCTTCCAGGGTGTAGGCGCCGCGGAGAAACGTTTCGTTTTCAAACGGCGTCAAGGTGCCGCCATACAGCTTGATGCCGCGCGCCTTGGCTCGTGTTGCCATTTGGGCGAGGCCGGCAATCATGCCGTCCGCCGTCACGACCTCATCGGGCAGGCCACGGCGATTGCGGATGTCGTTGATCCCCAGCACGACGATCGCATGGGTCACGCCCGGTTGTGCCAGCACGTCACGGTCGAACCGCCGCACGCCGCTATCGCCGCGGATGTCGTTCAGGATGCGGTTGCCGCCCAGGCCCTGGTTCATCACACCCAGCGGCCGGCCCGACGTGCGCGCGATCAGGCGGCGCGCGAGCTGGTCAGGCCAGCGGCAATAGGCATCGTGAGTGGAGATATTGCCGTCGGTCAACGAATCGCCCAGCGCGACGATGCCGCCGACCTCCGGCCCCGCCAGCACGTCGATGCCGGCCAGGAAATACCAGTCGTCGGTGATGCGGCCGGCGGGGATCGTTTCGTCCCCCGTGAAGTCACCCGGCGGCGAAATGTAGTTGGTCTGGCGAGCGTAACGGCCGGTGACGCCGAAGCTGGCGGGGATTTCCGCCGGCAGATAGACGCTGACAGCGAGGTCGGTCAGCGCTGCCACCGGAAAATGCACGGGATCGCTCAGCAGCAACGCGCCGGTGGCAATCGTGGCGGAACCGGACCCGTTGAAGGTCAGTGTGCAATCGGTGCCTGGCATGATGGCGGTGCCTTTGGCGCGCAGAGCGACGTGCGCGGCACCGATCTGCAGCTTGCCGGTGCCGTGCGCGTTGGAGAATCGCACGCGGATCGTATCGCCGCCGATGCTGATCCGCGGGAACATGCGGATCGTCGGGCTGCTGAGCGCGACACTGTCGGCCGGTGCCGGCGTGGCGGCCCAGGTGCCGACCCAGTGTTGGTTGCTGGTCATGGTGCTTTCCCCCGTTTGCGGCAGGGGACTGGGTCGGGGCGGCGCCGTCAAGAGGGACACCGCTCCGGCCGAGCTAATGTTGCCGCACGAACTTGTCCACGCTGCGATCCACGGTCAGCCCGGCGTAGATGTCGCCGCGCGAATCGACGCCCACGCCATGCACATGCCGGCTCTCCAGCCGTACCAGCACCGTTCCATTCGCATCGCGCACGCAAACATACGCCGGTTTTCCCCCGTCCTCCTGTTCGGCGATGTAGTAACAACCGTCCTTGCCGCGCGTAATATCGTTCGGGCCGCCCATGCCGGTCCACTCGCCCAGGTAATCGCCGTCGGGCGTGAATATCTGGATACGCTTGTTCGCGCGGTCGGCGACGTAAAGCCGGCCATCGGGGTCGAAAGCGATGCTGTGCGGCAAATGGAACTCGCCGGGCGCTTTGCCGGGTGTGCCCCACGATGTCACCAATTGCCCGTCCCGCGTGAAGCGGTGCACGCGGGCATTGCGGTAGCCGTCGGTGACATAGATGTCGCCGTTCGGGTGGACGATCATTTCTGTCGGGTGATTGAACGGTCCGGCTGCACGCTGCGCCAGCCAGGGGGAGCCGGTGCAGCCAGTGTCGGAGTGCACACCCGGCGTTCCCAGCGCCAACAGGACCTTGCCATTCAGGGTGAAGGATTTTGCGACCGAATCGCTTCGGTCCGTGGTGTAAACGACGTCATCGACGATTTTCAGCCCGTGCGGGTCGCGCACCTCGCCGCTGCCCCAGGCACCGAGGTAGTTGCCGTCACGGTCGAAGACCACGACCGGGGGATCCTTGCGCTGGAAGACGTAAATCCGGTCCTGCGAATCGGTTGCGACCCGGCTGATCATCCCGAAGCTTTGCCCGGCGGGCAGTTTGGGAAAATTGCGGATCAGTTCGTAGGTGTAGTCGCCGTTGCCGACTTGTGTCATCGCTGTGTTTCCTCCCGAAGTCCCGCTCGCCGCGGGCTCCTGCATCGCGGCACTATAGCGCGCCCGAGGTTCCCGCGCACCCGGGCCCGGCTTCCCCCAGACACCGGTCAGCCCGGGCAGAGCGCTCCGCGCGGCCGATCGCAGCAAGCCAACCTTGCGGCCGGTAGACCATCCTCTTACTCTTACCGGTAAGAGTAAGAAGGCAGCCATGCGTATCACCTCGAAGGGGCAAGTGACGATCCCGGCGGAAATCCGCGAACTGGCGGCCTTTTTGCCGAACATGGAGGTTGAGTTCGAGTACGACAACGGCACAGTGCGGATTATGCGGTCCGCCGTGCGGAAAAAGGAAAGCCGTGGGGCACACCTTGTCGCTCATCTGCGCGGGCGGGGCGACGTGCCGATGAGCACGGATGCCATCATGGCATTGACCCGCGGCGACGAATGACGGCTATTCTGCTCGGTCCGCCGAAGTCATCGAACGGCTGGCGGATCGCTTCCGGCTGGTTATCAATCCCATCGTTTATGCCGCGATCTCGGTTCGTTACACGCGCATTGAGGATCTCGACGCGGCACTGCCGAAAACGATGATCGAGCGGGAAGCCTTGCCGTACGACGCTGCATTTCTGGCCGGCAAGGCGTTTCTGGCTTAGCGACAGCGCGGGGGCGCAAAGCGGTCCCCGCTGCCGGATTTTTTTATCGGTGCCCACGCGGCCGTTGCCGGCTATCAGTTGGTCACACGGGATGCCGCGCGCTATCGCACGTATTTTCCGAAGCTGACCGTCATCGCACCCGATCAGTAAACCAGGGGCATTCCGCGACGAAAATAGCCCCATTTGTGTCATGGCCAACCCGCCAAGCTGGCCATGAAACAATCCCGTTACCCCGCCGCCTTCGCCTCCCGCCGCCGGCGGTGCAGCACGAACTCCGTGTATCCGTTCGGCTGCGTCCGCCCCTCGAAAATCAGGTCGCAGGCCGCCTTGAACGCCACCCCGTCGAAGCCCGGCGCCATCGGCCGGTACACCGGATCGCCCGCGTTCTGCCGGTCCACCACGCGCGCCATCCGCTGCAACGTCGCCATCACCTGCGCCTCGGTCGTGATCCCGTGGTGCAGCCAGTTCGCGATATGCTGCGATGAAATCCGCAAGGTCGCGCGGTCCTCCATCAACCCGACGTCATGGATGTCCGGCACCTTCGAGCACCCGATCCCCTGGTCGATCCACCGCACCACATAGCCCAGGATGCCCTGGCAGTTGTTGTCCAGCTCCTGTTGGACATCGTCGGGCGACCAGTTCGCCCCTTGCGCCACCGGAATCGTCAGCAGGTCCCGAAGCGGCGCCCGCGTCCGCGACGCCAGTTCGGTCTGGCGCGCCGCCACGTCCACCTGATGGTAATGCAGCGCATGCAGGGTCGCCGCGGTCGGTGACGGCACCCAGGCGGTGTTCGCCCCCGCCATCGGGTGCCCCACCTTCTGCGCCAGCATATCCGCCATCCGGTCCGGCGCGGCCCACATGCCCTTGCCGATCTGCGCCTTCCCGCGCAGCCCACATTCCAGCCCGATATCGACGTTCTGGTCCTCGTACGCCTTGATCCAGGCCGTCCCCCGCATCTCGTTCTTGCGGATCATCGGCCCCGCCTCGATCGAGGTGTGGATTTCGTCCCCCGTCCGGTCCAGGAAGCCGGTGTTGATGAACACCACCCGGTCCTTCGCCGCGGCGATGCAGGCCTTCAGGTTGGCCGACGTCCGCCGCTCCTCATCCATGATCCCCATCTTCACCGTGTTGCGCGCCAGGCCCAGGATGTCCTCCACCCGGCCGAACAGCGCATCCGTCAGCGCCACTTCCTCCGGCCCGTGCATCTTCGGCTTCACGATATAGACCGACCCCGCGCGCGAGTTCCGCAACGGCCCGTCGGAATTCAGGTCGTGCAGCGCGATCAGCGTGGTGACGGCCGCGTCCAGGAAGCCCTCGGGGATTTCGGCGCCGTCAGAATCCAGCACCGCGTCGGTGTACATATGGTGGCCGACATTACGAATTAGCATTAAACTGCGCCCGGACAGCCACAACGTGCCGCCGCCAGGTTTTTCGTAGGACCGGTCGGTGTGCAGCCGGCGGGTCATGGCGCGGCCGCCCTTTTCGAAGGTGTCCTCCAGGGTGCCCTTCATCAGACCCAGCCAGTTGCGGTAGGCCAGAATTTTGTCCTCGGCATCCACCGCGGAAATCGAGTCCTCGCAGTCCTGGATGGTGGTGATGGCCGCTTCCATCACCACGTCGGCGACCCCGGCCGGGTCGTCCTTGCCGATCGGGTGGGAGCGGTCAATCACGATTTCGAGGTGCAGCCCGTTATGACGCAGCACGACATGGGACAGCCCGGTCGCATCGCCGCGGTAGCCGACGAACTGGGCGGGGTCGCGCAGCCAGGTCTTCTGGTCGTTCTTCAACGTGACCAACAGCGCGCCGCCTTCCAGTGTGTAGCTGGCTGAATCGGCATGGCTGCCGGCAGCCAGTGGCGCCGCCTGGTCGAGCACGGACCGGGCTTTCGCCACGACGGCGGCACCCCGCATCGGGTTATAGGCCCCGCCGCGGCCTGCGCCGTTGTCCTCCGGGATCGCATCGGTGCCGTACAGCGCGTCGTACAGGCTGCCCCAGCGCGCATTCGCGGCATTCAGCGCATAACGGGCATTCGTGACCGGCACCACAAGCTGTGGCCCGGCGATCGAGGCGATTTCCGCATCGACCTTGCTGGTGGCGACCGCAACCTCGGCCGGTTCGTCCAGCAGATAGCCGATGTCGCGCAGGAAACTCAGATAGGCCGCCTGATCGGCCGGCTTGCCTGCATTGCCCAGGTGCCAGGTATCGATCTGCTGCTGCAGCGCATCGCGCTTGTCCAGCAGCGCCTTGCAGCGCGGCGCCAGGTCGCGGATCAGCCCGCCGAAGCCCTGCCAGAAGGCGGCGGGAACGACATTGGTGCCCGGAATCGCCTCGGCATTGACGAACTCATGCAGCGGTGTCGCGATGCGCAGCCCACCGGCCTCGACATAATCCATGCGATCCTTCTCCCTTGCCTGGCGGCAATCCCCGGCGATTGCCGAATCAGTCTTGACCTCGCTTCGCCATCGCGCGACCATTTGCATGGTATCGCTAACATTGCGGCTTTGTCACGCGCCGCCATACTATGGGTCGGGAGGCCCGTCCATCAGGTGGAATCCCGCTCAACGATGCGGAAGGGCACATGAACCCGGTCCTGTTTCGCCGGCGGCGCACCCGCGAGCCGCCGCAGCAGGAAGGCCGCGGCCGTGCGGCCGGTCTCGGCGCCTTCCACGTTCACCGTGGTGAAGGCCGGATCGTTCGCGGCACTCAGCTCGAAATTCCCGAACCCGCACACCGCCAGCCGCTCCGGCACGGCGATGCCAAGCACCCGGGCCTCGGTGATGGCCCCGAAGGCGAGCAGGTCGGAGCTGCACAGCAAGGCAGTGCGCCGGTCCAGCTTCGGCGCCAGGTCCCGCAGCGCCGCCCGTCCCTCCATGATCGTGCTCGGCGCGGGCAGCACGGGATCGGCGATCAGCTCGCCGCCAAAGCGCCGGACCGCCTCGGTGAAGCCACGGCGGCGGGCCAGTGCTCGGCTGTCTCCGGCCGAGAACACCGCGAAGCGGTCGTGGCCCTTGGCATGAAAGAACGTCGCGACCGCGGCCCCGACCTCCCCATGATCGAAGCCGACCAGCATATCGATCGGCTGCGCCGCCACGTCCCAGATCTCCACCACCGGAATTTGCGCCTCGGTCAGCATCTGCGCGGTGACCTTGCTGTGCGAGGCCCCGGTGATCAGCAGCCCGTCCGGCCGCCGGCCCAGCAACGCTCTGACCTGGGCCTCGTCGTCACCGTAGCCACTGAGCGACAGCATCACCTCGTAGCCCGCCTGCCGCAGCGCGTCGGTGAAGGCCTGGACCAGACCGGCGAACATCGGGTGCGCGATGGTCGGCACGATGGCCGCCACCATGCGCGAGCGGCGCGAGGAGAGGCCACCGGCGATCAGGTTGGGCACATAGCCGAGTTTCGCAATGGCGGCCTTGACCCGGATTGCGGTCTCCGGGGAGACCCGGTCGGGAGTGTTGATGACGCGCGAGACGGTCATCGGTGCGACACCTGCCGCCGCCGCGACATCGGTGATCTTGACGGACACACGTGTGCTTCGCGCCGGGATTGGCACGGTTGGGCCCTCCGTTGTGATGCGCATGACCGCAGCGTAGCCTGCCCGTGGCGGTCGCGTCACCCGTCCGAGGCGGGTTCACGAATAAACCAGGGAGAAAAACGATGACATTGATCACGACGAGCCGGCGTGCCGTGCTGGGCGGCCTCGCCGGATTGGCCGCGGCCACGCGGGCCCGAGCCGCCGTGGCGCCGCCCTTGCCGGCGGCGCCGGTGAGCCTGAACGTCATCGACGTGGCCGGCCAGTTGCAGTTGACGCAACGCGCGATGGAGGATTTCGCCAAGGCCAACCCGAAGCTGGTTTCGAAGATCGGCTTCAGCCAGGCACCGGCCCCGGAACTGCCGGGCAAGCTGAAGGCGCAGCAGGCTGCCGGGCGGGTCGATATCGACCTGGTGCTGACCGGCACGGACGCGCTGTCGGCGGGGATCGACCAGAAGCTGTGGGTGCCGGTCGTCGCCGACTATGCGGGCGTGCTGCCGGACCTGGCCTCGATCTACCAGCCGGGTGCGCTGAAGATGCAGGCGCTGGCGCAGGACCAGGCGGTGTGCGTGGTGTTCTGCCCGGCCGGTCCGCTGCTGGAATACATGCCCGACGCGGTGAAGACTCCGCCGAAATCCGCGCAGGAACTGCTGGATTGGACCCGCGCGCATCCGAAGCGCTTCATCTATGCGCGTCCCGCCAATTCCGGCCCTGGCCGCACCTTCCTGCAGGGGCTGCCGTATCTGCTGGGCGACAAGGACCCGAAGGATCCCAAGGACGGCTGGGACAAGACCTGGACCTATCTCGCCGAATTGGGCAAGAACATCGAATACTACCCGACCGGCACCGGCGCGGTGATGAAGGAACTGGCCGAAGGGTCGCGCGACATCATCGTCACCATGACCGGCTGGGACATCAACCCCCGCATCCTCGGGGTGGTCCCGAAGGAGGCGCAGGTCGCGGTGCTGCAAGGCTTCCACTGGGTCACCGACGCGCAATACATGGCGGTGCCGAACGGGGTATCGCCGGACAAGCTGGCGGTGCTGCTGGAACTGATCAAATACGTCCTGTCCAAACCGGCGCAGGCGACGACCTGGGACAAGGGCTACTTCTACCCCGGCCCGGCGGTGAAGGACGTGCCGCTGTCGATGGCGCCCAAGGACAGCCAGGATGCGATCGGCGAGTTCAACCGCGACTTCTACGACAAGCTGATCGCCGAGGTCCCATCGGAGACGCCCTTGCCGGCCGACCGGCTGGTGTACGCCTTCCAGCGCTGGGACCAGCAGGTCGGCGCCAAGGTCGGCAAGTAGCATGGCCATCGTGTCGCGCGACTTCCGATCGTTGCGGCTCGACGGCATCAGCCGCGACTTCGGCTTCCTGAACGCGCTGAAGGATGTGTCGCTGACGGTGCAGCGGGGCGAGTTCATCGCCCTGCTGGGCCCCTCGGGCTGCGGCAAATCGACGGCGCTGAACTGCCTGGCGGGGCTGCTGCCGCTGACCGGCGGATCGATCTGGCTGGACGAACGGCGGATCGACGAGCTGGACCCGGAGGACCGCGGCTTCGGCATGGTGTTCCAGAATTATGCGCTGTTCCCGCACATGTCGGTGCGGCGGAACATCGGTTTCGGCCTGGTCTCGCAGCGGGTGCCTAAGGCCGAGATTGCGCGTCGGGTGAACGAGGCGCTGGCGCTGGTGCGGCTGAACGACCAGGCCGAGAAGCTGCCCGGCCAGCTCTCGGGCGGGCAGCAGCAGCGGGTGGCGATTGCGCGCGCGATCGTGGTGGAGCCGCCGCTGGTGCTGATGGACGAGCCGCTGTCGAACCTGGATGCCAAGCTGCGGCTGGAGATGCGGGCGGAAATCCGGCGGATCCACCTGCTGCTGGGGTGCTCGACCATCTACGTCACTCACGACCAGGACGAGGCGCTGTCGCTGGCCGACCGCATCGTGGTATTGCGCGACGGACGCGTGCGCCAGATCGGCACGCCGGAGGCGCTGTATGCGCGTCCCGAACATCCGGATGTGGCCGAGTTCATGGGCTACCGGAACGTCGTGCGCACGCAGGCGGTGGTGGAGGGCGATCGGGTGATGGTCACGGTCGGTGGGGCCCGTCTGGCGGGGGTCGCAGTCGGCCCGGTCTCCGGCCCCGCGGTCGCGGCGATCCGGCCGGAGGACCTGACCCCGGCACCGGACGGGCCGGTGGCGGCGACGGTGGAGGCCGCGGAGTACCGCGGTCGCGACTTCTACGGCTTCGCTCGGACGGCGGACGGGGCGGAGCTGTTTTTCCGGTCGGAAATACGCGTAAAGGCCGGGGAGACGGTCCGCCTTGGGGCACCGGCGGACCGGGTGCTGGTGTATGCCTGGGTCGGCACCTCGTGAGATCCTATGATTGACAGACCGGCGGTCCGTCCGCTGACGTCAGCCCGAACGACACCGGTGACCGCGTCAGCCCTGCTTGCTGCGATGCCGGGTTTGCGGGGCCGGCTTTTCCAGCTACCCTCTACGCCACCGCGACACCCCGAAAGCGCAGCCACCATGCCGCACGACCTCATTGCCGCCGATCCCACCATCATGATGGGCAAGCCGTGCATCCGTGGCACGCGCATCACCGTGGAACTGATTTTGCGCAAGCTGGGCGCCGGACGCTCGTTTGCCGAGGTATTGGACGCCTATCCGCGGCTCACGCAGGACGACCTGCACGCCGCACTGGCCTTCGCGGCCGACTATCTGCAACATGAGACGGTGCTGGCCGCGGAGTGATGCGCTTCCTGGCCGACGAGAACGTGTCCCGTCTCGTCGTTGACGGGCTTCGCGCGGCCGGCTTCGATGTGGTGACGGTCGTCGCAACGAGCGCCGGGGCCCCGGATGACGAAGTTCTCGGCTTCGCGGACCGGGACGGCCGCATCCTGATCACCGAGGACCGCGATTTCGGCGAACTGGTTGTGCGCCAGCGGCTTGCGGTGCTGGGCGTGATCCTGATCGCGCTGGACCGCTTGTCGAACGCAGCCGAGGCGGCCAGGGTCACCGAGGTCGCCCGTGCCCATGCCGACAGGATGGCCGGCAATCTGCTGGTGGTTGAGCCCGGACGGGTGCGGGTTCGTCCGCTGCACCGCGCCCCGGGCGGTCAGTCCTCGAAGGCGTAGCGCAGCAGGTCCGCGACGGCTTGCGAGTCCAACGGGTCGGCCAGGCTGCGCGGATGCAGCATGTCCTGCACCGCAAACAGGATGTTCGGCACCTCCTGCGCCCAGGTCTGCATGCGCTGCCATTCTTCGTAGTCGCCGACGGCCAACACACTGTCGGCGGCGTCTTGCTTTCGCGCCCTGGCTTGTTCACGCCAATACCGGCCGTGCGCCGAGCGGTCTGTGGCGGTGCCGAAGCGGGCGTCGCGGAAGCAGAACACGCGCACGCGGCGGGCGAAGGCGTGATCGGTGACACATTGCCGCGAGATCAGCGACAGTTCGGTCATGCAATAGGCGGAGCGCAGGTATTTCTCGCTCAGGATCACGATCAGCCGCTCCACCTGCACCAGTTGCCGGATGAACGCGGTGATGCGGTCGCCGAACGTCATGTGCGTCTTGTCGTGCAGCAGCACGATCTTGCGCCGCTTCGCCTCGGCCAGCAGCGCGCCCACCGGCGCCTCCCGGTCCGGGCCGCCGCCATCCGCATCGTTCCAGCCATAGGACACGCCGTAGCTGCGGTGCGCGGCCGGTTCCACCGCCGGGCGGATCGGCGGCTCGGCCGTGGCGGTGCGGTCCGGCACGGGACGCGGCGGCGCGGCGGGCGGCGGGTCCTCGGCCTCCGGCGTCAGGCCCAGCGTCTGACTCGCCGCGCGCACCCGTTCCGCCAGCCGGTCCAGCAGCACCGAAGCGGCCGGACCCTGCGCCCGCAGGTGGATCGCGCCGCGCCAGCCCCCGGTTATCGCCTCCTCCAGAATGGCGCGTGCGCCGGTTCCGGCGTCGTAGAGGAACATCCCGCCACGCCAGTAGGTGCCGGCCGAACCGGCCTGCTCGCCCAGGCGTGCCATCAGCGCGCGCAGCAGGCCGCGGTGCAGGAACGGGTACCGGAACGACCGGGTCTCGGCCGGCGCTGCCGCGTCCCAGCGTGACGCGAGTTCGGCTGCGATCGCCGCGCGGTCCGGCAGCAGTTCCGGCACCATGTAGCGGGTGCGGCCGGGGTCGTCGTCGTCACGGGTGTGGACGAAGCAGATGCCGCAGGATTCCATCATGGCGAGGAACTGAAACTGATCGCGTGGCGAAAAGTCCGGCCAGATCAACGGCGCCAGCATCGGCCGGGTGACCCAGCCGCCGGTCGCGCGCAGCACCGGCAGCGCGCGGTCGCGATCGAACACCGCATAGACCGCGTCCAGCGCCCATTGCTGATCCCGCACGATCCGGTCGTTGAACAGGCCATCGCGGTAAAACACCGCGCCGGCGTTGTGCAGGTAGCCCAGCACAATGCCGGCATCGGTGATGCCCGCCCCGGCGCACCAGGCATCGAAGGTGGCGCGGTCCAATGTCCGGTGCCGCGCCGGCCAGGTGCCGTCGGGGCGGCGCGGTGCCAGCACGTGCCGGCGCACGCGGTCCCAACTGGCGGGGATTTCCGCCACCGTCTGGCTGGCGCGCAGCGCCGCCACCGCGCGGCGCAGGGCGGGCAGCAGTTCATCCAGCCCGTCGAGGTCGCTGGCGCTGGTGTGCACCTGGCGCAGGAACCCGTCGCCCGCCAGCCGGCCGGCCTCCACCGGCGGCGGGCGGTCGCCGTCCCGGTCTCGCTTGGTCTGCGCCAGCACCACCGGCGCCGAACCGTCGCCGACATGGCGGACATAGTCCAGCCAATAGGCCAGCGGCTGGTTTTCGAACCGCAGCCCGTTCGCCTCGACATGCGGTGTCCGCGCCGGGTCGGTGTCCATCGACCAGGCCAGCAGGAACACCGCCCGGCTGCGCACGAACAAGGCGTGCGCGCCGTGGTAGATGTCCTGCCCGCCGAAATCCCAGACCGACAGCGGCGTGTCCGGCTGGCCGGTACCGCCGGGCAGGGTGGCGGTGGAGACGCGGATGCCGTGGGTGGAGGGTTCCGCCGGATCGAACCGCTGGCCGCGCAACCGCCGCGCCAGTTGCGTCTTGCCGGCATGGCCGTTGCCCAGGATCAGCAGCTTCACCTCGGTCACCGAAGCGGCCCCGCTCGCCGCCCGGTCGCGCAGCCAGGCGCGCAGACGGGGGAGGCAGTTGTTGCCATGGTCCTGCGACAGCACTTCAGCCGGAACGCCCGGCAGGGTGGTCCGATGCAAGAGGGCTTCTTCAAGCAATGGCTGGAGCCATAGCGCATCGCAGAGCCACGCCAACTGGCAGTCCGACGCATCGACGCGCCGCAGAGCGGTCAGCCCGGCGACCGGGGCAAGGTCGGCAACCTGCGTGTTCCGGCAGTCCAGCGATTGCAGCGCGGTCAGCCCGGCGAGCGGGGCGAGGTCAGCAACCTGCGTGCCCGAGCAGGTCAGCGATTGCAGCGCGGTCAGCCCGGCGAGCGGGGCGAGGTCGGCAACCTGTGTTCGCCAGCAGTCCAGCGATTGCAGCGCGGTCAGCCCGGCGAGCGGGGCGAGGTCGGCAACCCGCGTGCGCGAGCAGTGCAGCGAT
>Ga0302279_10003202_pt1 | contig 20699 bp, 12 predicted proteins | sample III_Bog_N3_3_FD_194541 | JGI IMG/M metagenome (GOLD analysis project Ga0302279, IMG submission 194541) | Peat permafrost microbial communities from Stordalen Mire near Abisko, Sweden - III_Bog_N3_3 | ecosystem: Environmental > Terrestrial > Soil > Wetlands > Peat | place: Sweden: Abisko...
CCCGTGCGGGTCGGTGCCGGACGTGTAGGTGAGGTTCGTGCCCGGCACGTAGTACATCGAGATCGTCGAGCCGGACGTGGCGCTGGCGGGCCCGGCCACGAGGCTTTTCCCGGAGCCGAGGTTGACCAGCGACTTGCTGTAGTATTTCCCGCTGGCCACGAAGAAGAGCCCGGCGAGCCGCCCGCGGCTGATGCTGTAGTGCGTCGCAAAGCCGATGTTGTTGCGCGGCACGCGGCGGGCGGGCAGCCCGTCGAGGAAGGTGAGGGCCAGCCCGTTGGTGATCACCGAGTGCGTGTAGCCCCAGTCGCCGGTGAAGATGAGGTCGTCGGTCGCCTGGTAGTTGAATTCCGCCTCATAGCCCTTGGCCACCTGCTCGCCGACCAGGATCGTGTCCTTCAGGCCGGAGACCGGGTCGGTCTCCGTCTGGGCGACGTTGTGCTCGGTGATCTGGAAGCGGTTCGCGGAGAGGTTGAGCCGGTTCCCCAGGAGGGAGGCCTTGATCCCGACCTCGTAGCCCAGGCTCGTGTTGTTCGGCAGGGCCAGCCCCGTGACCGAGTCGATCTGCGGCTGGGGATTGAACGCGGTGCTCTTGTCGGCGTAGAGGCTCAACTGCTTGGTGATCGCGAAGAGCGCCCCCATCTCGTAGGTCCAGTCGTTGACGTTGTAGTCGAAGGCCTGGTAGTTGGCGGGCTCGACGATCAGCGAGCTGGCGGTGGCCCCGCTCGACGGGAAATTGTAGTTCTTCACCTGGTTGCGGACCTCGTCGTAGCGCCCGCCGAAGGTGAGATCCAGGCGGTTCTTGAACATCGAGGCGTGGTCGCTGGCAAAGAGCCCGTAGTCGCCGTCGGCCACGTAGCTGTCCGAGGTGACGCCGTTGTAGGCGGCCGCGTTCTGGTTGTACATGGTGGTGTTCCACCCGTATCCGAGGATGGAAGGGGACCAGGTCGAGGCCGGGGTATAGTAGGAGGCGCCGGACGCCGCGTAGGGGCTGTAGAGGGCGTAGTAGTCGGTGGACTGGGTGGTGGTCCCCAGGGTCGGCACGAGGGAGACGACCTTCTGCGTCAGCTCCGAGTAGTCCCCCGTGATGAGCAGCTTGTTGTTCACCGGCCCGGTGTCGAAGTCGAAGGTGTTGTCCAGCTGCATCCCGCCGCCGCGCTGGGGCTTCCAGTCAGCCGTCGGCTGGTCCTTGATCTCAGGGGCGAACGCCTGGTTCACGACGCCGTTGGTCAGGGTCACGTTGCCCGTGCCGTAGGGATAATAGGCGCCGCTGCCGATCAGCTGGTCGTTGTAGGGGTTGGTGTACGCGTTCACGCCGAGGCGCATCGACCAGACCTTGTTGAACTGGTGCTCAAGGTCGATCGTGCCCTGGGAAAGGCGGTTGTGGTCGTAGCTCTCCGGCCCCGCGTAGTTGTAGTTCAGGAGGCCGCCGTTGGTCGTCATCCCGTAGTACTGGCTCTCGGTGATGTTGTTGCCCGCCCAGGGCATCGTCTGCTTCTCCGTCACGGTGAGGACCTGGGAGAAGGGGTGCTCGTAGACCTCGGTATGGGAGAAGCCGAAGGTGATGTCCGTCGTGGCGTTCGGCTTGATGAGGATCTTGGCCGACCCGTAGGCGTTGTGGGAGCTGGCGAACTGCTCGGAGTACTTGTTGAACTGATTGGAGAGGTCGAGCCGGTAGAACACCTTGCCGCTCGTCCCCAGCGGGCCCGACGAGTACGCCGAGACGCCGTACTGGCTGTCGCTCCCGCCGCTGAACTGGAGGTCCTCCTCGGGCTTGAGCGTCGGCTGGAAGGTGATGTAGTTGATGGCGCCTCCCGGCTGGATGGCGCCGTAGATCGAGGCCTCGGGCCCCTTGATGATCTCGATGCGGTCGATGTCGCTCACCGCGAGCAGGTTGATCCTGCGGAAGCCGTCCACCATCGTCGTGGGGGCGGCGAAGCCGCGGAGCTGGACCTGGCCGGTGACCTCGGAGGGGGAGACGCCGGCGACGAAGGCCAGCTGCTCATTCATGCTGACCGCGTCGAAGTCCTTCAGGAAGTCGTGCGTGACGACGCTCACGGAAAACGGCAGGTCGGCGATGTTGGTCGCGATCCGGGTTCCGGTGACCGACTGCGAGGACACGTAGCCGTGGATGGCGTCGCCGGACACGTTGAAGGCGTCCAGCAGGGTGACCTCGCCGGCGGAGTGCAGTGCGGGCGGGGGCGTGGCGGGGGCCTCCGCCGGGGCGGGAGCCTGGGACGGGGAGGGCGCGGTCTGCGCCCGGAGGGGATAGGCCAGCGCGAGCAGGGCAAGCGCGGCGACAAGCGGGTACTTGGCGGTGTGCATGGGGTGGGGGTTCCTTAAAAAAAGGACACGTGTCCTTAATACGGTCAAGCTAGAACCGCGATCCGCCGATGTCTAGCGTTTTATTCGCGGTCGCGGCGCGGCGCGCGGAAAATCAAGCGTCGCCTCGGCGGGTCCGGCTCGCCAGCGTGGCTTCGCCCCTCCCCGATGCACGCGATCGACTTCGCCATCGTTGTCCTTTACCTCGCCATCGTCTTCCTCCTCGGGAGGCGGGCCGCGGGGGGCGCGCGAAGCGCGGACGCCTTCTTCCTGGCGGAGCGAAAGTTCGGCAAGCTCTACCAGTTTTTCTTCAATTTCGGGAACACGATCGACGCGAACACCGCCATCAGCACGGTGAGCTTCGTCTACCGCGAAGGCGCCGGCGGTGCGTGGCTCCCGCTCCAGATGATCTTCCTGAACCCGTTCTACTGGTTCATGAATGTCTGGTTCCGCCGGGTCCGCCTCATGACGACGGCCGAGCTTTTTGAGGTGCGCCTGGGCAGCCGGCGGCTGGCGCGCTTTTACGCGTTGTTCCAGATCGGGGTCACGATCATGGCGCTGGGCTTCAGCAATTTCATCGCGTACAAGGTGATGTCGGCCCTCGTGCCGCAGCTCGGCCCGCTGGGCTTCTATGCCGGCTATGCGGCGATCACGGGCGCCTATTTGGCCATGGGCGGCCTGGTGGCAACGGTCGTCAACCAGGTGTTTCAGGGCCTGCTTCTTCTTTTCTTCTCCCTGATGCTCCTGCCCGCGGGTTGGCGGGCCCTCGGGGGCGTGCCTCTACGGGATCGCCTGCCGCAGCGGATGTTCGACCTGTTCGGCGACCCGGGCGGCGGGGCTTACACGTGGTATGCGGTGCTTGCGCTCCTGTCGGTGACGATCATCCAGATCAACGCCAACGTCGTGAACATGGGCCTTGGCGGATCGGCCCGCGACGAGTACGCCGCGCGCTTTGGCGCGGTGGCCGGGACGTTCGGCAAGCGGGTGATGATCGTCCTCTGGGCCTTCCTGGGGCTGATCGCCGCGGCGCTTTGCCGGGGGTCCGCCCGGCTGGCCGACCCCGACCTGGCCTGGGGCGTCCTCTCCCGGCAGCTGCTCGGGCCGGGTTTCCTGGGCCTGATGCTCGCCGGCGTCCTGGCCGCGAACATGCCCTCGACCGCGAGCAAGACGATGGCGGTCGCCGCACTCCTGGCCCGCGACGTCTTCCGGCCCCGCGAGCCGCGCTTCGGGGACGCGGCGGCGGTCATGGCCGGGCGGATCGCCGTATGGGTGACGCTCCTGGGCAGCGTGGCCGCCGCGCTCTGCATGGGGCGGGCGCTCACGGTGATGAAGCTCATCCTGACGGTGAACCTTCCCTTCGGCGCATCCGTCCTGCTCATGTTCTTCTGGCGGCGGCTCACCCGGCCCGCGGTGTGGTGCTGCGTCATTCTCACCACCCTCCTCGTCTTCGTCGTGCCCTTCGGCGTCCAGCGGATCGGGGCGCTGGACTCCAATCCGGCGCTGCTGGTCGGCAATCACCAGCCGGGGCAGGGCCCGGGGCCCGGGGTGCCGCGCTACTTCGACCAGGTCGTGCCCCGCGAGGCGGAAAACCCCTCAGCTCCCCTCGTCGGCCGGGGGCGGTTCAACCTCGAGGTCTGGGCGCTGGAGCGCGCGGGCTTTTCCTGCGCGGGAATGGGGCCGAGCGGATTGCTCGCCAGCCAGTTCTTCCTCGACGCGCTTTTCCCCTTTGCCGTCCTGTTCGCGGTGAGCCTTCTCACCCGTCCTCCGCCCGGGGACTCGGTCGAGCGGTTCTTCGGGACCATGCGGACGCCGGTCGGGGCCACCCCCGGGCTCGACGCCGCGGCGCTGGAGGCCACCCGGCTCAATCCGCGCCGCTTCGATCAGCTCAGGCTGTTTCCCCGGTCGAACTGGGAGTTCACCCGGTGGGACAGGACCGACACCCTCGGATTTCTCGTGTGCTGCGGGATTTCCGCGGCCATCCTCGGTCTATTCTGGCTGGCCCTGAACGCGCTCCGCTGATCCCCCGTGGCCCGGCTTCCATCCATCCCCGCCTCCGAGCACCCTGTCGACCGTGATCGCCGCGGCCTCGGCGGGGCCGGGAGTTCGCGCCCACGGCACCCGGGCGGCGTTCGCGGCGCCGGGCCCCGTGCTGCCGCACTCGGCGTAGCGGGCGGTTTTCTCCCGGTCGGGCTTGCCCCAGTTGTGCCACCCGGCGGGCCGGACGACCGCGGTCATTTGCGTGCGCAGGTAGGTGACACTGGCGAAGGCCCGCCACGGGCGGCCGAGGTAGGTGCGGACCCCGGCGTCGCCCCCGCTGATCGTGCAGTCGGCGAAGACCAGCCCGAAGGGCTGGCCGGCGGGGGTCGAGGCTGCGGTGATGTAGCCATTGCCCAGGCAATTGATCGCGCACGACTGGTAGAATTCGGTCGCGGCCCCGAAGATGAAGTCGACCGCGCCGGAGATCGTGCATCCCTCAAAGTAGTGGCGCCCGCGGTTTCCGAGTATCGTGTCCTGCCAGCCCTGGAAGCGGCAGTTCCGGAAGACGACGCGGTCCCCGTCCACCCTCAGCGCGAGCGCCTGGCCCCGCGGCCCGGCGGAGTTGGCGATCGTCAGGTTGTCGACCTCGAAGTCGTCGGCGTCGATCCACAGGGTGGGCGTCCGGAAGGTCCCGATCGGGCGCCCGTCGCCGCCCGGAAGCGAGGCATAAAGGCCGAATACGAGGATGGTGCGCGCCGGGTCGTCCCCGACCAGCCGCACCAGGCGCTTTTCCCGCTGCACATACACGAGCTCCCGGTAGGTTCCCGGCTTGACCCGGATCACCCACGGCCGGGCGCCCGGGCCGGCCTGCGGGGCGGCGTTGACCGCCTCCTGCACCGTCCGGAACTGGCCGCTGCCGTCCGCGGCGACCACGGCCGATGGCGTGTCCGCCCGGCAGCAGGCGGCGACGAAAAGCAGGGCGGCGCCGAGGGCGCCAATTGCGGCAGCACCCGGGCGGTGGGGATGTTTCATCTTGGGCATTTCGGGAATTGGTGGTGGGGACAAGTATTGGGAATGATCGAATTTTCACTCGCAACCGAGCCTGGAGGTGGAGCGCGATCTCCGAGCGCGCTGAGCGACCCCAGTCCCGAACCAGCGTGCCCGGAGGTCCCGCTCCACCCTCAAACGGGACCGCGACCCGGATATGAGCATTTCGGACACGTGTCCTAAAATGATGTTGACTCCGCGTCGAGAAATTTCCGGATACTCGTGGAACCGCCGATGAACCTTCGCCCCGCCTGCGCGGCCCTGCTCGGCATGGCCCTTCCCCTTGCCGCCGCTCCCAGCGTCCGTTTTGACGTGACCGGGTTCGGCGCTGCGCCTGACGGGCGCACCAACGACACCGCGGCCATTGCGCGGACGGTCTGCGCCTGCGCAGCCGCGGGCGGGGGCACTGTCTACTTCCCCGCCGGCCGCTACCTGACGGGCTCGATCCGCCTGGGAAGCAACATGACCCTGCTGCTCGACGCGGGCTCGGAGCTGCTCTACAGCGGGGACCCGCACGACTCGCCGATCGTCCCCTCCCGGTGGGAGAGCACCAACGCCTGGACCCACGCCCCGCTGATTTACGCCAACGGCGCGGAGAACATCGCGATCACGGGCCGGGGCACGCTCAACGGGCAGGGTGCCAACTGGTGGTGGCGCAGCGGGCACCATGGATTCGCGGGCGCCGCCAAGGCCGAGCCCGCCCGGCAGGCCTGGCTGCGGCTCTACGCGCGGATCGAGGCCGGGGAGAAGCCCGGCCCGGAGGAGTACCGGCTGGCGGCCGAATACCTCCGCCCCTCGCTCGTCCAGTTTTACGGCTGCCGCAACGTGCTGGTGGAGGGCGTGACCCTCACCGAGTCGCCGATGTGGATGCTCCATCCGGTGTACACCGACGACGTCTCGGTCCGCGGGGTCACCTTCATCTCCAACGGGCCGAACGGGGACGGGATCGACGTGGACTCCTGCCGGGACGTGCGCATCTCCGACTGCTTCTTCAGCACGGGAGACGACTGCATCGTCCTGAAGTCGGGGCGCGACGCCGACGGGCGGCGCACCGCGCGGCCAACCGAGCACGTGACGATCAACAACTGCGTGATGTACCGGGGCCACGGGGCGGTGGTCATCGGGAGCGAGACCTCGGGCGGCATCCGCGACGTGGTCGCCGGCAACATTGTGGCCCGCGGGACCGACCGCGGGATCCGGATCAAGAGCATGCGCGGCCGCGGGGGCGCGATCGAGAACATGCGCTTCGACAACTTTGTGATCGAGGACGCCACCGTGGTGGCGCTCGAGATCACGGGGCACTATCTGGTCGAGCCCCGCGAGCCCTTCTCCGAGCGGACGCCGGTGTTCCGAAACATAGCCTTCAGCAACATCACGATCACCAATGCCCGGCAGGTCGCCAGCATCCGCGGGCTCGAGGAGCAGGCGATCCGGGATATCCGCTTCACCGACGTCACCGGGACCGGGGACGCCGGCTTCGACTGTGACCGCGTCGCGGGCATTGATCTTCGCGACGTCTCGGTGACGCCCAAGTCCGGCCAACCCTTTGTTTTCGAGCACGTCACCGGCCTGCGGGTCGATGGCGTGGCCCGGCCGGATCGGCCGTGATGCCAAGTCAGGTGTCGACAGCGGCCTTATCCAGGCGCGGGGCGAGCAGGTGGATCAGGCCGAGCGCGACGACGTAGGCGGCGCTGGCCGCGACGAATATCGGGACGTAGTCGCCGGCGTCGCCCCGGGCTATGGCGGTGTCTCGGATCCGGCCCGTGGTGACGAAGAGCAGGATGCCGCCGATGGACCCCGCCATCCCGCCAAGGCCGGTCACCGATGCGACCACCCGGCGGGGGAACATGTCGCCGACCAGGCTGAAGAGGTTGGCCGACCAGGCCTGGTGCGCCGAGGCGGCAAGCGTGATCAACCCCACGGCGAGCCACGGCGAGCCGGTGAGGGAGGCGGCGAAGACGGGGGCGACCAGCAGGGCGCAGATGAGCAGCGTGGTCTTGCGGGCGCGGTTCGCCGTCCAGCCCCGCTTGATCAGGTGCCCGGAAATCCATCCGCCGCCGATGCTGCCCACCGAGGCGAAGACATAGATGCAGGCGACCGGGATCGCCCGCTGCCGCGGGCTGAAATGGAACCGGTCCGCGAAGAAGAGCGGAGCCCCGACGAGGTAGAACCACCACATGCAGTCGGTCAGCCCCTTGCCGAGCGCAAAGGCCCAGGTCTGCCGGAGCGGCAGGAGTCGGCGCCAGGGGACCTTCACGGTCGATTCGGCGGCCCCTTCCCGGATAAGCGCCAGTTCCGCCGCCGACACGCGGGGATGGTCCTCGGGTCGCCGGTAGCACCGCAGCCAGACGATGATCCAGGCGAGGTCGATCGCCCCGGTGATCAGGAAGGCGCCGCGCCAGCCCAGCGGGTGCCCGGCGATCACCACCCGGTCGAAGCACGGCACCAGGTACGCCAGCCCGATCGGGACGAGGATGCCCCCGACATTCGATCCGGAATTGAAGATGCCGGTGGCCAGCGCCCGCTCATGCCTGGGAAACCACTCGGCGGTGGTCTTGATCGCCGCCGGGAAGTTTCCCCCCTCGCCGGCGCCCAGGAGGATGCGGACGACGAAAAACCCGGCGACGGTGCTCGCCAGGGCGTGGCTCATCGACGCGAGGCCCCAGACCGCCACCGCGAGCGTGAAGCCCCAGCGCAACCCGAGGACGTCCATCAGGCGGCCCCCGAGGAGCAGGCTGGCCGCGTAGGCGACCTGGAAGGCGACCTGCATGTCCCAGTACTGCCCGGCGGTCCACCCGATCCGCTTCTGCAGCTCCGGGGCGAGGTTGCCGAACACGCCGCGGTCGATGTAGTTCGCCGTGGTCACCCAGAAAAGCAGGGCGCAAATTGCCCAGCGATAACGACTATGCGCCGGGGCGGAATGGGGGGTTGCCATGGGGTGCCAAATCGACTCGAGTATGAGGATACGTGTCCGAGTTGATCCTGTCAGTCAAAAAAGAGCCGCCCCGCCGCCCCATGAACATCCGCCGCCTCGCCCTGCTCGCCGGAATCGGCCTGGCCGCGAATCCCGCGGGCGCCGCCCACAGTTTTCTCGTGAAGGTTGAAAACACGGCGGCCCTGGCGCGGCCCGCCGAGGTGATCGTGCTGTCCTGGCCCGAGGTGCTCCGGCGGCTGCCCGGCGCCCTGATCGACCACGTCGAGGTGCGCGACGCCGCGGGCGCGCGGATTGCCGCCCAGGTGACGAACTTCGAGCCGGACCGCCGCACCGGCGTCGCCGACCAGCTCCTCTTCCAGCACGATTTTGCGGCGGGGGAGAAGCTTGCCGTGTTCACCGTCTCACGGACGGACCGCCCGCTGCCGCCCTTCCCGACGCTGACCTTCGCCCGCTACGTCCCGGAGCGGCTGGACGATTTTGCATGGGAGAACGACCGGATCGCGCATCGCACCTATGGCGCGGGGCTGGAGACGGCCGCCGCCGGGCGCTCCCGGATGGTGAGCAGCGGGCTCGACGTCTGGTCCAAACGGGTGCGCTACCCGATCGTCGACCGGTGGTACCTCAAGGGGCACAACAACTATCACGTGGACCAGGGCGAGGGGCTGGACATGTACGACACCGGCCGGTCCCGCGGCTGCGGCGGCACGGGGATCTGGGACGGCCGGACGCTGGCCGTGTCGCACAACTACCGGCGCTGGCGGGTGCTTGCCAACGGACCGATCCGCTCGGTCTTCGAGCTCGACTTCGATCCCTGGGATGCGGGCGGCGTGCGGGTGTCCGAGACCAAGCGCTTTACCGTGGATGCGGGGCACAACCTCGACCAGATCGAGAGCACATTCACCTTCTCCCCGCCGGGTGGCGCCCTGACGGCGGCGATCGGGCTGGGAAAGCACCCGGAGGCCGTGACAACCCGCACCCTCGACGGCGCGGGCGGCTGGCTCTCGCTCTGGGAGAAGTACCGGAAGGACGGCCAGCTGGGAACGGCGATCCTGCTGAGCCCCGGCGCCCTTGCCGGCGAGGCGGAGGATCCCTACAACTACCTTGTGCTTGCGCGCATCCGCTCCGGCGTCCCGCTCCGCTACTTTGCGGGCGCAGGATGGAGCCGCAGCGGGGATTTTCCATCCGCGGAGGCGTGGAACACCTATCTCGCCTCGTGGGCCCGGCGGCTCCGCACGCCGGTCACAGTCAGCCTCGATTCTCCCCAACCATGAACTTCCACCCTCTTCCCGGCCCGGCTGAGGCCGGCGCGCTCGGCACCGAAAAACTCCGGGACGCTTTCCTCGTCGGCGGACTCTTCCGGCTAGGCGAGGTCACGTTCCGATACACGGGCCTTGACCGGATGATCGCGGGCGCCGCACTGCCAGGGCCCGCGCCGCTGCGCCTTCCCGACTGTGCGGAGACCGGGACGGCGTTCTTCCTTGAGCGCAGGGAGCTCGGGATCCTCAACCTGGGTGCTCCCGGGGTGGTTGAGGTGGGGGCCGCGCGCCACGAGCTCGGGACCCTCGATTGCCTCTATGTGGGCCGGGGCGAGCGCGACGTCGCCTTCGCCAACGGCGCCGCCGGGGCGGCGCAGTTTTACCTTGTGAGCGCGCCCGCCCACGCCGCGCATCCGACGGCGGTGGCGCGCCGGGCCGCCCTGGCCGGCGACCCGATCGGTTCGGCGGCGACGGCAAACCGCCGGCGGATCACCAAGTGCATCCATCCCGGCGGCATCGCGAGCTGCCAGCTGGTCATGGGCTTCACCGAGCTCGAGGCGGGAAGCGTGTGGAACACGATGCCCCCGCATACCCACGGTCGCCGGTCCGAGATCTACCTGTATTTCGACCTGGGCGAGCAGCGCGTCGTCCATCTCATGGGGGAGCCGGCGGCCACCCGGCACCTGATTGTCGGGGACCGGGAGGCCGTCCTGTCGCCCCCCTGGTCGATCCACTGCGGCGCGGGCACGGGATCCTACCGGTTTGTCTGGGCGATGGCGGGGGAGAACCAGGAGTTCTCAGACATGGACCCGGCCCCGCTGGCGATCCTGCGCTGATCCCTCAGTGCGCGGCCTGCACGGGCCGCGGGACGCAGTTGCAGGCCTGGTGGTCGAAGCGGATTTCCCAGGCCGGATTGCGCAGCAGGCGGATCATCTCCGACCCGGCAAGCAGCACCGGGCCATAGCCGTGCAGCGCGCGGACGCTCACCGGCCGCGTGCAGTAATAGACGGGATCGGACGCAAAGGTGGTCGCCACGCAGATGTTCTCCACGGCCCCGCTCCCATCGATCTGCGAGGCGACGCCGCACCAGCCCGCCTGCGCGACCGGCACGTAGCTGACCGGGTTGATCCAGCCCCTGTTGGCGGCGTGCGCGATCGCATAGACAAACATCGCGGAGGCTGATGTCTCCAGGTACGAGTCGGGACGGTCGAGCAGCTGGTGCCAGAGGCCCTGGCCGGACTGGAGGGCCGCGACCGAGCGAATCTGGGCCCGGAGGAGGGCGAGGACCTCCGCCCGGCGGGGATGGTCCGCCGGAAGGGCGTCGAGAAGCTCCTCCATCGCCATCATCGCCCAGCCGTTGCAGCGGCCCCAGAAGAAGGCGGGTGCGTCCGGATCGTCCGCATTCCATCCGTGGGCATAAAGGCCCTGCGCCGGTCGAAAGAGCCGCGCCGAGAGTTGAAGGGTGTTTCGGGCCGCGTCGTCGAGCCAGGCCGGCCTGCCCGTCATTGATCCCATCCGGGCGAGCGCGGGAACGCCCATGTACAGGTCGTCGCTCCAGAGCGAAACGGGCTGCGGGCGATGGCGCGCCAGCGTGCCGTCGGGCAGCCGGAACTGCCCGTGGGCAATGTAATCGCCCCAGCGCGCGATGACGGGGGAGAGGTCCGGGCCGACCCCCGCCGCGCGGGCCTCGATCAGGGCGGCGGTCATCGCGCCGCAGTCGTCGAGCGCGCGCGGGGCCAGGATCTTCCGGCGGAATCCCGGGGGAAGTCCCGCGTGCGGGCCATCGGCCGGCAGGCCCGGCAATGCGTCGGCGATGAATTTCAGGCGCGCGGCGGTGAAGTCGGAAAAGCGGCGGTCTCCGGTCGCCGCTGCGGCCCGGAGCATCCCGGAGTGGATCACGGCGACGGGATAGTCCAGGGGGTCGGCCTCCGCTCCACCGGCCCGGACGGGCAGCGCCGATTCCAGCCAGCCGCGGACGCGGCCCAGGTCGGCGGCGACGTCCGCCGGGGCCAGCGGGCGGCAGGCGGCCGGATCGGCGGACGGGGCCGCGCGGCCAGCCGCCGGCGCCAGGAGGGCCATGGCCGCGGCAATGCAGCTAGGGAGTCGCATGGGGGAGGGGGGTCAGCGCGGAAGCGCCAGGCGGAAGTAGTCCCGCGCGTTGTTGAAGCAGATGTCCCTCACCATCCCGCCGACCAGCTCCATGTCGCGCGGAATCTCCCCGCGGACCATGTCGGCGCCGAGCAGGTTGCACAGCACCCGGCGGAAGTACTCGTGCCGCGGGTAGCTCAGGAAGCACCGGGAATCGGTCAGCATACCGACAAACCGGCTGAGAAGCCCCAGGTTGGAGAGCGCGTTGATCTGCCACTCGATACCCTCCTTCTGGTCGAGGAACCACCAGCTGCTGCCAAACTGCAGTTTTCCGGGGACGGAGCCGTCCTGGTAGTTCCCGGTCATGGAGCCGAAGACATAGTTGTCCGCCGGGTTCACGTTGTAGAGAATCGTCCGGGGAAGCTCGCCCGTGGCATCCAGGGCGTCGAGGTATCCCGCGAGGGCGCGGGCCTGCGGAAAGTCGCCGATCGAGTCCAGCCCGGTGTTCGGCCCCAGTGTGCGCAGGAGCCGGCGGTTGGTGTCCCGCAGCGCTCCCAGGTGGAGCTGCTTCGTCCATCCCCGGGCGGCGTCCCAGCGTCCGAACTCGAGCATCAGGAAGGAGCCGTAGCGGGCCTGGTCGGCCGGGGACGGCGCGCGGCCGCGCCGGGCCGAGGCAAACGCCGCGGCCGCCTGGGCGCGGGTGCACGGCTCGGAGAGGGCCGTGTCGAGCCCGTGGTCCGACAGCCGGCAGCCGGCCGCGTGAAAATCGTCGTGGCGCTTCTTCAGGGCCCCGAGGAGGTCGTCGAATCCCCGGACGGGGACGCCCGCGGCAGCGCCCAGCCGGTCCACCCACGCGTTGAAGGCGGCCGGCTGCCCGATCGCCAGCGCCCGGTCCGGGCGAAACGCCGGGTAGACCCGGGTTCGGAGCCCGCTGGCGCGTATCCGGGCGTGGTGCTCCAGGGAATCGGCGGGATCGTCGGTCGTGCAGATGGCGGCGACATTGAACCGGGCGAGCAGGTCGTGGACCCTCAGGTCGGCGAGCTTTGCGTTGGCCCTGGTCCAGATCCGTCCCGCGCTGTCCGCGTCGAGGAGGGCGGAAATCCCGAAGTGCCGCTTCAGCTCGAGGTGGGTCCAGTGGTAGAGCGGGTTGCGCAGGGTATGCGGCACGGTCCCCGCCCACGCCAGGAATTTCTCGCGGGGCGGCGCATCCCCCGTGCAGAAGCGCTCCGCCACCCCGTTGGCCCGCATCGCCCGCCACTTGTAGTGGTCGCCCGCCAGCCAAGCCTCGGCCAGGTCGCCGAAGCGGTGGTTGGAGGCGATCAGCTCCGGCGGGAGATGGCAGTGGTAGTCGATGATCGGCTGGTCCTCGGCGAAGCGGTGGTAGAGCTCGCGGGCGGGCGCGCTGTGGAGGAGGAAATCATCGTGGATCAGAGTCATAGGTCCTCCAGCATCTGGCCGAGCGTCGCATAGCCGTCGAGCCGGCTGCGGGCCGCGGCGGCTGCGGCGGCCGGCGCCAGGCCCGTGGTCTCGGCGAGAAAGACAATGTAGCGGGCGACGTTGCGCGCGTAGTTGAGCCGGCCCTCGGCGCTGATCGCGTAGAAGCGGGCGCGCTGGGCAAAGCCGGCCTCCGTGTGGTCGCCCAGCGACGCCTTGTCCGCCCTCCCCCCGGCAGCCAGCACGAAGAGGAAATTGTACTCGAACCAGAACATGTTCTCCGGGCTGGGCTCCAGCGACTCCAGGGCCGCCCGGCATTCCGCCGGCGAGCCGAACACCGCGGCGCCCCGGCCGGACTTCTCCAGCGCGTCGCGGATGAAGCTGCGGGCCATGCGCTGCTCGGTCGCGTCGTCGGCAAAGGCTCCCGCCAGGGCCATCTCCAGGGTGAAGCGGTGCCAGTCGCGCCAGAGGGCCTGGTCGGAGGCGTCGCCCGAGGCGGCCAGCGCCCGCCCCATCTCGTAGGTGTAGCGGCCGCTCGTCTTGATCTCCAGGCGGCCGCCCGTCACGCCGCCCATTACCCGGTAGTTTTCCGCGGACTTTCCCGAGCCGGAGTGGAATCCGATGCTCGCCCCGAACTTCGCGCAGACCGCCCATTGCGCGGCAATGAGCCCGCGCAGCACCGCGTTGTCCGGGAAGGGGCTGTTCTTTTGAAAGCCGAACGCCGGCGCGACAAAGTGGATCCTCATGTCCAGCGCCTCGCAGAGGGCGAGCATGACCGCGGTGGTCGCGGCGGTCGTGAGGCCCGGGAGCTCGTCGATCGACAGCTCGCGCAGGTAGGCGCGGCCGGCGTCGGTGGTGAAGAGCTTCTCGCGGATCGCCCGGTATTTGTCGTCGCGCCGCTTCATCTTGCGGACGGCGGGCCAGACCTGCTCCAGCAGGCGGTCGAGGGCGGAGCCGTCCAGCGAGACCCCCGCTGCGGCCACCCGCTCCGCCACCCGGGCGCGCAGCGCGGGATCGACCGGGGGCGCCGCTGCCGCGGATCCGCCGGCGGCCAGCTCGGGGGAAAGGTCGAAGGTGATATAGCTTGCGAGCACGCACCCGGCCACCAGTTGGTCCTCGCGCCCGTCAAACTTGCCGCCGATCGGCTGGTGATCGGCGTTGAAGCTCCAGGCGATCCTCCGCCGGTGGAACCCCGTCCGGAGCTTAGAGAGGATGCAGCCGTGGCTCATTCCCTCGACGCTCTGCCCCTGGTGGCCCTCCGGCACGCTCGCGCCGATGAAGGGAAAGGGGACGGTGTCCAGTCGGCCCTCCAGCATGGCGTTCACATCGTAGACGAGCTCGCGCGGGATGGAGTTCTGGTTCGCGGTCAACCCCAGCCCGAGGCGGGACATGGCCCACTCGACCGCCGGCCAGTGCAGGGTGGTGAAACGGGCGCCGATTCCCAGCGTGCCCCGGCCGAGGCTGCCAGCCGCCGAGGGAAAGATCGTGGACTCCGGATCGTGCTCCTGGACGCGGTTTTTCAGGAGCAGCAGGTTGTCAAATGTGGCGGGAAAAACCGCTGCGCCCTCCCCGAGGGCGACCCCGTCGGCGAGGACGGCGGCGGCCGGGACTCCCTGCCGCGGATCGAGCCGCCAGGCGCAGTCGCCCGTGGTGGAATCCTCGAGGAGGGTCCACGCCCCGTCGGCGGTCTCAAAGCGGCTCTTCAGGTGCGAAGTCACCGGGTCGCCCCGCCGGAGGCGAGCGGCGAGCGCCGGCCAGTCCAGGCAGCAGTCCGGGCTGATGCACGGATTGGTCGCCACGAGAAGGCGGTGCTTCAGGAGAAAGGCGTTGATCGGGGTCATCGGCTTGGGAATCGTCAGCGGAACACAGGGGCAGACCGATGACAAGGCTCCAATTAGGACTCGTGTCCTAGTTTGTGTCAATTGTCGTTTTTTTGAGGCGGAGCGCCCATTTGAAACTTCCCAGCGGAAGCCCGGGCCGATACGATCCGACCAGGGAAATCCGCCGATGAAATCGCACGCCGCAGCCACCCGCCTCCTTGTTCGCCGCCTGGGCCCGGCCGTTGTCAGGACCGACGCGGCCTCACTGCGCGCGGCCTCGTTCGACTCCTCGAAGCTATTCTTCCCGCCGGAGGCGGTGATCTTTCCGCGGGATAACGACGACCTCGGGAGGGCGTTGGTGCTGGCAAATGAGCGCCGCGTACCCGTCACGGTCCGGGGCCGGGGAACCACGCTTACCGGGGCCGCGGCCCCACGCCGGGGCGGCTGGGTTGTCGACCTGCTCGCATGGAACCGGATCCGGATCGACGGGGTGGCGGCGCTCGCCCAGGTGCAGGCCGGTGCAAAGGTTGGCGACATCCAGCGGGCGGCTGAGGCCCGGGGACTGTTCTATCCGCCCGATCCCTCATCGAAGGAGTATTGCACGATCGGCGGGAACATCGCCTGCAACGCCGGTGGGATGCACGGCGGCAAATACGGCGTGACGCGCGACTTCGTTGTCGCGCTGAAGGGATTCCTCCCGACCGGCGAGTACGTCGAGTGGGGCCGGCCGACGCGAAAGTTCGCGGCCGGGTTCAACCTCCGGGACCTTTGGATTGGGAGCGAGGGCATGCTGGGCATTGTCACCGAGGCCACGCTCAAGCTCATCCCCAGGCCGGCGGAGCGCTGGACACTCCTTGCGTCGTTCCGCGACGAGGCGGCGGCCTTCCGGGCGGTCGGTGAGCTCTTCGCGCTGCGCCTTCAGCCGGCGATCTGCGAATTCCTGGACCGCCAGGCGGTCCTGTGCGTGGAGCGCAGCCCGGGCGGGCGGAGGATCGGCGCCGGGGGCATGCCCGTGGTCCTTCTCGAGTTCGCCGGCTCGCGCGCGGAGGTGCGCGAGAACCGGAAGAGCGTGTTGGCCTGGGCGAAGTCCCGCGCCGCGGCGCACAGCTCCACGTGGGACCGCGCCGCGGCCGAAAAGCTCTGGTCGGCGCGGCGCACCTGCTCGGGCGCGATGTTCGCGCTGGGCGACTCGAAGCTTAACGAGGATATTGTCGTCCCCATGTCGCGTTATGGGAAATTCGCGCGCTTCATGGTTGGGCTCCGCCGGGAATCGGGCCTGGCGATTCCGGTCTTCGGGCACCTGGGAGACGGAAACCTCCACGTGAACATCATGTACCATGCGGCGGACAAGGCCGAGTGCCGCGCGGCCGAGAAGGCGGTGAAGCGGCTCATGGAGACGGTCGTCGCCTACGGCGGGGCGATTTCCGGGGAGCACGGCATCGGCCTGGCAAAGACACCCTTCCTCCGCCTGCAGCATTCGCCCGCCCAGATCCGCGCCATGCGCGCCGTCAAGCGGGCGCTGGATCCAAGGGGGATCCTAAACCCGGGAAAGATGTTCGAGGTCTTCGAGGTCTGGAAGCACAAGAGGCTGGTTGTCGATTTGCCGTGGGATCATAAGACGGAAAGTAGTAAGTAGAAATTAGTAATTAGTAAGTGATGGTTTGTAGCCTGCGCTCCGCGCCGTGCATTGGGAGATTTAACACCTCGTAGCCATCACTTACTAATTACTAATTACTACTTTCCGGATATCACGGATGCTTTCTATCGCCCCCTCCGCCCCGCGCCGGGCTTCCGCCTCCGCTATGGGATGCGCCTCCTCCGCCGCCGTGCGGTGCTCCGCCCCCGCTGCGGACACCTCCGCCGCCTCCGCCCGGCCGCTGCCTGCTCGGCAACACCGGCCCGGGCCTGCCTCCTCCTCCACCGCGATCGAAGGGAGGATGGGAGTAGTAGGCGTCCCTGCCGAACGATGATCCGGGATAGTACCAGGGAACGCTGTAGCCGACGTCACCGTAGACGATCGGCCCGGGCGCTCCTCCGTCACCGGCAACCTCGCACCCACCCACGAGAGCAGCGGCGCCGATGAGGCAGCCGGCCAGGCAGGCGATTTTCAGGGAAATTCTCATTTCTGCGCCGCTTCGGGGGCTGCCTCCTGCCGTTCCACAAGGCCGATCGCTGCGCCAACCGGGTCGGCGATCACCGCAATGCGGCTTCCGCCCGAAATATCCTTCGGGCTGACCAGCACGCGCCCGCCCAGGGCTGTTGTCCTGGCCACGGCGTCGTCGAGGCCGGCGACCCGAACGAAGAGAAGCCATGCCGGGTGCGCTCCCGGGCGGTCCGTTGGCAGCGGCGCGAGGCTTGCCCGCGCGAAGCCGCCGCTGGCGAATAGATAACTGCCGACCCGGTCGGACCGCGAATCCAGGCTGATGCTGTAGCCCAGCACAGACCGGTAATACAGCGCCGCCTGGCCCGTGTCCCGGGCGAACACCTCAGCCCAGGTAAATTCGCCCACCTCGGGTCGATACTCGCCGGGATCGCCGGAGCTCGAGTGGACAATGCCGAGCATGGCTCCCTCCGGGTCGGTGAATATCGCCTGGGTTCCCCGCTGGGGAATGACCTTCTCGGGGGACAGGACATGTCCGCCGTTGCCGACCGCCAGGGCAAGGGTCTGGGTGACGTCCTGGACCGATACAAAGCCCAGCCAGTGGCCCCGAGTCTCGCTTCTCAGCCGTTTCGGGCCGAGCGCGATACCGGCCACCGGCCGGCCGCCGCTGGAGAGGACGATGAAGGACAGCGGGCCGCGTTCCGGGGAGGAGCGATCGACCGTCGCGGCGGTCCATCCAAACAGTTGGGTGTAGAAGGTGGCCGCGGCCGCCTGGTCGGACGTCAGCAGATCCGCCCAGACAAACTTCCCCGCAAAACAATCCGTTGTCGCGGGGCTGTTGATCGCGGGCAGGTCACCGGCCCGGGCCGTGAGCGCCGCCGCCGATGCGAGCAGGAATAGCCAGGTATGTCGCATGGGGTGACGTCGGCCGCCGACACGCAACCCTAACGCGGGAAAGGCTGTTTTGCAAGGAAGAGGGAGGAAAGGAAATAACTGGAAAGTAGTAATTAGTAATTACTACTTTCGGAGGTCCTATAGAGTGTCTCGTTGATCGCCCGCAGCTCCCCGACCGGAATCTTCACCACCTTCCTGTCATAAGTCATCAGCCCGTTGAGTTCTCCCTCGACGTCGGTCGTCTGGGTGTAGATTCCCGCGGCAACCCCGTGCGCGCGAATTCCCGCGGCGATTCCCTCGACCCGCTGGCGGTAGTCGTGAAGAAGCCGCGCCGGGTCCGGGGATTCCTGGTAGCCCCAACCCGATTCGGCCCAGAGGTGCCCCTTGACCGCCAGGGCCACGCCGCCGAACTCGCCGATGACCGTGATCCGGGCGGGATCGGGAGTTGCCGGCATCATCGGGTGCGCGTGGTAGGTGTGAAAATCCCTGATGTCGCCGTGCCCGGTGTCCTTCCACCCACTCGCCGAATCCACCAGTCGCGTCGGATCGTAGGCTTTCAGCCAGTCGGTGATCCGGCCGGTGTCATGCTGGCCCCATCCCTCGTTGAACGGAACCCAGACGACGATGGACGGATGATTGCCCAGCGAGTCCACCATCCGGCGCAATTCCAATGCAAACTGCCCGGCGGCGTCCGAGCGCATGACCAATTCACCCTGTTCCCCACCGACGAACTCGGGGCTGGGCTCGTGCTGCCCGGGCTTGGTCGCCCCGGCCCGGTCGATCATCGCGCTGGGCATGTCCTGCCAGACGAGCATTCCCACCTGGTCGCAGTACCGGTAGTAGAGCTCCGGCTCGACCTTGACGTGCTTGCGCAGCGCGTTGAACCCGGCCGCCTTGAGGAAATCGATATCATGCCGGAAGGCGGCCTCCGTCGGGGCCGTGTAGATCCCGTCCGGCCAGAATCCCTGGTCCAGGGGGCCGTACATGAAGAGCGGTCGGTGGTTCAGCGCGAACACGGGCCCGCCCCGGCCCGCCACGCTGGAAATCTCCCGCAGGCCGAAGTAGCTCCTGACCGAGTCGACCAGCACGGCGTCCGGCCCGATCCTGAAATGGGCCTGCTCGCCCGCAGCCCGGTGAACACCGCGCTTCTCAGGAAAAGGATTGGGTATCCGGAAGAGATCCACCTGCAGGTCGTAGAGATGGGGGTTGTCCGGACTCCAGAGCACCGGATGGGGCAGCGTCAGGCGCACGGTCCGATCCAGCCGGTGGGTCGCCTCGGCGACGACCTTTCCCCCGTCAAGGGCCCGCGCCCGGAATGCGTAGGTATCCGGCGTGCCCGGCCCTCCACCCAGGACGCTCAGAACGAGCGTCCCCGAGTCGATCTCCGGGCGCATGCGAAGCTCGCCGATGGCGGCCTCGGCGGGGACCGGCTCAATCCAGACGGTCTGCCAGATTCCGGTCGATGGGGTGTACCAGATGCCGCTGGGCTCGAGGTGCTGCTTGCCCCGGGGCTGGTCCGAGGAACTCGCCGGATTGCCCGCGGACACCGCTATCTCCTGGGGTCCTCCCGGCTTCAGGAAGGGCGTGATGTCGATTGTGAACGGGTCGTACCCGCCCTCGTGGGAGCCGGCCAGGGCGCCGTTGATCCAGATGGTCGCCTCCCAGTTCACGGCGCCAAAATTCAGGAGGATGCGCGAGCCGGTCCAGTCGGCCGGCGCCGTGAATGACCGCCGGCACCAGAGCAGTTCACCGGGCCTGATCATCCGGCCGACGCCGGAGAGCCGGGACTCGACGGGGTAGGGGACGCGGATTTTTCCCTCAAAGGCCGCGGGCCTGGGAGAGGCCCGTTCGGCCACGGCGAAATCCCAGAGGCCGTTCAGGTTCAGCCAGCGTGTCCGCTCGAGCTTCGGCCGGGGATATTCCAGCCAGCCCTTGCCGGCGAGGGCGTCATCCGCCCAGGGAGTGAGAAGGGGGGTGGCAGCAGATTTCCCGGATTCCATGGCGTGGAGCGGCAATACTGCGCAGGCGAAGATGAGGCAGGCAAGAGACTTGGGGGACATGGGGAATTTAATGTTCGGGTTAAAGCGAAGGGGAAACCTTTTTGTTTTGCCGTTCCCGGGAGTCCCCGGCCAGCTTTGGCCGGCCCCGCCCAACCTCCGGCAACCGAGCGCTGAAAACCCACCCAATGTCCAGCAAACGCTTCCTTCACCACCTGCCCTTCCGGCACGTCCATCTCGATTTTCACACCAGCCCGCTCATCCCGGGAATCGGGTCGTCCTTCTCGAAGCGCCGGTTCCAGGAGGCGCTCAAGGTGGGGCGCGTGAACGCGATCACGGTCTTCTCCAAGTGCCACCACGGGCTCACCTACCATCCCACGAAGGTCGGCACCCGGCACCCGCACCTCAAGTTTGACCTCCTGTCGCGCCAGATCGAGGCCTGCCGCGAGCTCAAGGTCCGCTGCCCGATCTACCTGAGCGCGGGCATCGACGAGGTCATGGCCGGGAAGAACCCCGGCTGGGTGATCAAGAACAAGGACGGCTCGACCTTCAACCCGCTCGATCCCCGCTTCAAGATCATGCGCTGGAGCGACGACTACCTCGACTACCTCTGCGCCCAGATCGAGGAGGTCGCCGACCTTTGGCCGGACAACGACGGCATCTTCCTGGACATCATCCACACCAACCCGGACTACTCCGACGAGGCCCTGTTCGCGATGCGCAAGGAGGGGCTCGATCCGGCGAAGGACGAGGACGTGGCCACCTACGCCCAGGGCCGGATTCTCAACTACTACCGGCGGACGACCGCCGCCTGCCGGAAAAACAGGAAGG
>Ga0302279_10003203_pt1 | contig 20693 bp, 16 predicted proteins | sample III_Bog_N3_3_FD_194541 | JGI IMG/M metagenome (GOLD analysis project Ga0302279, IMG submission 194541) | Peat permafrost microbial communities from Stordalen Mire near Abisko, Sweden - III_Bog_N3_3 | ecosystem: Environmental > Terrestrial > Soil > Wetlands > Peat | place: Sweden: Abisko...
GGGCCTGCCGGGCGCCGGTGAGCTCGGCGTGGGCGCGCTGCGCCTCGGCGACGGCGCCCACCAGCGCCTCGCGGGCGGTGACGATCGCGGCGGCGGCCTTGCCGGCGCCGAAGGCGGCCTCGGTGCGCTCGCCGTCGAGCTTGTTGATGCGGACCCCGAGCTCGTCGACGGAGCGCTTGAGGCGCTCCACCGTGCCGCGCATGGCCGTGGCGCGCTCGCGCACGCGGGCCACGCGCACCTTGCGCTCGGTCACCACCGACTGCTGGCCGAGCACGCGCTCGCGCCACTCGGAGGCGAGCATCTCGGCGTGCTCCAGCGCGGCCTGGCCCTCCTCGCGGGCGGCGCGGCCGGTGTCGAGCTTGGCGCGCGCGCTCAGGTGCTCCTCGCGGGCGAGCTCGAGGGCGTCGATCATCTCCTCGAGCTCGCGCTCGACGGTGCCGCGGCGCTTGTCGGCGGAGCCGATCTGCTCCTCGGCGCGGCGGAGATCCTTCTCGGCGGTGACCAGGGCGAGCTCGCCCTGGTGGGCCTCGGTGCGAGCGCGCTCCAGCGCGGTGCCCACCTCGGTCATCCGCAGGCGGAGGGCCTGCTGCGCCTCGAGGAGCGCGGTGACCTCCTCGCTCTTCTTGGCCACCCACTCGTGCAGCTCGCGCATCTCGCGCTTCTGCTCGATCATGCCGGCGGCGACCGCGTCGCCCGAGCCGCCGCTGACGCGCCCGCCGGGGCGCACCACGGTGCCGTCGAGCGCGACCAGCGGGACGTCGGCGCCCGCGCGGGAGAGGCGGAGGGCGTCCGCGGCGGTCTCGACGACCACGGTCCCGCCCACCAGGGCGCGGGCGAGCGCCTCGTCCTCGGGGGCGTAGACGAGCCGATCGAGGAGCAGGCCGACCACGCCGTCGCCCCGCAGGGCCGTCACCGTCGCACCGGCGACGAACGGGGGCCGCGCGGCGACGAGCGAGGCGCGCCCGCCCTTGGTCCGCGAGAGCTCGGCGAGCAGCGCCACGCCGCGATCGAGATCGCTCACCACCACGCTCTGCAGCTCGGCGCCGACCAGGCCGGCGAAGGCGGCGGTCAGCTCGGCCGGGGCCTCCAGGCGGTCGGCGACGAGGCCGAGCAGCGACGCGTCCTTGGTCTTGAGGAGGGCCTTGACGCCCTGGCCGACGCCGTCGAGGCGGGCGTGCAGCTCCTCGAGGGCGCGCAGGCGGCTCCTCTTGAGGTTGAGCTCGTTCTTGGCGACGTCGACGGCGCGGTCGCTCAGCACCGACTGCTCGCGGAGCTGCTTCATCTCGGCGTCGAGGCGCGTCCGCTCCTCGGCGGTCATGCGCTTGCCCTCGGCGAGCTCGGCGGTGTGGCGGGTCAGCTCGGCGCGGCGCCGCTCCAGGTCCTCGCCCTCGAAGCGGAGGCGGCCGAGCTCGTCCTCGAGCTTGACCCGACGGGACGACAGCTCGGTGAGGCGCCGCTCGAAGCCGGAGAGCGAGGCCTCGGCCCCGGCCACGTCGGCCTGGGCGCGCGAGGTGCGCCGGCGCTGCTCGTTGGCCTCCTGGTCGGCGGTGCGCTCGCCGTGGCGCAGCTCCTCGAGGCGCTCGTGCTCCTCGATGGCGCGCTCGGCCTCGGCCGACTCCTCGTGCTCGACGGCGAGGAGCTGCGCTTCCAGCTCGGACTTCTCGCGCACCAGATCGCCGATGCTGCGCTCCAGATCGTGCTGCTCGAGGGTGGCGGCGGCGCGGCGCTCCTCCAGGTGGCGGAGCTTGTCGCGCGAGCGCGCGATCTCGGCCTCGTGGGTGCGGACCTCGTTGTCGGCGAGGAAGGCGGCGTTCTGGGCCTTCTCGGCGCGGTCCTCGCTGGTGAGGGCGGCCTGGCGCCACACCTCCAGCTCGGCCTCGCGCGCCGCGAGCGCCGCCCGGGCGACCTGCTCGCGCTCGGCCTGCTCGGCGCGGGCGCCCTCCTCGACCTTGTGGAGGGCGATGATCTCGAGGAGCTTGTGCGAGGCTTCGTGGAGGATGAGATCCTCGAGCTCGTTGCGGTAGGAGACGTAGCGCTCGGCCTTGGCGGCTTGGCGCTTCAGCGAGGCCAGGCTGCGCTGGATCTCGGAGACGATGTCCCCGATGCGCAGCAGGTTCTGCCGCGTCTGGTCCATCTTCAGCTCGGCCTGCTTCTTCCGCGCCTTGTACTTGGTGATGCCGGCGGCCTCCTCGATGAGCATGCGCCGGTCCTCCGGGCGGGCCGAGACGATGAGGCCGATCTTGCCCTGCTCGATGATCGAGTACGCCTTGGTGCCGACGCCGGTGCCGAGGAAGAGATCGGTGACGTCCTTGAGGCGGACCTGGGTCTTGTTGATCAGGTACTCGCTGGTGCCGTCGCGGAAGAGCCGGCGGGTGACGGCGATCTCGGAGTAGTCGCGGTACTCGAGCGGGAGCGTCGCCGTGATCTCCGGGTCGCCGTTGTCGAAGGTGAGCGTGACCTCCGCCATGCCGTGCGGGCCGCGGTGCTCCGAGCCGTTGAAGATGACGTCGGACATGGCGCGGCCACGCAGGTGCCTCGCGCTCTGCTCGCCCATGCACCAGCGGATGGAGTCGACGATGTTGGACTTGCCGCAGCCGTTGGGCCCGACGATGCCAACCACATCGGTGTCGAAGTGGATGACCGTGCGGTCGACGAACGACTTGAAACCGCTGATCTCGAGCTTTCGGATTCGCATGGGTCGGACTGCCGCGGCGAGCCTACTCCAGGCCGCGAAGGGTGTGTACGTAGTGTCACGTACCACCATGCGCGGCCATCGGTTCCGACGGGGGCGGGTCCTTCGTCGGTGCAGCTCTGCCCCGCCCCGGCAATGCCCAACCTGGAACCGCCCTCGGGACGCCTCCTTGACACATGGCGGCCAAGACCATACTTGTCGGTCGAGTTCCGGCTGCCCGGCGCGGGATTTTGTGATCCGCCTGCGCACCGGAACGACGGTCTTCGAGGAGTTTCGCCCATGCCCACGTACGAGTACGCCTGTTCGTCCTGCAAGCACGAGTGGGAGCTCGAGCAGTCCATCAAGGATAACGCGGCCACGGAGTGCCCGAGCTGCCACCTGGCCACCGCCAAGCGCCAGATCTCGCGCGGCGGCGGGTTCATCCTCAAGGGCGGCGGCTGGTACGCGGACGCGTACAGCTCGGCGTCCAACAAGAAGGTCGAGGCCAAGTCGGACGACAAGCCGGCGACCGCGACGAGCGCGGCCGTGAGCACGTCCGGCGGCACCTCCGAGGGCACGTCCGGCGGCGCCGGCGGAGGCACGTCCGGCGGCGGGTCGGAGAGCTCCTCGACGGCCGCCCCGCCCGCGGCCGCCCCGGCCAAGAGCTCGTCCCCTCCCGCGACCTAGGCTCCTGCTCCTCGCTCCTCGAGGCGGCCGCGAAGGCCCGGACCACGCCTCGCCATCCGGTGCTACGTTGGCCGGGATGGACGAACGCAAGCGTATCGAGGAGCTCCGGCAGAAGCTCCTGGACATGGACCTGGAGATCCTGCGCACCATCGAGAGGCGCGCCCGCGCCGCGCAGGATCTCTCCAAGCTGCGGAGCGGCTCGGCGCGGTACGCTGCCGTCTCCGACGGCGTGCACCTCGGCGCCCTGGAGAAGGCGGCGGCGCCCCCGCTCCAGCCGGCATCGATTCGCCCCATCTTCAACGCCATCGACGCCGCGTGCCGCGTCTTCGAGGTGGTGCCGCGCATCGTCTTCATCGGCGCCGACGGCGGCTTCGGGTGGATGGCCGCGCGCAGCCACTTCGGGCCGATGGCGGAGCTGGTCCGCGGAGAGAGCCCCGCCGCCGCCATCGAGGAGGTGGCGCGCTCCCGCGCCGAGTTCGCCGTGGTCCCCTACGAGTCGCTCGTGGACGGGCCCATCTTCCCCACCATCCAGGCCATCGCGGCCTCCGATCTCAAGCTCGTCGGCGAGCGCGAGGTCGCCCAGACCCTCGTCCTCGTCAACGGCAGCGGCAACCCCTCCGACGTCGAGAAGATCTACGTCGCCCCGCAGGATCACATCGCCTGCGTGCACTACCTGGAGGCCAACCACCCGCGGGCGCTGGTGCTCGACGTGCGCTCGCCGATCATGGCCTGGGAGCTCGCCGGCGAGAACCGCGGCAGCGCCGCGATCGTGCCGCGCGGCTCGGTCGGCACCCACGACCTCCGGATCGCCCGGGAGAACATCGCCGACGCCGGCGAGGTGCGCATCCGCTACGGCATCATCTCCCGCCTGCCCGCGCAGCGCTCCGGCGCCGACGCCACCGCGCTGCTCTTCAGCGTCCACGACCACCCCGGCGCGCTCCACGACATCCTCCAGCACTTCAAGGAGCGGAGCTGCAACCTGCGCCGCATCCAGTCGCGCCCGGTGCCCGGCGAGGGCTGGGAGTACCTCTTCTACGTCGAGGTGAGCGGTCACCTCACCGACCGCAGCCTCGTCGCCGCCCTCGAAGGCGTGAAGCGCGAGGCCAAGACCCTCAAGATCATCGGCTCCTTCCCCCTCGAGTTCCCGGAGCCGCCCCAGCCCGAGTCGCTGGAACGCCCGCGGTGATCGCCTTTCGGGGCTCTGCCCCAAACCCCCCGAGCGAACCCATGAAGCTCCCCCGCCGCCCGCTGCTCCTCCTCGGCGCCGCGCTCCTCCTCGCACCCTTCACGGCGCGCGCCGACGACAGCGGGTGGAGGCCCGACGCCACCGAAAAGGGCGTGGTCGTCACCACCAAGACCGAGCCCGGCCGCAGCCTCCCGATGTTCCGCGGCGTCGGCACCATCGACGCCGGCGTGTTCGAGATCCTCGCCGTGCTCGACGATCTGCCGCACTTCACCGACTGGATGGCGGACTGCATCGGCGCCCGGGTGGTCAAGCAGGTCAACGAGTTCGAGCGCGTCGAGTACAACCGGATCGCCGCGCCCTGGCCGGTGTCCGACCGCGACACCGTGGTGCGCTCGTGGGTCGAGGCCAGCCTGAGCAAGGGGGAGATCTGGGCCCGCTTCGAGTCGGTCGGGGTGGCGGGCGCGGGCCCCGTCTCCGGCGTCGTGCGCATGCCCCGGCTGGCCGGCTTCTATCACCTGGAGGCGGTCGACGCCGCGCACACCAAGGTGACCTACCAGGTGGACGCCGATCCCGGGGGGATGCTCCCGGAGTGGCTGGTCAAGCTGACCTCCCGCAAGATCCCCATCGAGACCCTGGTCGGCCTGCGCAAGCAGGTGGCCAAGACCCGCGGGCACTACGAGGAGTTTCTCAAGCGCTACGACCCGAGCAAGGGCGGCAAGGTGCCGGAGCAGTTCGCGAAGTAGCTCCGACCCGCCGGCGCGGTCAGCGACCCGGCCGGCGAGCGGTGACGCCCTTCGGCTTCGGCAGAGGCGCGGCGGGCGCCTGGACGGCGGCGGTGCCCATCAGCGGGGGCGTCTCGACTGCCGCGGTGCCCCCCATTACCGGGGTCGTCTCGACGGCGGCGCTGCCCATCACCGGGGGCGCCGCGGTGGAGATGGTCGGATACGGCGCCCGCATCTCGCCTTGCCTGACGGGCGCGCCCATACGCATCATGAGGGTCCCGAAGGCCATGGTCGCCAGCGCGCCCGCGGCGCCGGCGACGGCGACGGTCCGCTTCACGCGCTTCACCCGCTTCTTGCGCACCCCGACCGGGCAGTCGGTGGTGAGCACCTTGCCGTCGGCACGTTCGTAAAGGCGGACGCACAGCGAGCCCTCGGTCCGGGCGAGGAGCTGCTCGGCCTCGGCGCTGGCCATCGCCGAGAGGTTGTAGACGTTCTTCTGGCACGAGCCGCAGAACCGCACCCGCGCGTCGCCGACCATGGCCTCCCAGCTCGCGTCGCAGGGGCTGGCGATCTTGATGCTCTCGAGCAGCGGCAGCTGGCGCAACCGGGCCCGGTCGAGCCGCGCCTCCACCGAGGCGAGCTCGCGGGTGAGATCGTCCCTGACCTGGCCGGCGCCGGCGAGGGCCTCGGCCTTGCGGGTCGCCTCGGCGAGGTCGCGGCGCAGCTCGTCCCGGAGGGATTGGAGCGCGGCCTGGTCGTCTCGGTAGGACATGAGCCCTTTGACGGAGTGGAAGCGGAAAAGTTTTGCCGGATGCGACCAACCGGATCGTCACTCCTCCGCGAGCTTCTCCCCCGGCGGCCCCGCAAAGAGCCCGGCGAGCAGCCGGCCGGCGTCGTCGATGGCACGCCGCGCCAGCTTGGCCTTGCGCAGGGCGTGGCGCAGATCGTCGCGATCGAGGAACCCGGCGTCCTCGCGCCAGGCGTCCAGGTCGGGGTCGACGGCGCCGCTCGTCTCCAGGCGGTGCTCGTCCGCCAGGGCTTCGAGCGTCTCGGGCGAGGCGTCGCGCTCGTCGAAGTCGGGGTGGCGCGCGCGGACGATGCGGTCGTGCAGGGCCGCCGCCGCAGCGACCGGCGCATAGCGGTCCTCGAGGCGGAGCGCGTCGAGGATCAGCCGGGTGCTCCCCTCGACGTGGCGGGCGACGAGCAGCGAGCGGTGGAGGGCGCGGCACCGCGCCTGCTCGATCATGAGCGCATCCCAGGCGTCTTCGGCGAGGTGGTTCCTGGCGAGCCAGGCCGCGAAGACCGCGTCGTCCAGCAGGCCGCGCCTTCCGCGGAGCCGGCGCGCTTCGGCGGCGGCGTCCTCCGTCGTGATCGAGACGGCGAGGTGATCGGCCATGGCCAGCGCCAGCGCCCGGTTCGCCGCGTGGAACGCGACGTCCGGAAAATCCGGCAGGTGCAGCGCGGCATGCTCCGCGATGGCCGAGAGGGGCAGGTCGACGCCGTCCTGCGGGACGCGCCGATCGCGATCGTAGAGGGCGCGGAAGAGGTACGAGGGCTCCATCGCCGGCCGGGGGGGCCGCGGCGCGTCGGCCGGCAGATCGCGGAGGGTGGCGAGCAAGAGCCGGGCATCGGCGGCCTTCTGGTCGACGTACCGCTCGCGGACGAAGAGCGAGAGCCGCGCGGCGGTCGCAGCTTCGAGCCCGTCGCGCTGTGCCGCCGCGAGGACGCCGGGGAAGGTGCGGTCCACGAAGTAGATGGACCGGGCGGCGGCGAGGACCGCGGCGAGCTCGTCGTCGCCGACGACGTCCTCCGCGCGGGCGCGCGCGAGCGTGGCCCGGACGTTGACGAGCGGCTCACTGGCGCGGCGATAGCCGTCGGCGGCGGCGCCGTGGGCGAGCGCGACCTCGTCGTCACCGGTCAGCTCGCCGCTGCGGTAGGCGTCGTGGATGGCGCCGATGCCGATCATGCCGAACTCCGCCGTCTCGGCGGCGCGCAGCGCGCCCATGCTCGAGGCGCCGTAGACCCGCACCCCCGCTTCGAGGGCGAAGAGGATCTCCTTGTGCCACACCGAAAGATCCTGGCCGAACACACCGTCGATGAGCCCGATAGCGTCGGGGTGGTGCGTGGTCACCGCCGAGAGCAGATCCCCCTGGGCGGCGGGGGGGAGGTACCTGGCATCGAGGATGGCGCGCGCCTCGTCGAGCGGCAGGGTCGGGCCGAGGAAGATGACGATCTTCACGCGAAGCTCCGGGCGAAGGCGCGGGCGCGCGGCCCCACCGTCGCGAAGGGCGCGCGGAGCCCCTCGAGCCCGGGCACCACCACCTTCACCACGTGGAGCGGAAACTCCGGGCGAGAGAGATCGAAGACGATCACCTGGCCCATCCCGATCCGCTCCAGCCGCGCCAGCAGGACGTGGACATCCCCCTCGAACGTGGCGGTCGCCTCCGAGCGTCGGACCCGCGCGTCGACGAGCGCCGGCCGCTCGCGGAGCAGGAGCCGGGTCTCGGCGCTGTCCTGGCGGCGGAACCACCGGTGACGGGCGCGCGACACGTCGTCGCGCGACCCGGCGATGACCACGGCGCGCGACTGGGCCGCTTCGGTGATCGCACGCAGCATGGCCACCTGGGGATCGAGGTGGGCACCGTGCCCCCCGAAAATCCCGTTGCCGCGATCCGTCACGTCGCTGAGGAGCACCGTGTAGACCGGGACGTCGGTGTCCACCGCGCAGTCCATGATGAGCACCTCCACCTCGGCTCGGTCGAGGCGGGCCAGCAGCTCCAGCACCAGGGGGTGCTCGATGGTCTCGGGGCGGACCCGCGGCGGTAGATATTCCCGGCGCTCGCCGACCGCCCCGTGGCACGCGAGGGCGTCGCGCTCGATGATCTCGAAGAGGGCATGGCACAACGCATCGAGGAGGTTTTCGCCGGAGGCGAGCCCGTTGGTGCTGGACTGGAAGAGCATCATCTCCAGTCCGCGGACGGGGGGGCGGGCGAAGCTGACGATCTGCGAGGGCGCCGCCGTCTCGCGCTGCGCGCAGAGATCCCAGCCGACGGTCCAGTCGACGGGTCGATCGGAGCGGAACAGGGAGCCGCGCGCGAGCGGCAGATGGGCCTCCGGGATCACCGCCATCGTGCGGCAAAGCTCCGGGTGCGAGGCGTGGATCACCGGTAGCGTGACGCGCTCCGCGTGATGGATCTCGATGGCCTCCATCGCTCCAGAGACGAGCGCTGCGTCGAGCGTGAGCCCCTTTCCCGACGAACAGACGATGGTGGGGCTGTTGGGGCGGAAGGCCAGCGTGACCGGCACGCCGAGCCGGTCGAGACCGGTGATGTCGGCGAGGCGGGTGATCCCGGCGAGCGGCAACACCGGGCGTATCCGCTCCAGCATCGCTGCCGGGTCGACCGCCCGGTGGGTGCCTTGAAAAAAGCGCTTCGCAGCCCGGTGGGGCGCGCCGCGCACGAGGACGGGCCCTGTCGGAGCGCCCGCCCTCATCATCGCAGCGGGCTCGGGGGCTGATCCAGCTCGGCTCTCGGTTACCTCGGGCGCGGTCAGGACGGGGCCAAGCAGCACGTGCCTGCGTGGGCGCTGCCGGGAGCGAGGTTGGCCAGGCGAGAGACCCACTGTGCGTGCGCGCCGGTCGCCCCGTGGGCAACGGTGCTCTCCAGGGGCGCCAGCACGCCGGCGGCCTGCTTCAGCCGAACCAGCTCGGCGTCCAGCTCCGCCTGGGTAAAGTTAGGATCCAGGCCCCTGGACACGAGGTGAGCGGACCTTTCCGCCGCTGTCGATGCTTTATGGAGATCGTCCGCAAGGCTCGGGTCGAGGAGGAGCCTTTCAACAAACCGCTGGACGTGACTCGTGGTGCTCATCTCGGCTCCATCGCGTGGCGAGCGACGGCGCCAGCCGACACCTCATGCTACGCATCTCATTTGTGTAAACGTCCTTCGAGCGTCGTGTCAACAAGCAAGATGCCCTACTTCAGGGTCGCCATCCAGATGTCACCGTCGTTCGCGTGACGCTCGACGTACAGCCATTGCCCATCGTCGGAGATCGACGCGCCGAACAGCGTATCGGGCGCGACCGAGATGAGCACGTGGGACTTGCCGGACGCCGTATCGAGCAGGCTCACCCGGTCGTCGCCGGCGACGTAAAGGATGCGCCGGCCATCGCCGAGCCAGACGGGTGTCTCGACGGTGCTCGCGGTAGCGAAGGACTCGTAGTCGCCTCGCTCCACGGAGTAGACCCACACCTCGCGTCCGGGATCTCCGGGGCCGGCGGATCCGACCAGCGCTCGGCCGTCCGGCGACCAGTCATAGGCACAGAAGGTCTCTGTCGGGTGAGGCAGGGGCGGCAGCTTCTGGGGTACCTGCTCCTTCCAGGGGCGGCCGGGATCGAAGAGGAGAGTGCCCTCTCCCAGCCGGTAGGCGGCCATCTTCCGTCCGTCGGGAGACCATACCGGGATCGTGAGACGGCCCCCGGCCGTGAGGCGCGTGAGGCCGCTGCCGTCGACCCGGAGCGACCAGATGTCGAAGCCCCCGCCGCGGTCCGACGTGAAGGCGACTTGCTGGCCGTCCGGCGAGATGCGCGGCATGCGATCCCGGTAGGGATCGTCCGTGAGCTTGTGGCGGCCGGTCCCGTCCGGGCGAATGACCGCGATGTCCTCGTTCGGGCTCGCGACGACGAAGATCACGCGCCCGCCGACTTCCCGCGCGGAGAGGCCGGCGCCGACCAGGACCGGCGCCCCCACCACAGCCTCCGTCTGCGAATCGAAGCGCACGCGCTCGATCCGTGCTCGCAGCCCCCCGACGGCGTAGATCATCCGTGTCCCGTCCCGAGAGAAGCTGGCGTCGTACGCCGACCCCAGCGCCCCGTTGGTGACGGCCTCGGGGGGCCCCTGCGGCCGGCCGGAGCCCTCGTCGACGGGGACGCGCCATAGATTCATGTTGCCGCCGCGATTGCTGCTGAAATAGATCATGCTGCCGTCGGCGGACCAGCGCGGCGCCCAGTCGATCGCCGGATCGTCGGTGAGCTGGACCGGCTCGCCCCCACCGGCGAGCGGGGCCGTCCAGAGATCGCGGATACCGCCGCTGTGGCTGCCCCAGTAGGCGATCCGCGTGCCGTGAGGAGACGCCACCGCGTGGAGAGCGTCGCCCTTCACGACCAGCCTCCTCCCGCCACCATCCACCTGCACCGCCCACACCTCGCTGTCCTGGCCCGCGCGGAACTGGGGATCCTTGACCGGCTCGGTCGTCACTAGCAGCTCCAGCCCGTCCGGCGTCCACGAGGGCCGGTAGCCGAAGTCGGTGACGCGCCGCACCGACTCTCCGGTCGCGCCCATCACGAAGACCCCGCCGCCGAGCCGCTCCGATCGAAACGCGATGCGCTCGCCGTCCGGAGAGATCGCCGGCTCGGTGTCGTCCTCCTTGCAGTCGGCGGTGAGCACCATGGGGATCTCACCCCCCACCCGGAGCCGGTGGATGTCCCAGTTCCCCGCCGTGCGGCTGGCGTAGACGAACCACGTCCCGTCGGGCGCGAGGCTCGGGGAGAGCTCCGGGCCCTGATCGCTGGTGAGCTGGGTGAGGATTCCGACGATCGGCGCCCGCGTGCGGAGTGCCCCCTCCGCGCCGAGGTGGTGCCCGGCGAAGGCGGCCGCGGCGATGACCGCGAGCACCACCGGCACCAGGAGCAGCCGCCATGCCCTGCGATCGCGCGCTCCCACAGGGCCCTCCGCCGGGGTCGTGGGCGCGGCCGGCGGCAGTTGCCGCCCGGTCACCCTGGCGCTCGGCCCCCCACCACGCAGCTCCTCCTGGAGATCCTCGAGGGCATGGCGCAGGTCGGTGGCCGAGCGGAAGCGGGCGTCCGGCTTCTTCTCCAGGCAGCGGCGCACGATCTGGCCGAGCCGGAGCGGCAGCTCCGGCTTCAAGGTGCTCAGCAGCGGCGGGGTGTCGCGGAGGATGGCGGCGAGGATCGCCACGCCGGACTCCCCCTCGAAGGGACGCTGTCCGGTCGCCATCTCGAAGAGCACGATGCCCAGGGAGAAGATGTCCGACCGACCGTCCGCGCGCTTCCCCTCCACCTGCTCCGGGGACATGTAGGCCGCCGTGCCGACGATGTGCCCGGCGACGGTCATCGTCGCCGTCACCCCCGCGGGATCGGCGTCGAGGCTCCCGTCGCCGTCGATCCGGGCCAGCCCGAAGTCGAGCACCCGCAGGCGCTCGTCCGCGCCGATCATGATGTTCTGCGGCTTGAGATCGCGGTGGACGATGCCCACCTGGTGCGCGGCGCTCACCGCGTCGACGAGGGGGATTGCCCACCTGAGGAGCTGATCCAGCGGCAGCGCGCTGCCCTCGAGGATCTCGGCGAGGGTCTGGCCCTGGAGGAGCTCCATGGTGATGAAGAGGCGCCCCTCGCTCTCCTCGACCGAGTAGAGCGAGACCACGTTGGGGTGGCTGAGCGCCGCCGCCGCCTTGGCCTCGCGCTCGAAGCGCTGCCGGTCGGCGGGGTTGCCGGCGACCCGGCTCGGCAAGATCTTGAGCGCCACCTTGCGCTTGAGCTTCTGATCCTCGGCCGCGTAGACCTCGCCCATGCCGCCCGCGCCGATCTTGGCGAGGATCCGGTAGTGCGCGAGCGAGTCTCCGGCCGCGAGCCCCGCGTCGCCGCGCGCGCCCCGCGCCGCGGGAGCCGTGGGGTGGGGTCCGCCGCTCATCGAGCCGCGAGCCTATCACGGCGGCGACTCAGAGCCGCGCGAGCCTGGCCTTCAGCGCGGCCTCCAGGTGGGAGACGGCGTGGCCCACCTCGCGGACGACGTCCGGCACCTCGGCGCCCATTGCGCTCGAGAGCGCACCGCAGACCTCGCGCTGGAAATCGGTGAGGACCAGGCTTGCGGCGTGCGGCAGCGGCGTCCGGACGTAGGTCCGCGGGGTGAAGCTCACCGCGTCGGTGCGGGGCTCCGCGAGGGTGAGGAGCGGCTCCAGGGAGGGCGCAGCGGCGTCTCGGGCGCCGAGCGGCGAGAGGCCGTGCTTGTCGGCCAGGGTGCGGATCACCGTGGTGTGATCGAACGGCACCGCGCCGCCGGAGCGGACGACCGTGCCCGCCTCGATGTACGGCGAGATGAACACCGCGGGCACGCGCACGCCGAAGCGGGAGAAGTCGAAGCCGCCCTCCAGCGGGTACGGCGGCGGCACGATGGGTCGCGCCGCCGCGGGCGGCGGGACGTGGTCGTAGCAGCCGCCGTGCTCGTCGAAGGTCACCACCAGCAGCGTCTTGCGCCAGCCGTCCGGGTTGGCGCGGACGGCCTCGTAGACGTCGTTGATGAGCGCCTCGCCGGCGAGGATGCTGGAGGCGACGAGCGGATCGAAGGCGCTCGGCGGGTGCATGTCGTTGTGGTCGGCGAGGAGGCGGGGCTCGATGAACGTGTAGGCCGGGAGCTGGCCCGCCTCGCAGTCGGCGCGGAACGCGGAGAACGGGCGAAAATTCTCGTCGAGCGACGGATCGTGGAGGGTGCGGTGAAGCGCCCGCGTCAGCGAGAAGACGTTGCTCTCGTCGTAGTACACCCGCCAGGAGACGCCCTGCGCCGTGAGGCGGTCGAAGACCGTGGGCGCGTCGTTGGCGCGCCACTTGACGTAGTCGGCGTTGGTGACGAACCCGTGCGACTGCCCGGAGTGGAAGAAGGAGCGGTTGCAGAAGGTCTGGCTGGGGACCGAGCTGAACCAGCGATCGGAGACGGCGTACGCTCGCGCGAGTCCGCTCAGCACCGGGAGGGCGTCGGGGGTGAAACAGTTCATGATGACGCGGTACTGCGCCTCGGTGACCGGCTCGCCGGTGGGCAACTGGTCCGCCAGTGCGGTGAGGTAGTCCCGCACGAAGCCGCTCATGGGCGCAGGGGGATCGTGGGCCTCCGGGCGCCGGTCCTCGCCGTAGAGCTGGGTGCTGACGTGCGGGGAGAGCTCCTCCCCGGGGTCGGGGCAGGGATTGCACATGTCGCGCGGCGTCGCGAACGGCGCCTTCGCCACCGGCACGTCGCGCCCGTCCGGGCCGGGGTTGGCGAGGGCCTTGCCGTCGACGCCGTCGACGCCGTCGAACGCGGGCTCGGGGCCGAAGTCTCCGATGAAGTGCGCCGGGCGCTCGTCCTCGTAGAGGTAGCCGAGGAGGCTGTCGAGCGAGTGGTTCTCCAGCATGAGGACCACGAGGTGATCGAACTTGTCGAGGTTGCTCATCGGGGGGGCTGATCGGGAGGGTAGCGACGGCAGGGAGTGCCTGGAACGCTCAGCGGCTCCGTCGCTGTCTGGCCCAGCGCACCGCGGCCGCCGGCTGGAGCACGCCGGCGCCCTGCACCTCGCGCGGGAGGCCCTCGATGGGCCGGGCGGTCGAGAGCAGCCCCTCGCGGACCTGGGCGGGGGTGAGGCGCGGGTCGATCTCGAGCATCTGCGCGGCGACGGAGGCGGTGATGGGCGCGGCGAAGCTGGTGCCCTCGACGTGCTGATAGTCGGGCGAGATGAACTTCTGGTGCTGCATGCGCGCCGTGGCGGCGGCGAGCGTGGACTCCACCGAGGTGCGATCCCGCGAGGAGAGGCCACGTCCCTGGGAGGCGAAGTCGGCGCGCTCGAGGACCTCTTCGAGCACGGAGACGAGGTGGAACATCGAGGCTGCCTCGCGCGCCTCCAGGGTGCCGGGGAGCATCGGCGCGGGGAGCCAGACGGCGGGCGCGAGCAGGTCGGGCTTGCCGCCGCCGTAGCTGGAGGGGAAGCGCGTGTCGTCGCTGGGGTCGCGGGTGTTGCCGTCGTCCCACCCGCCGACGGTGATGGCCTCGGGCGCGGTGGCGGGGGCCTCGGGGGCCACGCCCTCGCGGTTGCCGGCGGCGGCGAAGACGACCACCCCGGCGCGCGTCACCTCGCGCACGGCGGCGAGGACGTCGGCCACGTTGGGATCGTCGCGGTCGACGCCGACGGAGACGTTGAGGATGCGCACGCCCGCCTCGGGGTGGCGGAGCGGGAACCGGATGGCGTGGGCGACGTGCTTGGCGCGCAGGGCGCCGGCCTCGTCCGTGCACTTGATGAGCACCACCTGCGCCGCCGAGGCGAGGCCACGGTAGCGCCCGGCCGAGAGGTAGCCGTTGCCGGCCGCGGCGCAGGCCGTCATCGTCCCGTGCCAGGCCCCGGGGCGCGGCGAGAGGAAGTCGTCGGCCACCGCCTCGGCGCGGGCGGCGTCGACGTAGACGAGGATGCGCCGCTCCGGCCGCATCAGATCGGGGTGGGGGAAGAAGCCGGAGTCGACCAGGGCCAGCACCACGCCGCGGCCGGTGGCGTCGGGATCGGCGTCGAGGCGCTCGGGGATGGAGAGGACCTGCGGGCGCGGCGTGTCTCGGATTCCCTGGCTCATCCCTCACCACTGAGCAGATCGTAAAGGCGGGGGGCGAACGCGGCGGCGACCGCGTGCTCGACCTCCTCGGCGGTGCGCAGGCGCATCGCCTCGGCGGCGACGCCCTCGGCCTCGGCGAGGGTGACCCGGCGGAACGCCTCCTTGATCTCGGGGATGGCGGCGGCCTCCATGGAAAAGTCGCGCATTCCCAGCCCCAGCAGGAGGATTGCCGCGAGCGGATCGCTGGCCATGGCGCCGCAGATCGACACCGGGCACTCCCACTCCTCGCCGGCGCGGATGACGCCGGCGATGAGGCGGAGGATCGACGGATCGAACCCCGAGGCCAGGTAGGCGAGCGAGCGGCTGGTGCGGTCGACGGCGAGGGCGTACTGGATGAGATCGTTGGTGCCGAGGCTGAGGAACGCGGCCTCCTGGGCGAACAGGTCGACGATGACGGCGGCGGCCGGCACCTCGATCATCACGCCCAGCGGGATCTCCTCGGCGTAGCGGTGCCCGGCGGCGCACACCTCGGCGCGGGCGCGGTTGAGGAGGGCGCGCACCTCGCGCAGCTCGACGAGGCTGGCCACCATCGGCACCATGATGCGCACGTCGCCGTGGGCGGAGGCGCGCACCATGGCGCGCAGGTGCTCGAGGAAGACGTCCGGCCGCGAGAGCGCGAGGCGCACCGCGCGCAGGCCGAGCATCGGGTTCATCTCCGGGGGCACCTTGAAGGTGGAGGCGAACTTGTCGCCGCCGATGTCGAAGGTGCGCAGCGTCACCGGCTGGGGCCGCATGGCCTCGACCACGGCCTTGAAGATCTCGTACTGCTCGTCCTCGGTGGGGGGCGAGACGCGGTCGATGTAGAGGAACTCGGTGCGGTAGAGGCCGATGCCCTCGGCCCCCTGGTCGCGGGCGAGGATCGCCTCGGCGGGCAGCTCGACGTTGGCGCGGAGGCGGAGGGCGATGCCGTCCTTGGTGGCGGGCGGGCGATCGCGCGACTCCTGCAGGCCGCGGGCGAGCGCGGAGTGGCGGGCGGCGCGGGCGCGGGCCTCCTCGATCTCGGCGGGCGAGGGGCGGACGATGACCGCGCCGCGGAGGCCGTCGACGATGATCGTCTCGCCGGTGGAGATGCGGGTGACCGCGCCGCTGACGCCGACGACGCAGGGGATCTCCAGGGCGCGCGCCATGATCGAGGTGTGGCTGGTGCGCGTGCCCACCTCGGTGACGAAGCCGGCGACGGGCTCGTCGACCATGGCCGCGGTGTCGGCGGGCGAGAGGTCGCGGGCGATGATGATGAGCTGCCCGTCGAGCTTGGGCATGCGATCGTGGGTGCGCCCGCCGAGCGCGCGGAGGAGGCGCTCGCCGATGAACTCGACGTCGTGGCTGCGCTCGCGCAGGTAGGGGTCGTTGACCGACGAGAGGCGCTTGGCGTAGGCCTCGATGGCGCTGGCCACCGCCCACTCCACGCAGCGGAGCTCGCCGGTGATCTGGGTGCGCACCGCCTCGGCGAGGGTGACGTCGCCGACCATCAGCACGTAGGCCTCGAGGATGGAGGCTTCGGCGCTCTTGCTCTCGACGCGGCGAGCCATGTCGCGGAGATCCTGCTGCGCGTTGCCGACGGCCAGCTCGTAGCGGGAGAGCTCGAGGCCGACCTCGGCCGGCTCGATCCGGCGGTGGGCGTAGGCCTCGCTGGGGGAGCCGAGGACCACGGCCTTGCCGATGGCGACGCCCGGCGAGCCCGCGATGCCGCGGAGCAGCTCCGACTCGGGGCCGTGCGAGACGATCACTCCGGCTCTCCGAAGCGGTCCGCGATGAGCCGGCCGATGGCGTCGACGACGACGTCGGCGTCGGGGCCCCGCGCCTGGACCTCGATGACGGTGCCCATCGAGCCGCAGAGGAGCAGCACGCCCATCACGCTCTTGGCGTTGGCAGCCTGCCCGTCGGGCCCGGCGACGTTGACCTCGCCGGGGTAACGGGCCGCGATCTGCACGAGCTTCATCGCCGCCCGGGCGTGGAGGCCCTTGACGTTGACGATCTCGAATCGGCCTATCGCCGTATCGCCGCTCACTTTTCAGCCCCCTCGATACCTCCCCTTGGCGGGGGGTAGGAGCCGAAGATATCCGCTCGCGCGACGTCGCGGTGAAAAACGAGGATGGGGAGCCCAGTCTTTTCGCGGAGCCGGTCGGAGAGCACCTGGGCCACGGCGACGGAGCGGTGACGCCCCCCGGTACAGCCGATGGCGACGGTGAGGTAGCTCTTGCCCTCGCGCTCGTAGCGGGGCAGCGAAAAGGCCAGCAAATCCTCGATCTTGGCGACGAACTCGACCGCCTCGGGGCTCCGCATGACGTGGGCGCGGACCTCGGGGTGGACGCCGGTGAGGTTGCGCAGCTCCGGCACGAAGAAGGGGTTGTCGAGGAGGCGGACGTCGAGGACCAGGTCGGCGTCGACGGGGATCCCGTACTTGAAGCCGAACGAGACGAACCGCGTCACCATCCGCGGCTGCTCCGCCTTGCCGGGGCCGAGGTGGGCGATGACCTGCCGCCTCAGGTCGTGGACCGACAGCAGCGTGGAGTCGATGACCACCGAGGCGACGGCGCGCAGCGGCGCGAGGCGCTCGCGCTCCAGGCGGATGCCGTCGAGGACCGCCACCGCGCCGAGGTCGGCCCGCATCCCCTCGCGCGCGCCGCCGGCGAGGGGGTGGGGCCGCCGGCTCTCGCTGTAGCGGCGGATGATCGACTCGTCCGAGGCGTCGAGGAAGAGCACGACCAGGTCGCGATTGCTGGCCGCGATGCGCGCCAGCGTCGGGGCGGCGCCGTCGAGGAACGAGCCCACCCGCACGTCGACGCCGAGCGCGACGCGGCCGATGCCGCCGGCCTCGCAGACCTCGACGGTGCGCTCGAGCAGCGCCGTGGGGAGGTTGTCGATGCAGAAATAGCCGAGGTCCTCCAGCGAGTTGAGCGCGGTCGACTTGCCGGCGCCGGAGAGGCCGGTGACGACGACGACGCGCACCCGCTCGCTCTTGCCCGGCTCGCTCTTGCCTGACTCGCCCATCCCTGGCCTCTTGCCTGACTCGCTCATCCCTGGTTACGCGGCTTACCACGCCCCGACGACGGGCCAAATGCCGTCGGTTTGGGGGCGGCGCCCCCCTCGCGAGGCGCGCACGGGGGCAGCCCGGCGATGCCCCGCAGGTCGCCGGCCTCGGACTCGGGAGGGACCGGGGTCGCTCGCTCGACGCGCACCACGACGGCCTGCGAGCCGGTCTCGGGGCGGGGACGGGCGGGAGCCGCGGCGCCGGACGAGGGCGGAGGGGGCTGGTGGCGCGCGGTGGGCCTGGGATTCCCCCCCGTCGCGACCGGGCGGGTGTTCTGGAGCGCCGAGCTCATGGTGACCGGCGGGAGCACGGCCGACTCGTCACCGACGCTCTCGCGGGGACCCCGGCGGGCGGCGACGCTGGCCACGCTCCCGGCGTGATCGGGCGGCACCTCGCTGCCGAGCAGCGCGCCCTCGAGGTTGCCGAAGAACTCGCGGGCGGCGTGGTGGCCGGCGTTCTTGAGCAGCTCGTTGCGGGCGGCGACCTCGAGGATGGAGGCCATGTCGCGCCCGGGCCGGACGGGGATCATCAGCTCGCGGATCGGGACGCCGAGGATGACGCTGTGGCGATCGTCGAGGCCGAGCCGGTCGTACTCGGTGTCCTTGGACCACTCGACCAGCCGCACCACCACGTCGATGCGCTTGCGCTCGCGGATCGCGGTGACGCCGTAGAGGTCCTTGATGTTGAGGATGCCCAGGCCGCGCACCTCGAGGTGGTGGCGGAGCAGCTCGGCGGCGGCGCCGAAGACCATCCCCGGGGGGCGGTAGTCGCACTCGACCGCGTCGTCGGCGACCAGGCGGTGCCCGCGCATCACCAGGTCGAGCGCGGTCTCGCTCTTGCCGATGGCGCTCGGGCCGACCAGGAGCAGGCCCACGCCGAACACGTCGACGAGCACGCCGTGCATGCGCAGCCGCGGGGCCAGGCGGTCGTCGAGGAGCGCGTGGAGGGCGTTGATGGTGACGCTCGACCGCTCGTTGGAGAGGAGCAGCGGGGTCTCCGCCTCCTCGGCGCACTGGACCAGCTCGGGCACGGGCATCACGCCGACGCCGGACCCCTCGTCGGAGTCGGTGAGCGCCTGGGTGAGGATCAGGCAGGAGAGGCTGAGCTTGAAGAACCCGCGCAGGCAGCGCAGGCGATCCTCGGCGCCGAGCCGGTGCAGGAACGAGAGCTCGGTCTGCCCCAGGATCTGGACGCGCGTGGGGACGATGCCGTGGAAGTGCCCGACCAGCGCCAGCCCCGACTTCTGGATGCGCGCGTGCTTGACGGGCCGGTCCAGCCCGGCCTCGCCCGCGAGGAGCACCAGATCGACGCCGAGCGCCGGATCGAGGAGCAGCGAGCGCACCGTCACCATGGGCGGCGCGCCGGGCTGCAGCGGCGGAGGCGCGCCGCTCACGGGGCGGAGGTCCTCCCCTCCTCGGCGGCGATCAGCGCGAAGGCCTCGGGGCCCGTGGGCGCCGCGACCAGGCGCGCGCGGAAGGCGTCGTCACGGAGGAGGCGCGAGACGCGGGCCAGCGTCTTGAGGTGCTCGCCGGTGGCGCGGCGCGGACCGATGACCGCGAAGAGGATGCTCACCTTCGCTCCGTCGATGGCGTCGAAGTCGATCGCGGTCGGGCAGAGGAGCACCGCGCCGACGGTGCGGTCCAGCCGATCGATGGAGCCGTGCGGGATGGCGACGCCGCCCCCCACGCCGGTCGACTGGAGGCGCTCCCGCTCGTTGAGGACGTGCTCGATCTCCTCCGCGGAGATGCCCAGCTGCCGCTGCCCGAGGAGAGCCGCGAGCCGGTGGATGGCGTCGCGCTTGCTCGTGACGACGCCCTCGGCGGGGCCGGCGACGGAGACGAGCTCGGGGGTGAGAATTTCGCTTACGCCCATGGTCCTGTCGGGTGGGGACCGGACGCCCGCCTCTCCCCGCGTCGGGCATCCTGGAACGCCCGGCGCGGAGGGGCGGGCGTCGCTGCCCGCGTGGTGGGGTGGGAGGTTGCTGCGTGCCTGGGGTCGCTCTGGCTCCCGCTCAGGACCGCGAGGTGCGCGCTCCGACGGGGGCCTCGTTCTCGACCTCGACCGCGAACTGACCGGCGGTGGTGCCGCCGCGCTTCTTGGCCATGGTGGCGCCCTTCGCGCCGCGGATCTGGCGCTCCAGCTTGTCGTGGACCATGTCGATCGACGCGTACATGTCCTGGGTGCTCTCGGTGGCGTGGAAGTGCGCGCTGCCCGAGGCGATGTTCACATCGGCGACGTGGTCGAGCCCCTCGACGGCGAGGGTGACCTGCGCCGTCATCGCCGTGCGGAGGAACTTCTGGAGCTTGGCCAGCTTCTCGCGCACGTGGTTCTTGACGGCATCGGTCCCCTCCATGTGCCGGAACGTGATCGTGATATTCATCGTGAATCGGCCTTCCTTACTTGCCCAGAGACTGGGGGCGACGATGTTCACCGGGCGCAGGTTGTGACACCCCACCGTAACACCGCCAGGGGCGGTCGGGCGCACGATTGTGGGGGTGTTCACGATGAGCTTTTTTCTGCGCGGGGAGGATGGCCAAGGCCTTGCTTCACGGGCCCGCGGCGGCTTCATTCTCCCGTGGCGGCACCACTGCGTAGTGCTGCTGCACCAGCGGATCGCGGCAGAAGTCGGCCGGCTCGGCGACGAGCGCGACCTCGCCGTCGAGGAGCAGGGCCGCGCGGTCGCAGAGGCGGAGCGCCTCGGCCACGTGGTGATCGGCGAGGAGGACGGCGGCGCCGGCGTCGGCGAGCGCCCGGAGGCGTGCCCCCGCCCGCTCGGCGCCGTGGGGATCGATGGCGGCGAAGGGCTCGTCGCAGAGGAGCACGCGCGGCGCCGCCGAGAGCGCCCGAGCGAGCTCGAGCCGGCGGCGCTCGCCGCCCGAGAGCGCGCCCGCCCGCACCTGGGCGCGGCCGGTGAGCCCGAGCTCGTCGAGGAGCCGAGCGGCCGCGCGCGCGTCGTCCCGGCGCGGCCTTTCGGCGTGGCGC
>Ga0302279_10003204_pt1 | contig 20693 bp, 11 predicted proteins | sample III_Bog_N3_3_FD_194541 | JGI IMG/M metagenome (GOLD analysis project Ga0302279, IMG submission 194541) | Peat permafrost microbial communities from Stordalen Mire near Abisko, Sweden - III_Bog_N3_3 | ecosystem: Environmental > Terrestrial > Soil > Wetlands > Peat | place: Sweden: Abisko...
CCACACCGGCATCGAGCTGACCCGGGGCGAGGTCTGGCTCGACGTCCCGGGCTCGGAGCGCGCCTCCGGGCGTGACGGCCTGGTGCACACGCTCGGGAAGGTCTCGGTGTCCGCGGCCGACGCGGGGCTCTCGCTCCGCCTCAGCGGCGCGGACGTCTCGGTCTACGTGGCGCGCGGGCTCGCGGTGGTGATGGCGCCGGGGGGCCGCGTCGAGGTCAACGCCGGCGAGCAGGCGCAGATCAAGGGCGACGACAAGCCGGCGGTGGCGCCGGTCAAGCTCTGGGAGGACTGGACCGGAGGCATGGGCGATCACGGCCCGGTGACCGGCGCGGGGAGCGGATCGGGGCGCATCTACGGCATCGATCGCAACGCGCTCGGCGGCACGCCGGCGCGCACGCTGGAGATCAGCAAGCAGTCGGTGCGCGCGGTGATCCGCGACGGCCTCGCCGAGACCGAGGTCGACCAGACCTTCGCCAACCCCGGCGGCCGCGAGGTCGAGGGCTGGTACTGGTTCACCGTGCCAGAGCGGGCGGTGGTCACCTCGTTCGCGGTCGAGACCGACGGGAGCCTGATCGAGGGCGAGGTCATCGAGAAGCAGGAGGCGGTGGCGCAGTACGCGCGCGCCATCCGCCAGGCGCACGAGCCGGCGCTGCTGGAGTGGATCGACGGCCGCAGCTACCGCGCCCGGATCTTCCCGGTGCCCGCCTCGGGCTCGCGCCGGGTGGTGCTGCGCTACCTGGAGATGGCCGCGTCCCGCGGGGGCAAGTTCGAGTACGTGTACCCGCTCCGCGGAGCGGTCGGCGAGCCGGTGACCATCGGCGAGTTCTCCCTCACCGTCGATCTCGGCGACGCGGCCAGGGGGATGCCCATCGCCACCCTCGCCGACGCCGTCGTGGAGGACGGCGGGCGCCTCGTCACCATGCGCCGCAGCGGCTACACCCCGCGCGCCGACTTCCAGCTCGAGGGCAGCCTCCGGTCGCAGACCGCCCCCTTCCGCGTCGCCCGCTACTCGGCCGGCGGCGACCTCGCCGACTACGTGATGGCGCGCTACGTGCCGGAGTACGACTGGGCGCACCTCCCGCAGCAGCCGGGGGATCTGGTGGTGGTGGTCGACACCTCGGCCTCCGCCGACGAGGCGGCCCGCGCCCAGAAGACCGCCGCCGCCGAGGCCGTGCTCCGCGCGCTGTCACCCTCCGATCACTTCGCGCTCATCGCCCTCGATACGACGCCCGTGGTGATCTATCCGAAGGAAGAGCTGGCCGAGGCCTCCGAGAAAGAGATCTCCACCGCCATGGAGAAGCTCGCCGAGCACGCCAGCGGCGGCGCCACCGACCTCGGGGCGCTCTTCGACGTGGCCCTCGGACGCGTCCACGGCAGGCCCCAGCCCGCGGTGGTCTACATCGGCGACGGCCTGCCCACCTCGGGCGAGATCCTTGGCGACAAGCTGGCGGAGCGCCTCCGCCGCGCCCTCTCGACCAGCCGGGCCCGCTTCTTCACCGTCGCCGTCGGCGGCGACGCCAATCATGCCCTCCTCCGCGAGCTGTCGCGCGCGGGCGGCGGGCAGGCCTTCCGCATCGACGACTCGGCCGGGTCCACCGCCGAGGTGCTGCGGCTCGCCAGCGCCGTCAAGACGCCGACCATCACCGACCTCACCGTCGACCTCGGCGCCGGCCTCGACGAGCCGATGATCACCGCCAGCGGCAAGGTCTCCCGCGGCGAGGAGATCGTCCTGCTCGCGCGCACCCACCACGCCCTGCCCGAGAGCGCCACGGTGAAGGGCATCCTCGCCGGCCAGCCCTACGAGAAGATTTACCGCATCGAGCTCGACGCCGGCGTGGGCGCGGCGCTGGTGCCGCGGCTGTGGGCGGCGGAGAAGATCCGGCGGCTCCTCGGCGAGGCCACCGATCCGGACGAGCACCGCGGCAAGGTCGTCGAGCTCGGCCTCGACTACGGGCTGGTGACGCCCTTCACCAGCATCCTGGCGCTCGACAGCGAGCAGGCCTACGCGCAGCAGGGCATCCACCGCCGCCGCTCGGCGCTGCGCGGGGTCCGCCTCTCCGCGCTCACCCCCGCCGAGGAGCGGCGCATCGTCGACTCCATGGCGCCGCTGCCGCCGGTGTCGATGATGGGCTGCAAGAGCGAGGCGCCGGGTGCCTCCTTCGACCGGGAACAGTCGGCCGCGGCGCCCGCTCCGCGAGCGGCGGCCGCGCAAGCGCAGGGGGCGGTGGGCCCGACGATGGCCGCCGCTGGGGACGCACCTGCCGCCACTGCGGCGGCCGTGAACGAGGTGACCGTGGACAAGCTCGATTCTGTGGGCCCCGGCGCTTCACCGGGCGGTGGGGGAACCGCCAAGGAGTCGAACGGCCTGCAGCCGGCAGCGCCTCCACCTCCGGCGGCACCTGCGCCCGCGGCAGAAGGCATCGGTCTCGGTGGCATCGGCACCTTCGGCGCGGCGCCCAGGGGGGCGCGAAAGCCCGCTGCGGTCGCGCCGGCCCACGAAGGGCGCGCCAAGGTCGCCGCGCCCGTCAAGAAGGCGCCTGCGGTCGTCCAGGCGCCGAAGCCGCCCAAGCCTCCCCCCGCGCCTCCCATCGTGCAGTGCAGCGACACCGCTCGCCGCCCGCTCGCCGAGCGCCTGGTCGTGTGGCAGGGCCGGCTCCGGCACGCCACCACCGCGGCGGAGATGATCGCGCGCTACGAGGGAGCGCGCACCACCTGCGAGATCCCCGACTTCCGGGCGCAGGCTGCGCTGCTCTCGCTGATCCAGGCCCGGGTCCGCACCGAGGGCGGGGCCGACGCGCTGCTCGCGCACTTCGCCGGCCAGCGCGAGACCCAGAAGTTCGTCGCCCACGCCATCCTCCGGCGCAGCGTCGATCCGCGCATGGTCGCGGTGGTGCGGCGCGTGCTCTTCGAGGACAAGGCGCGCTGGGCCGAGATCGACAACGAGCTGGCCGCGCTCGCCACCCCCGAGGACCGCGCGGCGCGCCTGCGCCAGCTGCTGGTCTCGTTCCCCGACGACCCGGAGGCGATGGTCCGCCTGGTGCGCGCCCTCGCCGATGCCCGGCAGAAGGACGAGGCGCTGGCCCTGGGCCGGCGGCTGCGGGAGCGCGGGTTGATGAGCCCGGCCCTCTCGCTGGTCCTCGGCGACGTGCTCGCCGACAGCGGCTTCGCCGACGACGCCGCGCGCACGTACTCGGAGATCGTCGAGTTCGACCCCCAGAGCGCCGAGTCGCGCCGCCTGCTCGGCGACGTCTACCTGCGCCACGGCTGGTATCCCGCCGCCTACCGGCAGTACCGCACCCTCACCGACGTCGCCCCCGCCGATCCGGTCGGCTGGCTGCGCCTCGCCGCGTCTGCCGCAGGGGCGGGCCGCGTCGACGAGGCGCTGCGCATCGAGCGCCAGGTGGCCACCGCCGAGGGGACGCCCGGCCCCGACGATCCACGCGCGTGGGCGCGGCTGCTCTCCGCGGGACGGCTGGGTCGGCTGCTCGCCGAGGCGGGCAGCGGGCAGACCGAGTCCGCGTCGCGCAAGCTCAAGGAGCTGGGCGTGCTGACCGGACCGGCGGCGCTGGTGATCCTGACCTGGGAGGACTTCGGGGCCGCGCTGTCGCTCGCCGGAAGCTCCGGCGGTCAGGAGGAGCCGGTCGGCGAGGCCACCGTGGGCTTGCCGGTCGGGCTCGACGCGCTGCTGCTGCCCGCGGCGGACGTGGATCGGCTCAAGTGGACGGTGCGGTGGAAGAACGATCCGCCGGGCCACGACGTCGCCTTCGTGCGGACCACGCTGATCTGGGACGGCAAGACGTTCCGCGTGAGCGTGTCCACGGGCACCCTCGGGGCCAAGAGCAAGGAGGTCGCGCTCTGATCGGGCGCGTCCCCAAATGATCGAGATCTGGCTCTTCGGTCGGCTCCTGGTCACCCTGCCGTCGGCTCTGTCGGTGGTGCTGGTGATCGTGGCGCTGACGAGCGTGACCTACCTGGCCACGATCCTCACCCCCGCGCTCAACACGGTCGCGGGCTTGCGCTGGAGGGGGCGCGCGCGGGTGCTCGGCCTGAGCACTGCGACGGTCACGCTCGCAGCGGCGCTCCTCGAGCTGCGGGTCGGCGGCGCGGGGGGAGGCGGCGAGCTGGTCCCCTCGCTGGCGGTGAGCCTCGCGGCGGCGGCGGCGAGCGGTGCGGCGGTGGCGTTCGTGGCTCTCGGTGCCGGAGCGAGCGCAGCGCTCCTCGCGGCGGCGCGAGAGCGGCGGCGCGTGGCTGTCCTCGCGGCTCTCGCCACGGACAAGCGTCGGCTCCAGGTGTCGCGTCGTGCTCACCTGGAGGGGGACGATGTCCGGAACGAGGTCGCCGACGCCACGGCCGCCCTGGCGCGGCTGCAAGCGGCGCTCGACAAGCTCGCCGGGACACAGGTCGCCCTGGAGGCGCGGCTCGGCGCCCTCGACGACGCCGCGGCCGCCGGCGAGCTCGGTCGCGAGCTGCGCCGCACCCGCGACGAGGTGGCGACCAAGCTCGACCTCGGCACCCGCATCCTCGGCGCGGCGGGAGCGGCCACCTTCCGGCTGGCGTGCAGCGCGCCCCTGCGCCGGCTCCTGCGGCGCCGTCCGCGCGACCTGACTCGCGGCGTCGGCGATGGTGCGCCGGCGCTGGCCGCGGCGGTCGCGGTCCTCGAGGGCTTCCTCGGCGAGGCGGACCTGGTCCGCGGGGAGCTCGCGGCCCTCGAAGGCAAGCGTCCCCCGCCCAGCGAGCACGAGGGCGCCGGGGACGATCCCTGGGCACAGGCCATGCGCGACCTCGCCGCCATCGAGGACGCCTACGGGGCGGTACGCGATCGCCTCGGTGCGCTGGTGATGCGCGGCGCCGCGCGCGCGGACATGGAGGCGGTGGCGAGCGCCGCCGGGGAGGTCTCGGCCAAGGCGCGCGCCTCGGGGATCCCGGCGAGCGACCTGCAAGAGCTGGTCTCCGAGGTCACCCGCGCCGAGTCGGCCATCCTGCTGGCGACCCCCGGCGAGCTGGATGGCCGCTCGCTCTCGGAGGCGCTGGCGCGATCGATCGCCGCCCTGGGAGAGGGCGACGGCGCCTCGCTCGACGAGCTGCTGGAGGCCCTCCGCGAAGTGGGTTGAGGAGGACGCAGACACCGCCGGGCGCGGCCCCGTGGGGGCCCGATCGACGCCGCCCTGCGGCTGGGCTAGGAAGCGCCCATGGCGACCCTCGAGCTCGAGCTCCCCAGGCTGTGCGGGCAGATCATCGTCGGAGGCTTCGACGGCCCGGAGCTCTCGCCCCGCTTCGAGAAGGCCCTGCGCGAGGGGCGGCGCGGCGGCGCCATCCTCTTCAGGCGCAACGTTCCCGACCTCGAGACGACCCTCCGCGTCTGCGAGTCGCTGCGCGCCGCCGCCTCCTCTGAGCTGCCCCCCTTCATCGGCATCGATCAGGAGGGGGGGCGGGTCACCCGCCTGCCGGCGCCGTTCCTGACCCTCCCCCCGATGCGCCTGCTCGGCGAGATCGGCGATCTCGCCCTGATCCGCCGCGCCGCCCGCGCGGTCGCCACCGAGCTCGCCGCGGTGGGCATCAACCTCGACTTCGCGCCGGTGCTCGACGTCGACTCCAACCCCGAGAACCCGATCATCGGCGACCGCTCCTTCGGGCGCGATCCGCGCACCGTGATGCGCTCGGCGGTCGCCTTCCTCCAGGGCCTCCAGGACAAGAGCGTCCTCGCCTGCGGCAAGCACTTCCCCGGGCACGGCGACACCTCGGTCGACAGCCACCTCGACCTGCCCGTGATCACGCACGACCGCGCCCGGCTCGAGCAGATCGAGCTGCCCCCCTTCCGCGCCGCCTCGGGCGCTGGCATCGCCTCGATGATGACCGCGCACGTCGTCTGCGAGGCGCTCGACGCCGGCGTCCCGGCCACGCTCTCGCGCGCCATCTGCGGCAGCTTGCTCCGCGCCGAGATCGGCTTCGACGGCGTGCTGTTCTCCGACGACCTGGAGATGGCCGCGGTCGCTGCCCGCTACCCCATCGAGGAGTCCGCGGTCGAGGCCGTGTGGGCGGGCTGCGACGCCCTGCTCATCTGCCGCAGCGAGGACCTGCAGGACCGCGCCCACGAGGCGCTGGTGAAGAAGGCGGAGCAAGACCGGCGCTTCCGCGACCGCTGCGTCGAGGCGGCGGGCCGCTGCCTGCGGGTGCGCCGCCTGGCGCCGCCGCGGCCGATCGGCGACCGGGCGGCGCTCGGGGAGATCGTCGGGAGCGCCGCCTCGCGTGCGGTCCTCGAGGAGATCAAGGCCGCCGTCGAGGCGCGGGCCAAGGGGATGAACTAGCGGGAGCCCCACGTTCGCGACGCCCCGGCCGTTCGCTCCGTCGAGGCGCGGCCGGCGGGCCCCTTACCTCACGACAGCAAGGCGCTGGCCGATCCGGGCCAGCGAGACCGGGTAGGGGGCGGCGGCCCAGCGGTTGGGCTCGACCTCCTGGGCGATGCGGATCGAGGGGAAGAAGTCCTCGTCGATGCACTCGATCATGCGCCCGCCGGCGACGAGCCGGAACGCATGGTGCGCGGGCTCGAGGGGTACGTTGCGGCGCGGATCGGCGGCCAGCTCGGCGATCCAGGCGGCGTGGCTCCGCAGATCGTCGGCCCCGTCCCCGCCGGGGTAGGCGCGAGCCATCTCCTCCCAGCGCACCGGGACGAGATCGAGGACCCGCTGCGCGTCGCCGCTGAAGAGCGCGGCGTGGAGGTCGCGCAAAGCCCCCTCGGCTTCTCGGCGGGTGAGGTCGTCGAGCGCCAGCACCGGCGCCTTCTGCCAGGCCCAGGGCCCGAAGCTCATCCCCAGGTCGATCGAGACGGTGCGCCGTCGCGGGGCCATCTCCGCGTCGTCGGCGGAGGGAGGCGCGTCGGCGCCGCGGTAGGCGAGGGTGCAGAGCACCTGGCCGTTCTCCGGGGAGGCCATGACTCCGGTTTCGTAGGCGACGAGGCGCGCCACCGCCTGCGCGGTGGGCCGGGCGGCCTCGCGCCGCGGAGCCTTGTTGTCGAGCGGCGTGCCCTCGACGTCGACCCACAGCACCAGCTCGTTCATCCCGCTGACGAGCAGGTGGTGCACCGGCACCGAGATCTCGAAGGTCGGTCGTCGCACCGGCAACGAGGGGAGAGGGACGTCGTTGAGCCACAGCTCCCCCGAGCAGTCGGTCAGCTCCAGCTCGGCGTGGATGGCGCGGGGCATCTACGACATCCCCACGGTGCGCGTCAGAGGTGCCATGAGGAGCTTGGCGTCGAAGATCTTGTGGACCGAGACGTGGGGGACACCGGTTCGCAGGTTGGTGGAGTGGAAGTACCAGCCGGTCTCCAGGGAGCGGACGGCGAGCGAGTAGGTGATGGCGTTCTCGGTGGGCTTGATGTCGACCCCGCCCTCCACGACGAGGCCGCTCTCGATCCCGATCTCCTGCTTGAAGGAAAACCACCCCAGACGCGCGCTCAGCGTCGCGCGCAGGTCGCAGGTGGTGGTGCCGACGAGCTTGTAGCTGAGATGGCCTTTGGTCGACACCTGGGCCCCGACGATGAATTCGATGTCGATCGGGAGCGTCACGTCGAGCGCGACCTTGCCGGCGACCCGCGCTTCGGCCGTCGCGTTGTCTCCGCAGCTGATCATCAGGCCGAAGCTGGCCTCGACGGAGAAGGTGACGATGCTGAGCGTGGTATTGAAGTGCAGCTTGTGGGCGAGGGGCGCGTAGCGAGCGGCGAGCGGCCCGCTCCTCGCCTGGGAGGTGTCCGCCGGCGCATGGCTCCACTGGAGAAAGGCGTCGCCGGAGAGGAAGCCCACCTCGAAGGTGATGGTGAAGCCGAGCTGCGGGAACTTCTTCATCAGGTCGAGGACAGAGACGATGGCCTTGACCATCGCCCGCACGTTCTTCACGAAGCCGTCGAAGAAGATCTCCAGCTTGTCGCGGAAGCTGAGGAAGGGGCCGAACACCTCCCGGGCCGCCCGGTCGAAGGCCCCCTTCTTGGCGCGCTCGCCCTCCCAGCTCTTGAAATTCTTGTACGACTCGCTCGCCTGCTGCTTCTGGCGATGGGCTTGCTCCTCCACTCCCTGGAGCGTCTCCTTGAGCTTGAATTCCAGCTCGTTGAACTTGAAGTAGAGCGAGAACTCGTCGGGCGGCTCTTCGGGTTGCGCGTGGTTGGTGTGGGTGATCTTCTTCACCGGCGGCACGGCGATGCCGATGGCCACGGAGACGTCGCGGTACACTCGGACCAGCGCGTTGAGGTCGCCGATCCCCGCCTGGTTGGGCCCGTGTACGCCGCAAGCCTCGGCGCGCACCTCGATGTCCGCCGACTTGTTGACGTTCCAGACCCACATCACCAGCTGGAAGAGCGCCGCGAAGGGGTTGTCGCCGCCGTCGATGTCGGTGTTGAACGTCGGGGCGAGGATGTCCTTGATCGCGACCCTGGTGATCCCTCGGTCCCACGACACTTCCTGGAGCGCCATGTGCGCCTTGCCGTCGAGGGGAACGGGCGACATCTCCACCGCGCTGGAGGACGCCTGCGTCGGCTTGAGATGGATGCGTGGGTGGTGGTCCACCGAGCATTTACCCTCGAACTCGGCTTCGGCCTCGATCTCCGCGACGTTGCTCGCGCTCTTGGTCTCGGCGCTCGCGCCGCCGGGCTGCTTCGGCTTGCCGTGCGAGTTCGCCTCGTGGCCCTTGCAGGGGAAGCCGGCCAGCTCCTCGATGACCAGATCGTAGCGGGCCAGGAGATCGACCGCGCCGCGGCCGAGCTTTGCCTGCGTCGCCGGGGGGATCCTGTCTCCGCGCATCCGGCGCGTGGCGACGAGGCTGGCGGGGACCGGCACGGACGTGGCGTCGCTGATGGACTTGCAGATCCCCGTGACCTTGAGCTTCTTCACCTCGCACTGCTTCAAGCCCCCCTGCTGGCAAGGCAGCTTGGCGCTCTTGACCTGCTTGTTGGCTGCCACCGGGGGACTGGGCGCGACGTGTGCGGTCATCGGTGATTCCTGGTCAGGTGGCGAAAGTCTCGGTGACGAAGCGCTCGATCCCGGGATCGGAGGCGTCGCGCGCGGCCCGAACGAGCGCTCGCACCTTGCCGGCCCCGATCAGCTCCGCGCGCAGGAGCGGCGCGCGGAACCAGGCGAGGCGCTCGGAGGCGTCCTCGCCGAAGTGGAGCGAGAGCAGAAGGAGCTGCGCGACCTCGGGCTCGGTGTCGACGCCGAAGCCGGCGGCACGCTCGACGTTGCGCTCGACCCACGCCGCCAGCGCTTCGACGGTGAAGGGCTCGGTCTCCGCCGGGAACGCCTCGCGCAGGTAGCCGGCCATGCGCGCCACGAACTGCCGGGCCGAGCGCTGCCCGAGCTGCTCCATCTGCGCTTCAAGGATCCGGAGCATGGAGGGCCGGGGGCTCGCGGGTGAAAGCGGGGGGGCCGAAGGCGGCGAGTGTGCCGCTCTCGTCCTCGCACAGGAAGGCGTCGATGATGTCGCGGAAGATCTCGTCCCTCTGCCGCACCGTGGCAAGGGGGAGGAACGCGCCCAGCACCCGGGGATCGTAGTAGCGGAAGTAGACGCGCTCGCCGGTCCCTTCGTCCTCGACCATGAGGAAGCGCCGGAGCTGCCGCCGCAGCTCCTTGAACGAGGCCCGGCTCTCCACGAACACGCCCCAGCTCCCGCCCCAACCCTCTTCGAGGAGGCGGTCCAGGAGGCCCGAGTCGGGTCGGAAAGCCACGAGATAAGGAGCCACCTCGGCGAGGGCATCGCCCTGCACACCCTCGTAGAGCGATTGCGCCTCGTCCACCGACTCGCGCACGAGCTCGAGGATGCGCGGGTTGCGGGCCGCGTCGAGCACGGCGTAGAGGTGGCCCATGCGCGGCGCGAGCGCGGCCCGGGCCCCGGCCGCCAGTGTGGCGTCGGCGCGTTCCTCGTTGCGCGAAGGGGACGCGGCCTCGACGCGGACCGTGAACGAGGTCTCGCCCGCCTGGATCCAGCCGCCGTGAGGCACCGGCGTCTCGCCTCCGACGGGCGCGCCGGAGAGCTTGGTGCCGCAGGCGCTCCCCAGGTCGCGGAGCCGGCAGGTCGTGCCGTCCCAGGTGAGCTCGAAATGGAGGCCGGAGAGCGCCGCGTCGCGCTCCACGACCAGCTCGGCGCGCTCGGTGCGGCCCACGCGCAGCGTCCCGCCCGGGGTGACGATGGCCTTGGTCCCCCGGAGCATCCCGGAGCTGACCTCGACGACGAGCCGGCGCATGGTGCTCACGATGGCACCTAGGCGCTGCCCTGCTGCCGTCGTCGTCGCTCCTCTTCTTCCTTCTTGCGCCGCAGCTTCTCGCACTCCACGCAGAACGGGATCCCGGTGATGGCCGCGACGACCAGCGTCTCGCTCTGCGGGGTGGATCCGATGATGACCGTCGGACAACCGGCGACGACCACGCCTCCGTGCGTCGTCGGGTCTCCGAGACGCGCCGCCGGCTGGTCGCCGATGATCACGTTGGACGACCCCTGCGCGATGCTGTCCGGCGGGCCGGCGCAGACCAGCACGTCGTTGACTCTGGCGGCCGGCTCGTAGCCGATGAGGACCGTGGCGCAGCCGGCGGCGACGGGCCCGCCCACGTGCGCCGGGCAGGTGTGCATATCGGTGATCCGGGCAGCGGGGGGCATGGTCGGCGCGCCTCTCTTCTTCAGTACCCGACGTCCTTGGGCTGGGCTTCTTCGGCGTCGTCGGGGGTCCTGGGGCTGGCGCCGCTGCCCGCGCCGGCGGATCCGCCGCTGTTGATCTTGACCATGGTGCCCACCACGTCGATGCCGCCCGAATGGATGTCGATGAAGCCGCCGGGGCCCCGGAGGGTGAGGCGCGATCCGGCCTCGATCACCAGCGTCTGGCCGGCCCGGAGGTGGATCTCCCGGCCGGCCTCCAGGGCGTGCTTCTCGCCGACCCTCACGTCCTGGTTCTCGGCCACCGTGAGCGAGGTGCTGGCGTCGATCTTCTCCATCCGATCGCCCTTCACGTGGAGGTGCTCCTCGCCCTCGACGAGCTCCTTCTTGGTCAGCTTGACCACCAGGTCCTGGGTGCCGACCACGGTGGCGTGGTGGTTCTGCAGGGTGCGCTCGGTGTGGTCGTTCTTGACGAGCTGGTCGAGGTTCTTCTGGGCCTGCACGTAGAGGAGCTCGGTGCCCTTCTTGTCCTCGAGCTTGATCTCGTTGTACCCGCCGCCGCCCGGTGAGCTGCTGGTCTTCCAGCCGCTCACGGTCTTGTTGTCGGGGAGCTTGTAGGGCACCTGCTCGATGGCGTTGTAGACGCGGCCCACCACGATGGGCTGGTCGGGGTCGCCGTCGAGGAAGCCCACCAGCACCTCCTGCCCGATGCGGGGGAGGTTGATCATCCCGAAGCCCGTCCCCGCCCAGCCCTGGCTCACCCGGATCCAGCACGAGCTCCCCTCGTCGCTCTTGCCCTCGCGATCCCAGCGGAACTGCACGCGCACCCGCCCGAACTCGTCGGTGTGGATCTCTTGCCCTAGAGGGCCCACCACCGCAGCGCTCTGCACCCCGTGCACCTGGGGCTTGCGCGTCGTCAACGCCGGGCGGTAGGGCTCGGCGGCGAAGAGGGCGGTCCCGGAGACCTTCCAGCCCTCGCCCATGGTGTGCTCGATGTGCAGCGAGGTGACCCACACCTTCTCGGCCAGCTCGGCGTGGGGGTGATGGTCGATGCCGAAGACGACGCCCGGCCAGAGGTCGACGGCGTTGGTCTCGAAGGAGATCCCCCGCTTGCCGGTGCGGTCGGCCTCCAGCGAGCGGGTCGCTCGGTCCTTGCCGTACCTCTGCTCGGAGCGGGCCACGCCCTTGTCGTCCGCCGCCGGGGTGCCGCCGCCCTTGCCCCCCTCGATCAGCATGCCACCGGGCCGGTAATGGTATTGCTCGTACTTCTGCTCCGCGCCGGCCGCCTTCGGCGCCTCGCCGAAGAGGGCGAAGGCGGGGTTGCGGAAGTCGTAGTCGCGGATCGTGTGGGCGCCGGGGCGCACCTCGTGGTGGAGGCGGAGCTTGGTGACGAACTCCTTCTCCGAGGACTGGCTGGGGTTGTCGACGTAGTGAACGCTGGTCCCGCGGGGCGCCGCGGACTGCGGGCTGTCGGCCAGGGTGACCATCGAGCCCCTCTCCGCGTCGTCGGGGAAGGTGAAGGCGATGCCCGCTTCCTCCAGGAGCCGGCAGAAGAAGGCGTAGTCGCTCTCGCCGTACTGCACCTTGTACTCGAGCGCGGGGTACTGCCCGCGCTCCACCTTCCACGCGGGCTTGACCCCCCACTCGTCGAGGAGCTTGTCCACGATGTCGGGGATGGAGAGGTGCTGGTAGATGCGGTTGTTCTGCCGCTGGGTGAGCAGCCACAGGTTGGGCACGATGCGCAGCGCGTAGGTGGAGAGCGGGCGCTCCCCGGGCGCCGGCGCCAGGCCCTGGGTCTGCTCGGCGTGGCAGCAGATGCCCGTCCACATGCGCCCCCCGCCGTAGGCGGCAAAGGCATAGCCGGAGGTGGCCCTTAGCGCGGCCGGCTTGCCCACCATGGCCTCGAGGTCGAGGCTCGCGTCCTCCGAGCGGGCCACGACCGCCACCTCGAAGAGGGTGGAGACGCCCTCGCTCACCGTCACCTGACGCACCGACAGGGAGGTTTCACCGGAGGCGAAGGACAGCTCGAGCTCGGACATGAGGCCTCTTGTCGGTCAGCCGAGGGCGGAGGGCCCGGGGCCTCCCGCTACGCTCGGGGGCGAGCGTCGGATCCGGTCCGGGCCACGCAAGTTACCCGGCGGCCAGCTCCGCATCAGCAGGTAGTCGAGGTCACCTGGCTCACGTGCGGTTCCGCCTGGCGCTGGCGCGAGCCAGCGCCACGACCCGGAGCGAGGCGTCGTACATCTCGTACTGGTCGGCCTGCTGCTGCACCTCGGCGATGAGGCGTCCCTTGAAGCGCTGGAACATGGGCAGCTTCTTCGCCAGGCTCTCGGGGAGGTAGGCGGGCACCGCGACACCCTCGAGCTGGACCAGGCAACGCAGGTGCGGCGCGCCGAAGACGATGCGCGTCTGGTAGCGGCGCTGCGCCAAGAGGACGCGGTCGGTCTGCTCCACGAGGTGGGTCTCCGGCACGGCCCGCTTGCCCTGAGCGAAGGCCTCGCGGAGGCGCGTCGTCATGCCCGCGGCCACCGAGGGAGGGGTGAGAACGTCCGCCGTCTTGAGGAGCTCCTTGGCGGCCTCGACCGCCGACTTGAGCGCCTCGTCGGCGGGGGTCACCAGCGGCGCCACGGTGGCCACGGTGGCCTTGACCGTCTCCAGCTCGTCGAAGAGAAACTCGAGCTGCCCGGCGAAGAGCGCGAGCTGAGGCACGAATTTGCCATCCTCGCGGACAGCGTCGTCGAGCGCACGCCCGATCCCGCCGGCGCCGGCGGCGGCGGCTCGGGCGAGGATCTCGAAGACCTCTCGGCGGTCCTCCATCTCCATCGCGTCGTCGGCCAGCGCGGGATCGTCCAGGTCGCGATCGACGGGCCGCTGCTCCAGAGCGCTGAGGATCGGCTTCCACGCCGGGTTGCGGCGCATGCGCGGCACGCTGTCGCTCTCGAACCAGAGCAGCTCGAGGACGTCGTTGACTTCGAGGACGGGGGACGGCGCGGCAGCGAGGGGCTCCGGGCGAGCGACCGGCGTGGTGGCGCCCGAGCCCGCGATCACGGCTCCGAGGGTGGGCCGCGGGGCGACGGACGAGGCCGCGGCGCCCGCCGTCCAGGGGCTCTCGATGGGCAGGGCGACGGGCCCCGGAGCGACGGGCCGGGATGCCGCTGCGGGCGGGACGGCGATCGGGTACGAAACCGGCTCCGCGTCGCCGGCGGGGCGGGGCGGCGCGACGGGTCGTGAAGCGGTGGGCCACTTGGGCCCGCCTGACGACGGGAGAGGCGCAGAGACGAACGGGAGCGCGACGCCGCTCACCGGCGAGTCGCCGACGAACGCCACCGTCTGGGCGCTGGGGCGAGCCTCGAACGCGAGGAACGGCGCCGCCGCCGGCGGTGTCGCCCGCGTCGCCCCCGAGCTGTTGACCTCGACGGCCTTGGGGGCGGGCACGAGGGCGGCGACGTCGGCCCAGCTCAGCGTCTGGCCGGGCTGCTCCATCGCCACCACGATGCGCCCCTGCTCGTCGGGTCTCTCCAGCGGGAACTGCCGGCGCCAGACGACCGTGCCGATCCCGCGGTCGGTGTCGAGCCACAGGGTGTCGGCGTGCATCGGCAGCCGGAAGGGCGCGCCGCTGCGACCTTCGACGAACGCGCAGGGGCGGAGGCCGGGCAGGGCGGTGACCAGCCGCGCGTGCTCCCAGTGGAGGTTCTCGAGCACGAGGTGCTCGTTCTCGCGGAGCGCGGCGAGCTGCTGATCGGCGGGGGCGACGTTGAAGTGGGTGAGATCGATGTCGGCGGGCAGCGGCCGGCTGCTCCAGTCGCTCGGCCACGAGGCCCCGTGGCGCCCGAGCTTCTCCTGGCGCGACGGCCAGCGCGGCGCGATGGGGCCGAAGCCCACCGGCTCGATCACGACCTCGCCCGTGATCCGGAGCCCCGGCGGCTGGAGGTTGGGGAGCGGGGTCCGGCCGTACGCGTCGCGCCCGTCGCGGCGCACGCCCACCGGGTTGGAGGTGCCCGGTCCGCCGGCGGCGCGCTCGTACACCAGCGGCATCCGCGCGAAGCCGGCGCCCTCCTGGATGGACCCGTCGCGCGCGAGCGCCCGATCGGTGACGGCCTCGATCGCCTTGTCGATGCTGCCCACCGTCAGGCGGGCGACCAGGCTGCGCACCGGGGCGCCGCCGGGAGCGAACGCCGAGCCGACCAGCAGCACGTCGGCGCGCACCTTGAGCGGCACGAGATCGGCGGGAGCGCGGAGGCTGCGCGTGACGTCGTCGTTCCAGTGATCGTCGGCGTCGTTCGGCGTGAGCTGATCCGCGGCGAGGCTGCACTCGCCGGGAGCCAGGTCGAAGGTGGCCTTGCAGACGACCGTGAGGACCCAGGAGGCCGGGCTCTTCTGCCAGAGGACCGAAGAGACCGGGAGAGGCGATACGGAGAGGATCTCCATTGGCCTTCACGCTACCACCGGGCGACCGGAAAGAGCGAGGCCCGGCCCGCGTCCCCCGGTCGTCCCCTCCGCCGCGCCGCTCTCTTTCCGCTACCCTGCGCCAATGCCGCGCACGATCATCGCCTGTGCCCGCCTCGTCACCTGCGACGCGGCCCGCGCCACGCTCGCCGATCCTCTCGGCACGATCGAGGACGCCGCCATCCTCCTCGACGGCCCGCTCATCACCGCCGTGGGCCCCGCCGCCGAGCTTCGCGGTCGCTACCCCGAGGCTCGATCGATCGTCGCCCCCGGCGTGATCACGCCCGGCCTCGTCGATGCCCACACTCACGCCCCCTGGATGGGCTCCCGCGACGCCGAGTACGCGCTGCGCATGAGCGGCGCCGGCTACGAGGCCATCGCCGCGGCAGGGGGGGGAATCGTCGCCAGCATGCGCGCGGTCCGCGCCTCGACTCCCGCCGCCATGGCCGACGCGCTGAGGGCCCGTCTCCTGCGCATGGCGTCGCTCGGCGTCACCACGGTGGAGGCGAAGAGCGGCTATGGCCTCGATGAGGCCTCGGAGCGCAAGCAGCTCGAGGCCGTCGCCGAGGCCTCCCGCGCGGACGATCTGCCCCGGGTGGTGGCCACCTATCTGGCCCTCCACGCCCTCCCGCCCGAAGCGGGCGGCGACCGCGCGGCCTATGCAGCCAGGGTTGCCGCGGAATGGCTGCCCGGGATCGCCGCGGCTGGCCTGGCGGTATTCGTCGACGCGTACGTGGACCGGAGCGCCTTCTCCGTCGCCGATGCGCGTCCCGTGCTCCGGCGGGCGCGCGAGCTGGGCCTCGGCGTGCGGCTCCACGCCGGCCAGTTCGCCGACGTCGGCGCCGCCGAGCTGGCGGCCGAGCTGGGCGCGGCGTCAGCGGATCACCTGGAGCAGATCGGCCTCCCCGGGATCGAAGCCATGGCCCGCGCCGGCGTGCGCGCCGTGCTGCTGCCGGTGGCGAGCTTCACGCTCCGCCAGGACCCTCCGCCCGTGGCGGCCCTCCGGGCGGCCGGCGTCCCGCTCGTCGTGGCCAGCGACGCCAACCCCGGCACGGCGCCCACCGAGAGCCTCCCCCTGGCCCTCGCGCTCGCCGTGCGCAGCTACGGCCTGAGCGTCGCCGAGGCGCTCCTCGGCGCCACGCGCGAGGCCGCCGCGTCGCTCGGCCTGGCAGCCACCACCGGCGTGCTACGCGAGGGGCTCGCCGCCGATCTGGTGCTCTGGGACCTGCCGCACGAGAGGGCGGTGCTCCAGCCGTGGGGACTGAGCCGCGCCCGCTGCACGTTGCGGGCGGGCGCGGTCATCGCCGGCCACCTTTCCTGACGCGCGAGGCCAACGTCGAGCCTGGTCGCACCCTGGTCGCGCGGGTGACCGCCCCCGTGGCGGCGCATTTCGAGGGGTCGCCTGATATCGTGCGGCAATGGCCTCATGATAAGGTCCTGGATCGGTCGCGCGTCCGATGGCAGTCTCCCCCGGTCAGAGATTCGATCGTTACTCCGTCGAGGAGCTCATCGGCGAGGGGGGGATGGGCCGTGTCTACCGCGCCTTCGACACGCGGCTGCAACGACCGGTCGCCCTGAAGGTGCTCCACCCCATCGGCGGCGACGAGGGCGAGTCGGTGGCGACCGCGCTCCGTGAGGCGCGCGCGGCGGCGGCGATAGCGCACCCGAACGCCACCGCCGTGTACGACGCCAGCGAGATCGACGGCACGGCATTCATCGCCATGGAGCTGGTCGCGGGCACATCGCTGCGCGCGCTCATCGGTGGCCCGCCGGTGCCCCTCTCGACGCGCCTGCGCTGGCTCGTCGACGTGGCCGCCGCGCTGGGCGCCGCGCACCGGATGGGCGTCGTGCACCGCGATGTCAAGCCCGAGAACGTGATGGTCCGGCACGACGGCCTCGTCAAGGTGCTCGACTTCGGCGTGGCCCGGCGCACCGTCATCGACGCTGCGGACACCGAGGGAAGCGCGCCCGGCCCGAGGCCGAGCCCGTCCGGTCACCCGAGCGGGGCGCGCATCGCGGGGACTCCCGCATACATGGCGCCCGAGCAGGTCCGCGGCGAGGACATCGATGGTCGCGCCGATCAGTTCGCCTGGGGCGTGCTCGGCTACGAGCTCCTCACCGGTCGCCTCCCGTGGAAGACGGCCCGGGATGTCGTCGGCTTCATCGCTGCTGTCGTCTCCGAGGAGCCCGCCGCGCCCGGCACTGTCGTCTCCGGCATCCCACCGGCCGTCGACGCCGCAATCGTGCGCGCCCTCGCGAAGAACCCGGCCCACCGCTTCCCCACCATGGCCGCCGCCGCCGCGGAGCTCGCCCCCAGCACCGGCACGTCGCTCAGCGTGGCCGCCGTCGCGCCAGTGCCCCTCACGGATACAGAGCAGGCTTCTGCCCGTGCGCTCGACCTGGCTCCCCCGGCGCCTGCCCCCGCAACCGTGGTCGCCGCACCGCCACCGAGCCTCCCGGGAGGGGAGGACCGGGCCCCCAGGCCGCCCTCGAGGGTTGCGACGACCGAGGGCGGGCTCGCGCCCTTCACGAGGCCTTCGGGGTCCTGGTCGCTGCCGGATCTTTCGCAGCCCTCCTCTCGCCGCCCGCCGCTGACGCCTCCGCGATCACCCAGGGAGGCACCGAGAGAGGGTCAGCCTTCGTCGTCGGGCCGCGTTCCATTCCCCGATGCGCGCCCACGCCCGCCGCCGTCACGGCCGCGACGTCCTTTCGGGCCCGGGTTCCACGAACCAGACTTCGAGGGTGAGGTCGATCTGGAGGCCCAGGTCGCTCTGCTACCGTCCGATGCGACGTGCAAGGGCATGTTCTGCCTCGACATTCTCCAGCAGGCCTCGCGGGTCACCACCGAGGGCGAGGTCTTCCGCCTCGCGCAGCTCCCGGAGCGGCGCTACGTCGCGTTCCGCGACTATCCGCTGGCGGAGAACATGAGGCTCACGGTGGCCGCCGCCCGCGCGCTCTACCCGCGCTATCCGCTCGGCGAGGGGTTGCGGCGGGTCGGCCAGACGATGTTCGACGCCGTCCTGGCCACGCACATCGGGCGCGCTCTCTTCGGCATCCTCGGGCGCGACGTGGAGCCCATCCTGCTCACCGGGCCCAAGGCGTTCAAGGTGATGCTCAATCTCGGGAAGGTCACCGCCGAGAAGACCTCGTTCCGCACCTTCACGTTCCACGCGAAGGGTTTCCCGGCCTTCCTGGAGACCTTCCAGATCGGCGTCCTCGAAGGCGTGCTCCGCTACTGCGGCGAGCGGGGGCGCATCCGCATCGCCCTCGAGGATCTGGGGACCGGGGTGCTCGAGCTGCGGCTCCTCTGATCCCGACGACGCTCGTCGAGCGCGTCCGCCGGGAGGGATTCAGCCCGCCGCGCCGAGGCGAGCGCGGAGCAGTTCGTTGACCAGCTTGGGGTTGGCCTTGCCCCCCGTCTTCTTCATCACCATCCCGACGAAGGCGCCCAGGAGGTTGGCGTTGCCGGCGCGAAAGCGCGCCACGGCGTCGGCGTTGGCGGCGAGGACCCCGTCGACGGCGGCCTCGATCGCTCCCGTGTCGGAGATCTGCCGCAGACCCCGCGCTTCGATGATGGCCCGCGGGCTTCCACCGCCCCGGAGCATCTCGGCGAAGACCTCCTTGGCCATCGTCCCCGAGACGGTGCCGGCGTCGACGAGGGCGCAGAGCTCGCCCACGGCGGCGCCGCCGAAGGGGAGGGCCGCGACGCCGCTCTTGGCCTCGCGCAGCACCTCGTTGACGATCCACCGGGCCACGCTCTTCCCGTCGTGCTGCGCCGCCGCGGCCTCGAAGAAGGCGCGGACCGCCGGGTCCGCCCCGAGGATGCGGGCGTCCTCGTCGGGGAGCCCGTGCGCGTCGCGGAGGGCCAGCGCCTCGGCGCCGAGGGGGGCGCGCGCCTCGACGGTGCGGGGCGGCACCGACCGGAACTTCTCCGGCGGGACCGAGCGGCCGGACCGGTCGCCGTCGGCGCGGGTGAGCTTGGCCCAGGTGTCCTTGAGGGCGACGGTGCGGTTGAAGACCGGCGCGCCCTCCTTCGAGTCGATGGGGTCCACGAAGAAGAACCCGAGCCGCTCGAACTGAAAGCGGTCGCCGCCCTTCGCGTCGGCGAGGCTGGGCTCCACCAGGGCGCGCACGGTGACCAGCGAGCTCGGGTTCAGCTCCTTGAGCACGTCGCCCGTGCTCCCCGGCGTGTCGGTGACGAAGAGCCGGTCGTAGAGGCGCACCTCGGCCTGGAGCGCGTGGGCCGCGCTCACCCACTGGATGGTGCCCTTCACCTTGAGGCCGTCGAGGGCTGGACCGTGGGAGGCGCGCAGCTCGACGATCTCGCCGGTCTCCGGGTCCTTGATCACCTGCTCGCAGCGGATCACGCAGGAGTGGCGCAGGCGCACCTCGCGCCCGGGGGCGAAGCGGTGGTAGTCGCGCGGCGGGTCCTCCATGAAGTCGTCGCGATCGATGTAGACGACGCGCCCCATGGGCACGACCCGCGAGCCCTCCTTGGCGACGTCGACCGGCCACGAGGGCGCGTCGATCTCGTCGACCTTGCCCTCGGGCCAGGTCTCGATGACCACGCGCAGCGGCCGGAGCACGGCCAGCACCCGCGGAGAGCGCAGGTTGAGATCCTCCCGCAGCACGTGCTCGAGCAGGGCGAACTCGACGGTGCTGTTGTTCTTGGCGACGCCGACGCGCTCGCAGAAATCGCGGATGGCGTCGGCGGTGTAGCCGCGGCGGCGCAGCCCCGCGAGGGTGGCGAGGCGCGGGTCGTCCCAGCCGGTGACGTGCTTTCCCTCCACGAGCTCCAGCAGCTTGCGCTTGCTGGTCAGCACCGTGGTCACCTCGAGCCGGGCGAACTCGTACTGGTGGGGCCGCCGTCGCAGGCGCAGCCAGGCCTCCTGCGCGTCGGGGTCCACCGTCGCGTTGGCGGCGAGCAGCTCCGCCACCCCGACCGCCTCGACGATCCAGTCGTAGAGCTCGCGGTTGTTCTCGAACTCGAGCGTGCAGATGGAGTGGGTGATGCCCTCGATCAGGTCGGAGAGGCAGTGGGCGAAGTCGTAGAGGGGATAGATGCACCAGGCGTCGCCGGTGCGGTAGTGGTGGGCGTGGCGGATGCGGTAGAGCGGCCAGTCGCGCATCTTGAGGTTGGGGCTCGCCATGTCGATCTTGGCGCGCAGCACGTGGGCGCCGTCGGCGAACTCGCCCTTGCGCATGCGGGCGAAGAGATCGAGGTTCTCCTCCACGCTGCGGTCGCGGTAGGGGCTGGGGACGCCGGGCTCGAAGGCGGTGCCGCGGTACTTGCGGATCTCCTCCTCGCTCAGGCTGCAGACGTAGGCCTTGCCGGCGCGGATGAGCGTGAGGGCGTACGCGTAGAGCCGCTCGTAGTAGTCCGAGGCGAAGAAGAGCTTGTCCTGCCAGTCGAACCCGAGCCAGCGGACGTCGCGCTGGATCCCCTCGACGTACTCCAGGTCCTCGGTGGTGGGGTTGGTGTCGTCGAAGCGCAGGTGGCACGTGCCCTGGTAGTCCCGGGCGAGGCCGAAGTTCAGGCAGATGGACTTGGCGTGGCCGAGGTGCAGGTAGCCGTTGGGCTCGGGGGGGAAGCGGGTGACGACCCGGGCGCACCGGCCGGA